>Ga0335075_10003629_pt1 | contig 24380 bp, 35 predicted proteins | sample Lox_Sample_24_FD_206723 | JGI IMG/M metagenome (GOLD analysis project Ga0335075, IMG submission 206723) | Soil microbial communities from Loxahatchee National Wildlife Refuge, Florida, United States - Lox_Sample_2.4 | ecosystem: Environmental > Terrestrial > Soil > Wetlands | place: USA...
ATTTCTGGAATGCAAGCGGACGGGGCAGCCTCCCGCCCGAGGCATTCGAGGACGGCATGCTGCCCGAGATAGACCCCATGAGAGCGATCTGGCGGACGTTGAACTGAACCCCGATCAAACCCCGGCCCAGTTTGGTGGCCGGACATCAGTAAGCAGGCAGTCTATAAGCAGTTGAATTTACGAGGCTTTTGGTGGTGAGCGCACTGGGACTCGAACCCAGGACCTACTGATTAAAAGTCAGTTGCTCTACCGGCTGAGCTATGCGCTCCCGAAAGCAGATGCGCCCTCGAAATTGCGGCGGAACATAGGGAGCGCGGGTGAACCGGTCAACCGGAAAAACCGCCCTCCAGCGCTGAGTCGGCACCGCCACCCAAACTATTGGCGCCATTCACAAATCTGGGATTCAAAGTGAATGTCCGGAACCATTCTCCGCCGCCTCCGTTCACACCACAAGGGACCTCAAACCCAAGTCATGACGAGGAGATATGCTATGAAAAAGGTTCTCACAGGCGTTTGTGCCGCGACACTCGCGGCCGCATTCGCCATGCCGCTGAACGCGGCGCCGATGTTCATTCCCGAGGCGCCGTCCGCGCCGTCGCTTCTTCACAACGCGCAGTTCTCCGTCGAGATTCGTGATCGCGAATATCGCAGGGACCGCAGAGATCGGCGCGAGATGCGTCGCGACTGGCGAGAGAACCGCCGTGACTGGCGGGAAGCACGGCGTGATGAGCGTCGTATGTACCGGGGCTATCGTGGATATCGCGATTGGCGCTCAGGCTATCGCCGCCACAGCGATGGTTTCTGGTATCCGGCGGCGGCATTTATTGCCGGCGCGATCATAACAGGTGCGATCACCAGCCAATCGCGTTCAAGCGGCAGCGCACATGTGGACTGGTGCTATGACCGGTATCGTTCGTACCGCGCTTCGGACAATACGTTCCAGCCGTATAACGGCCCGCGGCAGCAGTGTTATTCACCGTACAGATAAGCCAGAAATCATGAGCCCCGCCCTGGAGCGGGGCTCTTTTTTTGAACTCACGTAGGTCCGAGCAGATCGTCAACCAAAACCGCCAAATTGGCGCGATTCAGAAAATCCTCGTGCGCTCTTAGAAGATTCATTCGCAAGTTATTGAAAATATAATCATAATCATTGGTAAGAATGTCCTTGTGTATGGGCAGCGCATCAAACACGAACCTGGCGCAAGGATCCGGCATTTCACGCACCGGGCGCACAGCCGCTGCCTGCGTCGTCTCAAGCCGTTCCTCGACCAAGCCGACCGCGCGCTGCCAGAAATCTGCTTCAACGCCCACTGGCAGCGGGTATCTGGCAAATGTGGATTCAGCCGCTGCGCGCAATGCACCCGGCAGCCTGCGGCGCCGAAGCCCTGCAGTCTCTCGCAGCGCGCCTTCGACCATCTCGGCGATCATGGAAAACGTGGCGGGATAGCTGCGCCATCGCGATTTGGAGAGTTCGTCCTGAAACTGCTTCTCGCTGAAAAGCTTTTGCCAATAGACGCCGGACCTCACGCGGCAGAATTCGACCACGCATTTCTGGGCTAGAAATGCTGCGCGCGAATCCATGAATGCTGCCAACGCTGCTGTATCGTCGATTGGTCCGGTCTTAGCGCCGAACAGGCTCGCCGTGAGCTTGTCGAGAATACCTATGGTTTTGCCCTCCATCCAACGTCAGCGTAGCGTCGCGCGATTGACCACGCCAGCACTCCGGCAACTTGCCGACATATTCTAAAGTCGTATGAGCAAAGCCGAGCGACTAGTGTTACCAAACCGTGAACATCGCAAAATCGTGCGCGCAATGCGATTCGCGATGTCGCGGCATTAGCGTCCGCTCAAGGTCGCTGTGCGGCAAAACTGAACCGGGTTCGTCGAGGAGGATCGCGGACCCCTTGGGAGGAGGGAAACGCGATGGCTACGCCAGACCGCGTCAGCTACTGGAACAAAACCAAGAGCCTGATGTTCGTCATGTTGGGCCTGTGGGTGTTCTTCGGTTACATCATCCACATGTTCGTGGGCACACTCAACAACATCGTCATTCTGGGATTTCCGCTCGGCTTCTACATGGCCGCGCAAGGGTCTCTGATTGCCTTTGTCATCATGCTGTTCTGGTTCGCTCGCAAGCAGAACGCGATCGACGAAGAGCACGGCGTCGCAGAAGACTGATCGGAGGCAATCATGGCTACGACAACTGCTTCCGACAACAGCTTCACCGCGAGCCTTGGCCGCATCTACGGCATGTACACCGGCGGCTTCATCGCATTCATCATTCTGATGGCGATTCTCAGCGCCATCGGCGTTCCCGACCGTATCATCGGCTATCTGTTCATGGGCTTCACCATCGTTATCTACGCGGTGATCGGCATCATGAGCCGCACCATGCAGGTCGGCGAATATTACGTCGCCGGACGGCGCGTCCCCGCCCTCTACAACGGTATGGCGACAGGCGCAGACTGGATGTCCGCCGCATCGTTCATCGGCATGGCTGGTTCGCTTTACCTGCTCGGCTACGATGGCCTCGCCTTCGTGCTCGGCTGGACAGGCGGCTACGTGCTGGTCGCGATCCTGGTCGCGCCGTATCTGCGTAAGTTTGGCGCCTACACGGTTCCCGACTTCCTATCGGCCCGGTACGGCGGCAATCTCGCGCGGCTCATCGGCGTGATTGTGCTGTTTTCCTGCTCCTTCACCTATGTGGTGGCGCAGATCTTCGGCACGGGCATCATCTCGGCACGCTTCCTCGGCATCGACTTCAACATCGCCGTCTATATCGGTCTTGCAGGCATCCTGGTCTGCTCGATGCTGGGCGGCATGCGGGCGGTAACCTGGACGCAGGTCGCGCAGTATATCGTGCTGATCATCGCCTACCTGATCCCGGCGATCTGGATGTCAACGGTCAAGACCGGTGTGCCGATCCCGCAATTGATGTACGGTCAGGCCCTGCAAGGCATCGGAGCTCTCGAGGCTGCGCAGAGCATCGTCCCCGGCCACATTACGCCGTTCAGTCACGGTGGCTACAACGCGCTGAACTTCTTCCTGCTCATCCTCTGCCTGATGGTGGGCACCGCCTCGCTGCCGCACGTCCTGATGCGTTACTTCACCACCCCGTCGGTGCGCGAGGCGCGCGTCTCGGTCGCCTGGTCGCTGCTTTTCATCTTCATCCTCTATTTCACGGCGCCGGCTTACGCCGCGTTTGCGAAGTGGACGATGCTCGACCTGGTGGCCTCCGGTCTGACACCGGACAATATCGCGGAAAAAGCGTCGTGGATGTTCAGGTGGGCGGCAGCTGACAATGCGCTGGTGCAAATCTGCGGCAAGGCCGCCGTGGATGCCGCAGCTGTTGCCGCTGCCTGCGGTGAAGCAGGTGTGACCACCATCGGCTTTGCCAACATCAACCTCAACGCCGACATGATCGTGCTTGCAACGCCTGAGATGGCGGGCATGCCCTATGTCATATCGGGACTCGTCGCCGCCGGCGGTCTCGCCGCTGCGCTGTCGACCGCTGACGGTCTGCTGCTGGCAATCGCCAACGCGCTCAGCCACGACGTCTACTACAAGATGATCGACCAGAACGCTCCGACGGCCCGCCGTCTGATCGTGTCGCGCGTTTTGCTGGTGGTTGTTGCGGTGCTTGCCGCCTATGTCGCTTCGACAAAGCCTTCCGACATCCTGGCAATGGTGTCCTGGGCCTTCTCGCTCGCGGCAGCAGGCCTCTTCCCAGCGCTGGTGTTGGGCGTCTGGTGGAAGCGTGCGAACTCGGCCGGCGCAATTGCCGGCATGGTCGCGGGCTTCGGCATGTGCCTCTACTATCTGCTCGGCACACGTTATGGCGCAGTCGGCTTCGTCGAGATGTGGAGCGGGCTATCGACAGCCACCGCCGAGCAACTCGCCAAGTTCGAGGAGCTCAAGGCAGCCTACGCAGCCGCGACAGGCGATGCTCAAGCGGCCGCGTGGACCGCGCTCGACAAGCATGCGCAGGCAATCGCGAGCTGGGGCGGCGTGAAGAACCTGTCGGCAGCCGCATTCGGCCTGCCGGTCGGCTTCATCGTCATGTATGTCGTTTCGCTCATGACCAAGGAACCCTCGGAGGAAATGCAGCATTTCATCGAGGAAATCCGCATTCCGCGCGGCAACACGATCATGGAAGAGAAGACCGTCTGACGATCCTTGCATTAGTACAGAAGCGGGGTCCGGCAACGGACCCCGCTTTCATTTCGGGCAGCGACGGGCGATAAGCGCGGACATCTAAACCTCTGCAACGATGCCGATGAACGATTTCTGGTCCTTTTGGTATTTCCACATTCCGAACTTCGTCCTCGCAGCGGTGATGTACACCCTGCTTGGCCGCCTCGCGCTTGGGCTGTTCGTGCCTGAGGATTGGGATAACTACATCTGGCGCGCGTTCAAAGCGATCACCAATCCGTTCGTCCGGATCGTCCGCTTCCTCACCCCGAATATTCTGCCGCATCCCGCGGTGATGATTTTCGGTGTGCTCTGGCTGATGCTGCTGCGCGTCGGCTATCTGACCACGCTTCTCAATCTCGGCCTCGCGCCGAAGGTCGGCTGAACATGGAGCGCAACACGCTTGTGCCGGTCATGGCCGTCGCCATCGTCAACGGCATTTTTTCACCCTGGGTGCTGATTGTCTTTGTGCTCTATCCGGTCTGGTTTCCGGCCTGGGCGCCAGCCTGGACGCAGCTCGTCTACATGGCGAGCGCGCTGATCCTCTCGACGCTGACGCTGATGGTTTCCGGTGTTCCGGCGGCGCTGTATGAGCGGCTGTCGGGAAGCGCAAGGCCCGCAATATCGGGAGCGATCTGGCTTGCAGGCGCCGTCATCCTGACATTGCCGGCGATCCCTAACGCGCTGAAGGCATTGGGTTTCATCGGTTAGAGTCGCTCCAGCGCTTCGAGGAGGCGCACAGCCGACATGAAGTCACGCTGGCGCGCATTGCGGCGCGCGATGGCCTCGGAATCGGTCCCCCAATGATCTTCCTGCCAAGTCTCGTCGACATGGGCGGCCGACCAAGCGGCTTTCGCGTCCAGCGCGCCCGCCTCAACCGCTATTGCGAGCAGGGCCGATCCGGTTATCGACGTCATCACATGAAGCGCTGCCAGTCGCAGCGGCTCCTGCCGCGGCCGCAGATGGATGGCGATCGCACCGATTGCCTCACGCGGCTGCTCGACATGAACGATGCCCTCTGCCAACGAGAACCGCGCGCCGAGGCTGTTGCGTGCCCAGTCAAGGACAGGATCCCAGGCCTCCGCCTGTTTTTCCACGAGACCCGCGGGACTGTCCGCGCGATAACAAAGCAGGTCCGACGAGGCGAAACGCAGGATGTCCTCGAACACCGCCTCTGCCTCGGAGGCGACGCCATCGATCGCCGTGTTGACAAGGCGAACCGTCGGCATCGTTACTGCCTCGATGGTATCGCCTTGAGCATCGAACTCATCAGCGATCAGCTTTGCCGCCGTCTCGTTCGGCAATGTGAGAACCGTTCGCGCCGGCGTGCGGACTGGCTTGCCATCCAGATGAATCTCAAAACCTTCGACGGCCTTTTCGACGGTTACGAACTTGTAAAACCGCTTGGTCACGGCTGAGCGCATCTGGTTTTGCGCTCGCTTGACCGGGTCTGGATCGGAAAGCTGCTTGCCGGCCTCGAGGTCATTGAGAATATCGCGCATGGTCAGCTTCCCGTCACGGCACGCGTCGGCCGATTGACGATGATCAATCCCGCGGCGATCAGGGCCAGCGCCGCAAAAAGCTTGACCGATAGCGGCTCGCCAAGGAACAGGCCGCCGCACAGCACCCCAAACACAGGCGTGAGGAACGCAAAGCTCGAAAGTCCGGCGGCCGGATACCGACGCATGATCCAGAACCAGACGACATAGGTGAAAGCGACAATGTAGATCGCCTGGAAGAGAAGCGCCGCCGTCGGAATGGCGGCCCACTCCCGGATCGCCGCGCCGGCGAGCGGAATGAGCGGCGCTGTTAACAAGCAGCCGACGACAAGCTGGTAGAGCAAAAGCTTCTCGGGCGCCGCTGTCTGGAGCTTGCTTCGCTTGATGACGAGGGTCGTCAACGCCCAGGCAACGCCTGCGGCGATGCTCATGATGTCGCCGATGATTGCGTCAGGCCCAGGCAGGCTGAGCTTGTCGGAAAAGACCAGCGCCACGCCGCAGAAGGCGAGCGCCAGGCCACCAAACTTGGCGAGCGACATTTTTTCGCCAAGCAGAAAATGCGCACCGATCAGCACCCAGAACGGCATGGTGTTCACCATCAGCGTGCTGCGCGCGACACTGGTGAAATCGAGACCGACGAAGATCAGGATGAATTCGATGCCGAACAGCGCGCCGGCAATGATGCCGGGGATCAGTGTGCCGTCGCGCTCAAAAAGTTTGATGCCGCGATAGTGGCACCAGATAAATACGAGCACTCCGCCAATCGCCGAACGCGCCATGGAAACGAACAGCGGGTTGAAGCCCTGGTTCGAAAGTTTTGCAGCAACGCCGTTCAGACCCCACGAGAAGGTGAGCCACACCATGATCGCAGCCGCGGCGATGTCGACTGCAGCGCGGCGGTCAAGGGTCGGCGACTGGGTGCTCATTCGGCGTTTGCCTCATCGAAGCCGAGCAGGTTCCAGCTCTGGCGCATGTGGGCCGGCAGCGGCGCCGTCACATCGACCGAACCGCCGTCCGGATGTGGGATGACGATGCGCCGCGCGTGGAGATGCAGACGGTTCTGGATGCCGCCGGGAAAATCCCAGTTGATGTCGGCTTCGAAATATTTCGGATCGCCGATGATCGGATGACCGATGGAGGCAGCGTGCACACGAAGCTGGTGCGTGCGGCCGGTATAAGGCTCCATCTCGAGCCAGGCGAGATTCTGACCGGCCTGTTCGATCACACGGTAGTAGGACACGGCGTGGTCGGCGCCGGTTTCGCCATGTTTGGCGACGCGCATGCGGTCGCCGTCGATGGTCGGCTCCTTCACGAGCCAGGTGGAGATCTTGTCCTCGCGCTTCTTCGGAACGCCCTTGACCAGCGCCCAATAGGTTTTCTTCGTTTCGCGCGCGCGGAATGCCTCTGCGAGCTTCATAGCGGCAAGCCGGGTGCGCGCCACGACGAGAACGCCCGAGGTGTCGCGGTCGAGACGATGAACGAGGCGCGGTTTCTCGCCCTTCTTGTTCGTCCAGGCTTCCAGCATCTGATCGACGTTACGTGTGACGCCGGAGCCGCCCTGCACGGCCAGTCCGGCCGGCTTGTCGAAAACGAACACCTTCGGGTCTTCGTGGAGCAGCATTTGCGACAGAAGGTCAGCGTCGTCTTGACCGCGCATCGTGCGCGGCGTCAGCGGGCCGCCGCTTTTCTTGTCAACGTCGAGGGGCGGCACGCGCACCATCTGCCCCGGCTCGATGCGCGTGTCGGCTTTGGCGCGGCCGCCGTTGAGCCGGATCTGACCGGAGCGCAGCAGTTTCTGAAGATGGCCGAAGCCAAGGCCCGGAAAATGCGTCTTGAACCAGCGATCGAGCCGCATGCCCGCCTCGCCGTCTTGAACCTTGATTTGCTCTACACCTGACATGGGCGGCGAAATACCATCAGGATATGGCGCGGGCGAGCCACAAACCGGCAAATAGGGCCAGAATTGATAGGACCACGCTGCCGATTGCATAAAACAGGGCCGGCGCCACCTCGCCGCGCTGCCAGAGCAGCGCGAAATCCAGCGAAAACGCGGAAAACGTGGTGAAGCCGCCTAAAATGCCTGTCGCAACGAAAAGTCTGAGCTCGTTCGAGGCGTTGAAGCGGCGCGCCAGCAGCTCAACGAAGATACCCATCGCCAGCGAGCCGACGATGTTGATGGCCATGGTTCCCCAGGGAAAGTTGGAAGGGGCCAGGCGCAGGCTCGCGAGGTTCACGAAATGGCGTAACGAAGCGCCGATGGCGCCGCCAATGGCGACGAGGAGAACGTTCATCATAGCCGGTTCTGACCCTCGCCGACCCGGCGGTCAATCATCGTCGCCATCGTCGATCTCCGTTGGCAGGCTTAGCTCCTCCTGCTCAGCCAGTGGAACCGGCTTGCCAAGCCGGAACTCGAAGGCCGCGACACTGTCATGCGCCGGCGCGAGTTCGCAGTTGAATCGCAGATCGTACCAATCGTCGCCGCTGTGCACGACTGCGCCATTCGCGGCAATCACGTTGCCGGTGAGTTGCTCGCTCGATCGCGCATAGGCGATGACGAAGTCCGGGTCCAGTTTCTTGTCCCAACTGCCGATCTGCTGCATCGCCTCGATGTTGCAGAGCTGCACGATGCGTTCGCGCTCCGCGAGCGTGCGCATCTCTCGCCGTGCCCTGGCGCTTCTTGGATCGGCAAGCGCGGCCGCGGACATCAGCGTCGTTGCGCGCACATAGCCGGCCGTCACCGCGGGCGCGGGATCGATGGTCGGGACAGCCGGCGTTTCACGCGGCGCTGACAGCACAGGCTCGGGTGCTTGCGGAGCCATCTCAGGGACCTCGGGCGCAACCGGCACGAGTTCGATCGGGACCGTTACTTCCGGCGGCGAGAAATCGGGACCGACCGGCGACAAAAGGATGGCGATGAACAGCAATGCGTGGAACGCCAGCGACGCGCCGAAACCCCACCCGGCCTCCACGGGCCGTGAAGGCGCCGATCGGGTAGATATTGACGCATGATCGAGGGCGGGGATCATCATCGGCAGTGCTACTTCCGCCGCTCGGCCCGCAGCTTGTTCCAATAGTCGAGGCGCTTCCTGATCTCGCGCTCGAAACCGCGGTCCGGCGGATCGTAGAACGTCTGCCGGCCCATCTTCTCCGGGAAATAGTCCTGGCCTGAAAACGCGTCGGGCTCGTCATGGTCGTACTGATAGCCGGCGCCGTAGTTCTCGGACTTCATAAGCTTCGTCGGCGCGTTGAGAATGTGCTTTGGCGGCAAGAGCGAGCCGTGCTCTTTCGCGGCCGATGTCGCCGCCTTGAAGGCGGTATAGCTCGCGTTCGATTTCGGTGCAGTGGCCAGATAGATGCAGGCCTGCGCGAAAGCCAGTTCGCCCTCGGGAGAGCCGAGATAATCGTAGGCATCCTTGGCGGCATTGGCGATCACCAGCGCCTGCGGATCGGCGAGACCAATATCTTCCACTGCCATGCGTACCAGCCGGCGACCGAGATAGAGCGGATCCTCGCCGGCATCGAACATACGAGCGAGATAGTAGAGCGCCGCGTCGGGGTCGGAACCACGCACCGATTTGTGCAGGGCGGAGATCAAATTGTAATGGCCGTCCTGACCCTTGTCGTAGATCGGCGCGCGCCGCTGGACCACGCGCTGCAGGCCTTCGGCACCGAAGATCTCGCCCGGCCGTGCGGCACGCCAGACCTCTTCGGCCAGAGTCAGTGAAGCGCGGCCGTCGCCATCGGCCATACGAAGCAGCGACGCCCTCGCCTCGTCGTCCAATGGCAGCGGCCTGCCCTCTGTTTCTTCGGCGCGCACCAAAAGCCGCAGCAGGCTTTCTTCGCCGAGGGAATGGAAAACGAGCACACGAGCGCGCGACAGAAGCGCGGCGTTCAGCTCGAAGGACGGGTTCTCCGTTGTCGCCCCGACGAGAACGATCGTCCCGTCTTCCATCACCGGCAGGAACGAGTCCTGCTGGGCGCGATTGAAGCGATGAATCTCGTCCACGAAGAGCAAAGTCTGGCGACCATTGCTGCGCCGCAGACGCGCCGTCTCGAAGACTTTTTTCAGGTCGGCCACACCGGAGAAGATCGCGGATATCTGTTCGAAGGCAAGATCGGTCTCGCCGGCGAGCAGCCGGGCGACCGTCGTCTTGCCCGTGCCGGGTGGTCCCCAGAAGATCATCGAGCCGAGCGACTGCGAACGGATCATGCGCGTCAGCGCGCCGTCGTCTCCGGTCAGGTGCTCCTGCCCGACCACCTCCGCCAGGGTTTTGGGGCGCAGCCGGTCAGCCAGCGGACGTGCCGGCTGGGCTTTCTGCGGTTCATCGGCGGTAAAAAGGTCGGCCATGCCGTGAATATAGGATCAAACGCTCAGAAACGCAGTATCTGGCGCATCACACGTCCGTCGCGCTCGATGGTGAAGCGCCAGGTCCGGGTGCGGCTCTGTGCGATCTGCTGGAGCTGCTCGGCGGTGGTGACTTCCTCACCATTGACCTCGAGCAAGACATCGCGCGGGCGGAAGCCAAAACCGGCCGCCGGCGAGTTGGGATTGATATCGACGACGGCGACACCCCGGATGCCCGAGCGCAAGTTGAGGCGCTGGGCAAGCCGCGGTGAGACCTCGGCGACCTTGGCGCCCGCGAATGGGCTGCGGCCGCCGATCTCGACCTCAGTGCTGTTCGCGCCGGCAGGCACCTTTTCGAGCGTCACCTCTATGGGCGTCTCGGCTCCTTTGCGGAGGACATTAAATTTGGCGACGTGACCAACCTGCTGCACCGCCAGGCGATAACCGAGACCATCGACGGAATCGATGGCCGCGCCATCCATTGCCAGCAGAACGTCGCCCGGCTTCAGGCCACCCTTCGCGGCAGGCCCGCCCTCCTCGATGCGTGACACGAGCGCGCCGCTCGGCCGCGACATGCCGAGCGACTCGGCAATCTGCGCAGTCACATCATCGAAGCTCGCGCCGATATAGGGCCGTTCGAAGAAATCGTTGCCGGCCTGCGCCGAGGCGACGAAGGCTCTGACGATGTTCGATGGGATGGCGAAGCCGATGCCGATCGAGCCACCGCTCTGGCTGTAGATGGCGCTGTTGATGCCGACGAGTTCGCCGCGCATGTTGATCAGCGCGCCGCCTGAATTGCCCGGATTGATCGCCGCGTCCGTCTGAATGAAGTAGCCGAAATCGCCAATGCCGATATGCGAGCGCGCAAGCGCGGACACGATGCCGCTGGTGGTGGTCTGGCCAACGCCGAATGGATTGCCGATGGCAAGTACCAGGTCGCCGATTTCGAGCGCTTCGGAATCGCCGACGGGAATCGTCGGGAACTGTTCATTCGAGGTGATCTTCAGGATCGCCAGATCAAGTTGCTCGTCCTTCAGCGTCACCGTGCTTTCGAACTCGCGGCCGTCGGCGGTCGCAACCTTCACCTCATCGGCGCCGCGGATCACATGATAGTTCGTCACCACGATGCCGGTGGCGTCGACGAGAACGCCGGAGCCCAATGAGGACTGGACGCGCGGCGGCATCACCTGCCTGCCGAAAAATTGCTCGAAGAACGGATCGCCCATGAACGGCGACTGCACGTTCTGGGTGGACGATGCGTAGACATTCACGACGGCCGGCGCTGTGGCTTTCACCAGTGGCGCAAAGGAGAGCTCCATTTCGGCGCGGCCGAACGGCACTTTCCGGTCGAGCGGCGCCGCGTCGGAGGAGCCACGCAGCAGCTCATTCAGTATATCGCTGGAGATGGTTTTGCTGTCCTCCGCGGCCGCGGGAAGCGCCAAGCCAATGGCAAGCGTAAGGATCGGGGCAAGGCGGCGAAACTTCATCAATGCGACTCCAGCGCGAATGGCGGCATTGTGCCGAGGATTGTGCAAAATCAAAGACCGTCGCGGATGGGATACACGTTCCCGTTGCCACGCCCGGGTTTTCGCCGGCCTGGCCTTTGTGGCTCGAGACTGCTTCGGGGAACGCCAGCACGTCAGGAGGTGTCGGGAGCGCGGGGACATGGCGCGACAGCGTCGGACATGGCCGCGGCTTCTAATGACAATGGAAATGCGAGATAGATCAGCCAATTCGCGGCATGCGTGGCGTGACGCGCCAAGACGGCTAAAGCGCATGCAAGCGCGCGGAAAACTCCTGACAGCTGCAACTCATCGTTCTCGTCGGGCGCGGGCCATGAGCGGCAATCTATCGGCGCGTGCATCTTGCCGGCAAAGGCGCAAGCAACAGCCGCGGCGTGGCTCAGGACCGCCAACAGGACGAAGCGCCGCGACGCCGGGAGCGTGCCGGCCGCGACGGCCAGTGCGGCGAGCGAGAGCAAAAGCGCTACGATGTGCGCCAATGCCTGCCTGTCTTCGTCGCCGTGCCTGCCCACCGTCGCTCCTGTCTCAATTCGCGTGAGACAGTATGTGGGAGGTTAGAAGGGGGTGGATCGATTTGCGAAAGACTGCTGACAGCTCCTGACAGACGTGATCCCTCGTCCGGGTGGAATATGCGCGGCGGTAGCTACTTAATTCCGCGGCGAAAGAAGAGGCGTGCTCATCACCGGTTACCCCACGCGGCGCGGCGGCGGCGCTCATCTTACGCCGAGGAAACTCAGCGCTTTCCAGCCGCGATGCGCTCAGAGATTTCGGCAAAACCCCTCGCCTGCGCGTGCTGGAGCGGCGTCACGCCGTCGCGGTCCGGAATGTTCCTGGCGCCGGCATCAACGAGCAGTCCGACGATTTCTTGGTGGATCGGGCCGCCCTCGCTCAGCACCACCGCTTCGAGCAGCGCCGTCCAGCCGAGATTGTTGACATGGTCGATGTCGACGCCTGCCTCGATCAGCATGCGCACGGCCTCGGGATGCCCCTTCTCGGCCGCGGGAATGAGCGCCGTGCCGCCATAACGGTTGGTGTCCTTCAGGTCGGCTTTGCCGGTCGCCAGGATGGCCTTCAGGATCTCGATGCGGCCCTGCGCACCGGCGTAAAGATAGGGCGTGTCGCGAATGTCGTCCTTGGCGTTCACGTCGGCGCCGGCGGCGATCAAGGCGCGTGCAGCGTCGATATTGTTCGCCCGCGTGGCAATCAGCAGCGCGGTGCGTTTGGCCTCATCGCGCGCTTCGAGCGGGGCGCCCGACGCAATCAGGGATTCAACCTTCGCGGCATCTCCCGCCCTTGCAGCTTCAAGCAGCATCGTTCCGTTCTCCGTGGCGCTGGCGCCGGCTGTCATAACCAACAGGAGGAACGCGACGAACGCGTCCAACACTCGGCTTCTCATCGGCGGACTCCTCGTTGCGTGTTTGTCACGAGGTAGTGGCGACGCCAGAAAAGCAAAAGGGGCCGCGAGGGCCCCTGAAGCAGTTTCAAGAAAAGCAGAACGCTGGCGCGCCTTTTTTTGGCGCATGATCTTATCCGAAAAGTCTGCGACTTTTCGGGTAATGATTACGCCGCGGCTGCCTCTTCCTCGGAGACGCCTTCAGCCTCCACGCGGGCGCGGTCCTTGGCGCCCTTGGCCGAGGTGTCGCGATCGACGAACTCGATGACCGCGATCGCGGCGTTGTCGCCCTTACGGAAACCCGCCTTCATGATGCGGAGATACCCGCCATTGCGCTGCGCGTAACGCGGCGCGATCGTGTCGAACAGCCGCTTGACGACCGGCTCGTTGCCGATCTGCGCGATCACCTGACGGCGAGCGTGCAGATCGCCGCGCTTGCCGAGCGTGACCAGCTTCTCGACGATCGGACGCAGGTCCTTCGCCTTCTCAAGCGTGGTCACGATCTGCTCATGCTCGATCAGCGAGACGGCGAGGTTGGCAAACATCGACTTGCGATGGCTTACACTGCGGGCGAAGCGGCGGCCTTTGAAACCGTGGCGCATGTGTCTCTTCCTTCTTCAGTTGTTCAAGAGGCCACGGCCCCTGATGGTTTTCCGCATAGCCGTCGGGCCGAAGCCCTTGGTACTATGCTCGATGGTAGGCTCAGTACTGGTCTTCGTAACGCTTCGCGAGATCTTCGATGTTCTCCGGCGGCCAGTCCGGCACTTCCATACCGAGGTGCAGGCCCATGGCGGCCAGAACTTCCTTGATCTCGTTCAGCGACTTGCGGCCGAAGTTCGGGGTCCGGAGCATCTCCGCTTCCGTCTTCTGGATCAGGTCGCCGATGTAGACGATGTTGTCGTTCTTCAGGCAGTTGGCCGAACGGACCGACAGCTCCAGCTCGTCGACCTTCTTCAGCAGCGCGGGGTTGAAGGCGAGCTCGGTGACGGACTCTTCGGCGACCGCCTTCTGCGGCTCGTCGAAGTTGACGAAGAGCGCCAGCTGGTCCTGCAGGATGCGCGCCGCGAAAGCGACTGCGTCCTCGCCGGTGATCGAACCGTCAGTCTCGAGCGTCATGGTCAGCTTGTCATAGTCGAGAACTTGGCCCTCGCGGGTGTTTTCGACCTTGTAGGAGACCTTCTTGACCGGGGAGTAGAGCGAGTCGACCGGGATGAGGCCGATCGGCGCGTCTTCGGCGCGGTTGCGGTCGGCCGGTACGTAACCCTTGCCGGTGTCGACGGTGAACTCCATGCGGATCTCCGCGCCCTCGTCGAGGGTGCAGATGATGTGATCCGGATTGAGGATCTCGACATCGCCAACGGTCTGGATGTCGCCCGCAACAACGGTGCCCGGACCCTGTTTGCGCACGACCATGCGCTTGGGACCATCGCCTTCCATCTTGATGGCGATTTCCTTGATGTTGAGAACGATGTCGGTGACGTCCTCGCGCACGCCGGCGATCGAGGAGAATTCATGCAGCACGCCGTCGATCTGCACGGCGGTGACAGCCGCGCCGCGGAGCGACGACAGAAGCACGCGACGCAGCGCGTTGCCGAGGGTGAGGCCAAAACCACGCTCAAGCGGCTCGGCGACGAGGCTGGTGAGGGTCTTGCCCTTGGACGAGAACTCGATCTTGTTCGGCTTGATCAGTTCCTGCCAGTTTTTCTGGATCATTTTGATTTCCTTCCGTTCATCGCCACCATCCAATCGTGGCGAGTGATCTGGAAACATGAAGAAGCGCCGTCAGGCGCTCCTTGGATGAGATTTCGAATTAGACGCGACGCTTCTTGCGCGGCCGGCAGCCATTGTGCGGGATCGGGGTCACGTCACGAATGGATGTAATGGTGAAACCCGCCGCCTGCAAGGCACGCAGAGCCGACTCACGGCCGGAGCCGGGTCCGCAGACTTCAACTTCCAGCATGCGCATGCCGTGTTCCTGGGCCTTCTTGGCCACGTCCTCGGCAGCGACCTGTGCGGCGAACGGGGTCGACTTGCGCGAGCCCTTGAAGCCCTGAGCCCCCGCCGACGACCAGGCAATCGTGTTGCCCTGCGCGTCGGTGACGGTGATCATGGTGTTGTTGAAGGTCGAATTGACGTGGGCAACGCCCGACGAGATGTTTTTGCGTTCACGACGGCGAACGCGGCCGGCTTCCTTAGCCATTGATAGTCCTTATCTTCGATATCGACGCCGCCGTAATGCCAGCGGCTACACCAGAGACAGTCGGGCTTCGGCAGTCGGCAGTCGATTTGTTCCCGACTGCCTATTGCCGATTGGCGACTGCCGCCACTTACTTCTTCTTGCCTGCGATCGCCTTCGCCGGACCCTTGCGGGTGCGGGCGTTGGTGTGGGTGCGCTGGCCGCGGACGGGCAGCGAACGGCGGTGACGGAGGCCGCGGTACGAACCGAGGTCCATCAGGCGCTTGATGTTCATCGAGACTTCGCGGCGAAGATCGCCTTCAACCTGATAGTCACGGTCGATCGCCTCGCGGATGGCAAGCACTTCGGCGTCGGTAAGCTGGTTGACGCGGCGCTCGGCCGGAATGCCGACCTTGTCGACGATCTCCTGGGCGAACTTCTTGCCGATTCCGTGAATGTACTGGAGCGCGATCACAACGCGCTTGTTCGTCGGTATGTTGACGCCGGCTATACGAGCCATTCTGTTCTCCATATGGGCCGGAAATCCGGCGCTTGAGTTGATCCGCGTCCGGTGGAGCCCGGCCCTTGCGGTCTCTTCTGCTTGGAACAAAAGAAAAACCGCTCAACGGACTCACAGCCCGCCGAGAGGTGGGCGGGCAATAGACCAATGAAGCGGAGACGTCAACAGCGCTCGACCGGGAATCTCGCTATCGCAGCATTTTAGGGCATGATAACGTTAGGTAATGCCGACATATATCAAGGAGGGACGTCATGACCAATAAAACAGGCGTGTCAGGACAGGCGATCAAGCAGGCCCTGGAGGGACGGGACGGCAAGGCGCTGGCGAGCTTTTACACCGATGATGCCGTTATCACGATCATCGACCGCAACAACACGCCGAGCCGGCCGCTGGCGCTCACCGGCCGCGCCGCGATCTCCAACTACTGGGCCGACGTGTGCGGGCGCGACATGACGCACGCGGTCGATATCGCTGCCAGCGACGACACACGGATCGCGTTCACCGAATCGTGCGCCTATCCCGACGGCGTAAAGGTCTTCTGCGCGGCAGTGCTTGACCTCGACGGCGGACGCATCAAGCGGCAGACCACGATCCAGGCTTGGGACGAGTAGGCGAACAACCCCGAAGAAAAGGCGCCTATTTCTTGCCGCGCTTCGCCTTCTTGAGCAGCTTTTCGATCTGGTCGGTGACCTCGTCGATCGAGGCCATGCCGTCGACATTGGTCAGCAGCTTCTTGGCGTAATAATAGCCCGTCAGCGGCGCGGTCTTCTTGTAGTACTCGCGCAGGCGTTCCGGGAACACTTCCGGATCGTCATCCTTGCGCACCGGCTGGCCGGCGGCTTTCGCGTCGGCGGCGCGCTTGGCGATGCGCCCGACCAGCGCCTTATCGTCGACGATCAGTTCGATGACTGTGTCGAGCTTAAGCTTGCGCTTGGCGAGCATCTTGCCGACCGCGTCAGCCTGCGGGAGCGTGCGCGGGTAACCATCGAGGATAAAGCCCTTGCGGCAGTCCTTCTGGTCGATGCGCTCGGCGACGATCGCGTTGACGATCTCGTCCGACACGAGCTCGCCGGCGTCCATGACCGCTTTTGCCTTAAGGCCAACCGGCGTGCCTGCCTTGACGGCCGCGCGCAGCATGTCGCCCGTGGAGAGCTGAGGAATGCCGTGTTTCTCGACCAGTCGCTGTGCTTGCGTCCCCTTACCCGCTCCCGGCGGGCCAAGCAGTATCAGCCTCATCGTCCCCTCTTCCCTCCGCGGAGCTTCGACTTCTTGATCAGCCCTTCATACTGATGGGCGATGAGATGTCCTTGTACCTGCGCGACAGTGTCGAGCGTAACAGAGACAACGATCAGAAGCGAAGTGCCACCAAGGTAGAACGGCACGCCAGTCGCCGAAATCAGGAATTCCGGGATCATGCAGATGACGACGAGGTAGATCGCGCCGACCAGCGTGATGCGGGTCAGCACATAGTCGATGTATTCGGCCGTGCGCTCGCCCGGGCGGTAGCCCGGGATGAAGCCCGAATGCTTCTTCAACTGGTCGGCCGTGTCCTTCGGATTGAAGACGATCGCGGTGTAGAAGAAGGCGAAGAACATGATCATGCCGCCGTAGAGCAGCATGTAGAGCGGCTGGCCGTGGCCGAGCGCGGCCAGAATCGAGCTCGCCCAGCCGGGCAGAGTTTCCGCCGAGGAGAAGCCGGCCAGCGTCGCAGGCAGGAGCAGCAGCGACGAGGCGAAGATCGGCGGGATGACGCCGGCGGTGTTGAGCTTCAGCGGCAGGTGCGAGGTATCGCCCTGGAACATCCGGTTGCCGACCTGCCGTTTCGGATACTGGATGAGCAGCCGTCGCTGCGCACGCTCGAAGAAGACGATCACGGTGATCACGACGACCGCCAGCACGAGGATCGCGAGGATCAGGCCGGTCGACAGCGCGCCGGTGCGGCCGAGTTCGAGCGTCCCGCCAAGCGCGGACGGAAGGCCCGCGACGATACCGGCGAAGATGATCAGCGAAATGCCGTTACCGATGCCGCGCGCGGTGATCTGCTCGCCGAGCCACATCAGGAACATGGTGCCGCCGACCAGCGTGATGACGGCGGAGATGCGGAAGAACCAGCCCGGATCGGTGACGATGTTGGCGCCACTCTCCAGGCCGACCGAGATGCCGTAAGCCTGCACAAGGGCCAGCAGCACAGTGCCGTAACGGGTGTACTGGTTGATGATCTTGCGGCCCTGCTCGCCTTCCTTCTTCAGCGCTTCCAGCGTCGGGATGACCGACGTCATGAGCTGCATGATGATCGAAGCCGAGATGTAGGGCATGATGCCGAGCGCGAAGATCGCCATGCGCTCGACGGCGCCGCCGGCAAACATGTTGAACATGCCGAGCACGCCGCCGGATTGCTGCTGAAACGCCTGCGCAAAGGCGTCGGGATTGATGCCCGGCATCGGAATGTAGGTGCCGAGGCGATAGACAAGCAGCGCGCCCAACGTGAACCAGATGCGTTTCTTGAGATCCTCGGCCTTGGCGAAGGCTGCGAAATTGAGATTTGAGGCTAGTTGTTCGGCAGCCGATGCCATGCGCTGTTCTCCGCCTGGAGCGATGTGCTCAGTTCACGCTGGAGCCGCAAGGCGGAAAGCCCTGATCGGGCGGCGCGTGTCACCAAAGCCACGAGATAGGCTTCGGCCGCTGTAGTTGCAAGCGGCGGCCATCCCCTGCCGCCGCTCGCCGGAAGGCCCGTTATTCAGCCGCTGCCTTTTCAGGCAGCTTGACCGAACCCCCGGCCTTTTCGATCTTTGCGAGCGCAGCCTTGGAAGCGCCGGCAACGTCGAAGGACACTTTCGCCTTCAGTTCGCCGTCTGAGAGGAGACGCACGCCGTCCTTGGCGCGGCGGATGACACCCGCCTTCACCAGCGCTTCGGCGTTCACGACTTCCTTGGCGTCGAGCTTGTTGGCGTCGATCGCGGTCTGGACACGCGCCAGCGACACGGCGACGAAGTCCTTCGAGAAGATGTTCTTGAAGCCGCGCTTCGGCAGACGGCGGTAGAGCGGCATCTGGCCACCCTCGAAGCCGTTGATGGCGACGCCGGAGCGCGCCTTCTGACCCTTCACGCCACGGCCGCCAGTCTTGCCGGAGCCAGAACCGATGCCACGGCCAAGGCGCTTCTTGTAATGGGTCGCGCCTTCGTTGTCGCGAATCTCATTGAGTTTCATGGACGTTCTCCTCGCGCCTTACTTTTCGTCGACGACGCGAACGAGGTGCTGAACGGCCTTGATCATGCCGCGCACCGAGGGGGTGTCTTCCAGCGTCGACTTGCGGTGACGCTTGTTGAGGCCCAGGCCGATCAGCGTCGCGCGCTGCACGCCCGGGCGGCGGATCGGGCTACCGATCTGCTCGACCGTTACGGTCTTGTCTGCTTTCTTGGCCATGATCTTCGTCCTGGTCAGAAACTATTCGTCAGCCGTCACCGCGTTGCCGCGGCGAGCCTGAAGCGTGGAATACTTGATGCCGCGAGCCGAAGCGACATCCTTCGGATGCATCTGGCTCTTCAGCGCGTCGAACGTGGCGCGAACCATGTTGTACGGGTTCGAGGAACCCATCGACTTGGCGACGACGTCGTGCATGCCGAGCGTCTCGAAAACAGCGCGCATCGGACCGCCGGCGATGATGCCGGTACCCGGCTTGGCAGCGCGCAGCAGAACCTTGCCAGCGCCCCAGCGGCCTTCCACGTCGTGATGAAGCGTGCGGCCCGAACGCAGCGGCACGAAGATCAGATCGCGCTTGGCGCTCTCGGTCGCCTTGCGGATGGCCTCCGGCACTTCGCGCGCCTTGCCATGACCGAAGCCGACGCGGCCCTTCTGGTCGCCGACGACAACGAGCGCGGCGAAGCCGAAACGGCGGCCGCCCTTAACGACTTTTGCTACGCGGTTGATGTGAACGAGCTTGTCGACGAACTCGCTGTCGCGCTCTTCGCGATCCCGCTCGCGGCCGCGGCCGCGTTCTCTGGGTTCCTGTGCCATATCCTAGTCCTTGTTCTTTTCCGGAAGCACGGGTTGCTGTTTAGCCGGCGTCTCTTTGGATCACCGGCCGGCGAAATTAGAAGCTGAGCCCGCCCTCGCGAGCAGCGTCGGCCAGCGCCTTGACGCGGCCGTGATAGATGTAGGCGCCGCGGTCGAAGACAACTTCCTTGACGCCTGCCTTGGTTGCGCGCTCGGCGAGAAGCTTGCCGACGGCCGCCGCGGCTGCGGAATCCGCACCGGTCTTCAGGCCGCCCTTCATGTCCTTCTCGATGCTCGACGCGGCGGCCAGGGTGTGACCCTTCACGTCATCGATGATCTGCGCGTAGATGTGCTTCGACGAGCGATGCACCGAAAGACGCGGACGATCGCCCGAGACCTTCTTGATCTGGCGGCGAATGCGCTGCGCGCGCTTCTGAGTGACTTCCTTGTTGGCCATGGCCGATCTTCCTTGCCTTGATAAACGGCAGCGGCCGTGTGCGGTAAGCCGATAGGCGCTTCCCGCGGCCGCTCTCCGTGGCGTTGTTTCCTTACGAATGATCTTGTCCGAAAAGTCTGCAACTTTTCGGGATCATTCGCCTACTTCTTCTTGCCTTCCTTGCGCACGATGCGCTCGCCGGCGTAGCGAACACCCTTGCCCTTGTAGGGCTCGGGGCCACGGTATTCGCGGATTTCCGCGGCGACCTGGCCGACCTGCTGCTTGTCGATGCCCGACACCGTGATTTCCGTCGGCTTCGGCGTCGAAATCGTGATGCCCTTCGGCGTCTCGTAGACGACGTCGTGGCTGAAACCAAGCGCCAGCTGCAGGTTCTTGCCCTGCATCGTCGCGCGATAGCCGACGCCGGTGATCTCGAGCTTCCTCTCGTAGCCTTCCTTCACACCCTGCAGGATGTTCTGGATCTGCGTGCGCGACATGCCCCACTTCGAGCGCGAGGCTTTCGACTGATCGCGCGGCTCGACGGCGATCTCGTTGTTCTCCATCTTGACGAGAATATCGTCATTGACGACGAACTTGAGTTCGCCCTTCGGGCCCTTCGCCGTCACGGTCTGGCCGCTGATGGACGCGGAAACGCCCTGCGGGAGCGAAACGGCTTTCTTGCCAATACGAGACATTTCTTTGTCCTCGTTCTTCTCTTCTAGCGGTCCGGTTGAACTAGAATATCTGGCAGAGAATCTCTCCGCCGACATTCTGTTCGCGCGCCTCGTGGTCGGCCATCACGCCTTTCGGAGTCGAAAGGATCGAGATGCCGAGGCCGTTGGCGACCTGCGGGATCGACTTGACCGACACGTAAACGCGGCGGCCGGGTTTGGACACGCGGGCGATTTCGCGAATGACTGGATTGCCCTCGTAATACTTCAGCTCGATCTCGATCTCGGACTTGCCGTCCGCGTGGTCCGTCTGGCTGAAATCGCGGATGTAGCCTTCCGACTTCAGCACTTCGAGAACGCGCGAACGCAGGCGCGAGGCCGGCGTCGAAACCTTGTTCTTCTTACGTCCGTAAGCGTTACGGATGCGGGTGAGCATATCGCCCAAAGGATCATTCAGTGCCATTGGTGCGTCTCCTTACCAGCTCGACTTCACGAGGCCGGGGATAAGGCCGAAATTGCCAAGCTCGCGAAGCGCGATACGGCTCACCTTGAGCTTGCGGTAATAGGCGCGCGGGCGACCCGTCACTTCGCAGCGGTTGCGAATGCGAACCTTGGCGCCGTTGCGGGGCAGCGCGGCCAGCTTGAGCTGAGCCTGGAAGCGCTCTTCGAGCGGCTTCGACTGATCCATGACGATCGCCTTCAGCGCGGCGCGCTTGGGTGCGTACTGCGCGGCCAATTTGCGGCGGCGATTGTTCTTCTCGACTGAGCTGGTCTTTGCCATTCAGAAAGTTCCTTGTTCTCGCTGCCGTTACTGCCGGAACGGAAAGTTGAAAGCCTTGAGCAGAGCCCGGGCCTCATCATCCGTCTTGGCGGTCGTACAAACGACGATGTCCATTCCCCAGATCTGGTCGACCTTGTCGTAGTTGATCTCGGGAAACACGATGTGCTCCTTGATACCGATCGCGTAGTTGCCACGGCCGTCGAAGCTCTTGGGCGAGAGCCCGCGGAAGTCTCGAACGCGCGGCAGCGCGATGTTCACCAGGCGATCCAGGAACTCGTACATACGGTCCTGGCGGAGCGTCACCTTGGCGCCGATCGGCATGTTCTCGCGGACCTTGAAGGTCGCGATCGACTTGCGCGCGCGGGTCACGACGGCCTTCTGGCCGGCGATCATCGACAGGTCCTCGGCCGCGATGGACGGCTTCTTGGAATCGCCCGTCGACTCGCCAACGCCCATGTTCAGCACGATCTTGTCGAGACGCGGAACCTGCATCTCGTTCTCATAGTTGAACTGCTCGCGCAGCGCCTTGCGGATGGTCTCGTTGTAGACCTTCTTCAGACGCGGTTGATTGTTTTGAGCTGCCTTAGCCATTGATGACTTCTCCAGAGCGCTTGGCGACGCGCACCTTCGTGCCATCCTTCTGGATCTGGAAACCGACGCGGGTCGGCTTGCCATCCTTCGGGTCGGCGATCGCGATGTTCGACAGGTGGATCGGCGCTTCCTTGGTAATGATGCCGCCTTCCTGAGACTGCGACTGCTTCTGATGGCGGCGAACCTGGTTCACGCCACGCACGACGGCCTTGTCGTCCTTAGGCATGACGCGCAGCACCTCGCCGGTGCGGCCCTTGTCCTTGCCGGAAAGCACGACGACTTTGTCGCCCTTGCGGATTTTCTGCATTGTCCCGGCTCCTTACAGCACTTCAGGCGCGAGCGAGATGATCTTCATGTGGTTCTTGGCGCGAAGCTCGCGCGGAACCGGCCCGAAAATGCGCGTACCGACCGGCTCCGACTTGTTGTCGACCAGCACCGCCGCATTCTTGTCAAAACGGATCACGCTGCCATCCGGGCGACGGATGTCCTTGGCGGTGCGCACAACGACCGCCTTCATCACATCGCCCTTCTTCACGCGGCCGCGCGGAATGGCTTCCTTGATCGACACCACGATGATGTCGCCGACGGAAGCGTATTTCCGCTTCGAGCCGCCCAGCACCTTAATGCACATGACCCGACGGGCGCCGGAATTGTCCGCGACGTCGAGGTTTGTTTGCATCTGAATCATGACTGGCCGCCTTCTTCTTCTCTCATTCGGGAGGCGCTTGCGCCCTCCCCGGTCGGTTCAAAAATTCGGTTTAAGCCTCGGCGCCCGAGACGACGATCCAGCGCTTGTCCTTGGAGATCGGCTTCGATTCCTGGATGAACACCTGGTCGCCCACCTTGCAGGCATTGGTCTCGTCGTGCGCCTTGTACTTCTTGGTCATGCGGACCGTCTTCTTCATCACCGGATGCGTGAAGCGGCGCTCGACTTTCACGACCACCGTCTTCTCGTTCTTGTCGCTGACGACGGTGCCCTGCAATACGCGCTTTGGCATTGTCTTGTCCTTACGCCTTCTTGGCGGCTTTCTGGGCCGCAATGGTCTTGATGCGCGCAATGTCCCTGCGGACCTGCTTCACGCGCGCTGTCTTCTCGAGCTGACCCGTCGCTTTCTGGAAGCGCAGGTTGAACTGTTCCTTCTTCAGCGCGGCGAGGTCATCGCTGAGCTGGTCGGGCGTCTTGGTCCTTACGTCGGCGGCCTTCATGTCCAGCCCTTCCTCAATCTGCGATGCGCTGTACGAAGCGCGTCTTGACCGACAGCTTGGCGGCGCCGAGACGCAGCGCCTCGCGGGCGGTCTGTTCGTTGACGCCGTCGATCTCGAACATGATGCGGCCCGGCTTCACCTTGCACGCCCAGTAGTCGACAGCGCCCTTACCCTTACCCATGCGGACTTCGGTCGGCTTCGAGGTAACCGGCACGTCCGGGAACACGCGGATCCAGACACGGCCCTGGCGCTTCATCTCACGGGTGATCGCGCGGCGGGCCGCCTCGATCTCGCGCGCGGTGACGCGGTTCGGTTCCAACGCCTTCAGGCCAAAACCGCCGAAGTCGAGGTTCGTCCCGCCCTTCGCGGTGCCGTGGATGCGGCCCTTGAACTGCTTGCGGAACTTTGTGCGCTTTGGCTGCAGCATCTCAATTCACTCCAAATTCTCTCTGCGCCTCAAGCCGCGGCGTTTTCGCGACGGCGCTGACCGCCGCCACCGCCACCGTGCTGATCGCCCTCGGTCGCGCGACGCTCGGACGCCATCGGGTCGTGCTCGAGGATTTCGCCCTTGAACACCCACACCTTGACGCCGCAGATGCCGTAAGCGGTCTCGGCTTCGGCCGTGCCGTAATCAACGTCGGCGCGCAGCGTATGCAGCGGCACGCGACCTTCGCGGTACCATTCCATGCGCGCGATTTCCGAACCGCCGAGGCGGCCCGAGCAGTTGATGCGGATGCCCTCGGCGCCGAGGCGCATCGCCGACTGAACGGCGCGCTTCATGGCGCGACGGAACGCGATGCGGCGCTCGAGCTGCTGCGCGATCGACTGCGCGACCAGCGTCGCGTCGATTTCCGGCTTGCGGACCTCGACGATATTCAGGTGCGTCTCCGACTTGGTCATCTCGGTCAGCTTCTTGCGAAGCTTCTCGATGTCGGCGCCCTTCTTACCGATGATCAGGCCCGGACGCGCGGCGTGGATCGTGACGCGGCACTTCTTGTGCGGACGCTCGATCACGACCTTGGACACGGCCGCCTGCTTCAACTCCTTCATCAGGT
>Ga0335075_10003630_pt1 | contig 24376 bp, 26 predicted proteins | sample Lox_Sample_24_FD_206723 | JGI IMG/M metagenome (GOLD analysis project Ga0335075, IMG submission 206723) | Soil microbial communities from Loxahatchee National Wildlife Refuge, Florida, United States - Lox_Sample_2.4 | ecosystem: Environmental > Terrestrial > Soil > Wetlands | place: USA...
GCGCGAGCAGCCGACCAGGCGCGAAAGCTCCTGCCGGCTGACTTTGATCTGCATGCCCTCGGGATGCGTCATCGCATCCGGCTCCTCGCACAGATTGTTGATGGCATGGGCCACCCGGCCGGTGACATCGACGAAGGCGAGATCCCCCAGCTTGCGATTGGTGCGGTCGAGCCGGGTGGCGAGCTGGGTTGCGAGCTCGAAGATCAGCCCCGGGCTCTCGGCCGCGATCTGTCGGAAGCGCGGGTAGGTCATCTCCGCCAGCTCGCACTGGTTGCGGGTCCGCACCCAGGCGCTGCGCGTCGGCTGGTCGCTGAAGAAGAGGCCCATCTCGCCGAAGAACTGCCCGCGGTTGAGGTAGGCGAGCACCATTTCGTTCCCCTCCTCGTCCTCGATCATCACCTCGACGGAGCCGCTGATGATGTAGTAGAGGACATCCGGCAGGTCACCCGCGTGGATGACGACCGTCTTGGACGGGACGGTACGGATGCGGCAGTAGCTCAAGAACCGGTTTATCGCTGGAATATCGCTCAACGGCTTGACGTTCTCTTCCATACCCGCTCCCCGAATTTGTGTGGTCATGATGAGAGAGTGTTTATACGTTGACCCCGCCGGCCGCAAGCGTACCGCACGCGGAGCAACGAAAACCAGAGTGTCGCGTTGTTTTGAGGGGCGCAGGTTGATGTCATGCGCGCTGGCGATCAAACCCAGAAGGCGGTGCCCGTCATGATCCGGGCCGTCTGGCGCATGAGCGCGCGCACCGGAGAGGGCAGCTCCGTGCCGCCGGCCGCCCTCGCGTTGGCGCCGTGCGCGGCTTCGTCGGCGCGCATCTGCTGCACGATCGCGCGGCTGCGCAGGTCGGCGGCCGGCAGCCGGCCGAGATGCTCATCGAGATGTCCCTCGACCTGCCGCTCCGTCTCCACCACGAATCCGAGGCTGGTCCGGTCACCGGCGAGTGCCGCGAGCGCACCGATAAAGAAGGAGCCGGCGTACCACAGCGGGTTGAGCAGACTCGGGCGGGCCTCGAGCTCCTGCAGGCGGCGCTCGCACCAGGCCAGGTGGTCGGTTTCCTCCCGCGCGGCATCGAGCAGCATCCGGCGGGTGGCCTCCGAGCGCGCGGCCAGCGCCTGGCCGTGGTACAGGGCCTGGGCGGCGATCTCCCCGGCGTGATTGACGCGCATCAGGGCCGCGGCGCGGCGGCGCTCATCCGCGGAAAGCTCCGCGGTGCTTCCTTCGGCCCCGGCGGCGGGCTGCGGAAGGGGACGGGAGGCATGTGCCGGCGCCAGCAGCGCGCGCAGTGCCCGGTCGGCGGCGGCGATCCAGGTATCCAGAGAGTGCCCGGTTTCCATGGACCCCGATTATAAGCACTCGTTTTGCATTGGCGGGACGGCTTCTTTTGCATTGGCAAGGCAGCTTCAGTAGACTTGCCGGCCCTTTGGAAGGGTCCACCTATAGGTATGCCGGGTCCGCCGAAACGGCCCCGCTGAGGCTCATATGAAGACGGTATTCGCCAATTCCGGGACGGTCCGGGGCGACTGGTTCGTGGTCGATGCGACCGACAAGACGCTCGGACGCCTGGCCTCGCAGATCGCGCATCGGCTCAAGGGCAAGCACAAGGCCGACTACAGTCCCCACGTCGACATGGGCGATCATATCGTGGTCCTCAATGCCGGCAAGGTGCGGGTCACCGGCCGCAAGCTGACCGACAAGATCTACTATCACCACACCGGCTACATCGGCGGTATCAAGTCGATCGCCCTGCAGAAGCTCCTCGATGAGCATCCGGAGCGGGCGATAGAGTTCGCCGTCAAGGGCATGCTGCCGAAGAACCCGCTCGGGCGGCGCATGTTCAAGAAGCTGCATGTCTTCGCCGGCGGGGAGCACCCGCACCAGGCGCAGCAGCCGCAGCCGCTCGAAATCTGAGGTAATCGCACTGATGCCAGCGCAGCAGCAACAGAACTACGGCACCGGCCGCCGCAAGACCGCGACCGCCCGTGTCTATCTTCGGCCCGGAAGCGGCAAGATCACGGTCAACGACCGCCCGCTCGACCAGTTCTTCGGCCGCGAGACCGGCCGCATGATCGTTCGCCAGCCGCTCGAGGCGCTGCAGCTCGGCAGCCGCTTCGACATCAGCGTGACGGTGGACGGCGGCGGCATCACCGGCCAGGCCGGCGCCATCCGCCTGGGCCTCACCCGTGCGCTGCTGGAGTATGACGATTCGCTGCGCAAGCAGCTGCGCGATGCGGGTTTCGTCACCCGCGACGCCCGCGAGGTGGAGCGCAAGAAAGTCGGCCGCCGCAAGGCCCGCCGCAGCGGACAGTACTCGAAGCGCTAACGGGTATCCTGCGGGGGCGATTCGTTTTGGGGGATCGTCTAGTGGTAGGACAACGGACTCTGACTCCGTTTACCTAGGTTCGAATCCTAGTCCCCCAGCCATAACGAATGAGGCCCGCCAACTGGCGGGCCTCGTTCGTTATGGCGCAGGGACTAGGATAACGGTCCGCCAGGACCGGCCCCGCAGGGGCGCAGCGCCGCAGGCGCGAAGTAATCCTGGTCCCTTACGCGCCATCGCCATCCGCTGGCGGCTCCCGTCTTCGTCTTCATTCCCCGGCGATCGTCATCTCCCCGATGAGCACCGAGCCGCAGTGGATCGACCCCCGCGAGTCGACGTCGCTGCCGAGCGCCGCGATGTTGCGATAGATGTCGCGCAGGTTGCCCGCGATCGTGATCTCGTGCACGGGATAGGCCGGCGCGCCGCCCTCGATCCAGAACCCGCTCGCGCCGCGCGAATAGTCCCCGGTCACCCCGTTGACCCCCTGCCCCATCAGCTCCGTCACCAGCAGTCCCGAGCCCATGCGGCGCAACAGCGCATCGTATCCGGCCGGAGCGTCCGAGCTGCCGACGATCAGGTTGTGAATGCCCCCCGCGTTGCCCGTGGTCTTCAGCCCGAGGCGCCGCGCCGAGTAGCTTCCCAACACATAACCCTGCAGGATGCCGCTCTGCACGAGCTCGCGATCGCGCGTGGCGGCGCCTTCATCGTCGAAGGGGGCGCTGGCCAGCCCCTTGAGGATGTGCGGCCGCTCGTGCATCTGCAGAAAGGCCGGGAAAACCTGCTCGCCGGCGGCATTCAGCAGGAAGGACGCCTTGCGGTACTGGCTTGGCCCGCGGATCGCGCCGATGAAGTGCCGGTAGAGCCCGCGCGCCATGTCGGGCGAGAACATGACCGGCGCCTTGCGTGTGGAGAGCCTGCGGGCGCCGAGCCTCGCCAGCGCGCGCTTCCCCGCCGTGGCTCCCACGGACTCCTCCCCCTCGAGATCCTTGGGGTCGCGGGCCGTGGTGAACCAGTAGTCCCGCTGCATGTTCTCCCCGTCCTGCGCTATCAGCGAGCAGCTGACGGAGTGGCTGGTGCCGGAGAACCCCTGCAGGAATCCGAGCGAGTTGCCGTAGACGCCGGTGTGCCGCTGACTGCTGACCGCGGCGCCCTCGGAGTTGGCGATGCGCGGGTCGACAGCCCGGCCCGCCTGCTCGCAGCGGCGCGCGATGGCGATGGCGTCCTCGGCCGCGAGCCCCCAGGGGTGATCGAGGTCGAGATCCGGAATGTCACGCGCCAGATATTCGGGCTCGACCAGGCCCGCATAGGGGTCCTCGGCCGTGTAGCGGGCGATGGCGCAGGCTTTACCGACGGTAGCGGTCACCGCCTCGCGCCCGAGATCCGCGGTGCTGGCGGAGCCCTTGCGCTTGCCGAAGTAGACCGTCACGGCAAGCCCGCGGTCCCGCTGATACTCGATCGTGTCCACCTCCCCGAGCCGCACGGTCGTACCCAACCCCTGGCTCAGGCTGGCATCGACCTCGTACTGCGAGGCTCCCTGGCGACGCGCCTCTTCGAGCGCGAATGCGACCACGTCTTGGACTGATGGTGAAGGCATAATTTGGATTCTAGCAGCCGCAAGCCCCGAGCCGTCCGAGCCCCGGTGATGTACCCGTGACCCCGCATGACCCAGAAGACCGTCCCGAGCTTCACGAGGACGAGGTGCCCGAGCGGCCGAGCAAGAGTCAGCGCAAGCGCGATGCTCACGCGGCGCAGGACCTGGGCGAAGAGCTCATCCGGATGCGTGATGCCGAGCTCGATGCGCTCGGCCTGCCGGAGACGCTCGCCGATGCCATCCGGGAAGCGCGCCGCATCCGAAGCCGCGCCGGCGGCGCGCGCCAGCGGCAGTACATCGGCAAGCTCATGCGCGAGATCGATCTCGAGCCCATCCGCGCGGTGCTCGCCTCCCGCAGCGAGCGCGATGCGATCGAGACTCAGCTCTTCAAGCGCGCCGAGGCCTGGCGGGAGCGTCTGATCGCCGAGGGCGAGTCGGCGCTCGAGGAGTTGGCGCGGCTGCGGCCCGGCCTCGACCGGGCGGAGTGGAGTCAGCGTGTCGCCACGGCCCGCCGCGAGCGGGGCGCCAAGGCCGCAGACGCGGAGCGCAGCGCCAACCCGCGCCCCGGCCCCGTTGGACCGGCCGGCCGGGAGCTCTTCAGAGCGCTGCGCTCCCTGCTCGGCCAAATTAGAATACCCTGATGAAAGCGCTGGTCGGCATCATCATGGGCTCCTCTTCCGACTGGGAGACCCTGCGCTGCGCCGCCGAGACGCTGGAGAAGCTCGGCATCGCGCACGAAGTGAAGGTGGTCTCCGCCCACCGTACCCCCGACCTCCTCTTCGAGTATGCGTCGAGCGCGCGCTCGCGCGGGCTCGAGGTCATCATTGCCGGCGCCGGCGGTGCCGCGCACCTTCCCGGCATGACCGCCGCCAAGACCTCCCTGCCCGTCCTCGGCGTGCCGGTGCAATCGAAGACCCTCGCGGGACTCGACTCCCTGCTCTCGATCGTGCAGATGCCCGCCGGGGTGCCGGTCGCCACCTTCGCGATCGGCGCGGCGGGCGCGACCAATGCCGCGCTCTGCGCCGCGGCCATCCTCGCCAACGGGCATCCGGCCGTCGCGCAGGCTCTCGAGGCCTTCCGCGACAGCCAGACCGCCGGGGTGCTCGCCAGCCCCGATCCGCGCGCCGCGCCCCGGTCATGACCGTCGGCATAGTGGGAGCCGGCCAGCTCGGCCGGATGCTGGCATTGGCCGGGTACCCGCTCGGCCTCGATTTCCTCTTTCTCGATCCCGCCCGCGATGCGCCCGCCGGCCGGGTGGCGCCGGTCCTGCACGGTCCCTTCACCGACCCGAAGCTGCTCTCGCGGCTCGCGCGCGAGTGCGAGGTCCTGACTTTCGACTGGGAAAACATCTCCGTCGATGCGCTGCGGACGCACGCCGCCTCGGCTCACGGGGCACGCATCTGCCCGCCCATCGCGGCCCTGGCGGCCGCGCAGGACCGCGTCGCGGAGAAGCGGCTCTTCGAGCGCCTGGGCATACCAACGACGCGCTGGCGCGGCGTCGGCTCGCGCTCGCAGCTCGAGCGGGCGCTGCGTGACGTCGGAGTGCCGGGCGTCCTCAAGACACGGCGTCTGGGCTATGACGGCAAGGGACAGGTCAGGGTCAGAACGCCCGAGGACGCGCACCGCGGCTGGGAGGAGCTCGGCAACGTGCCGCTCATCTACGAGGAGTGGGTAGCGTTCGATTGCGAGGTGTCGGTCATCGGCGCGCGCAGCGCGAGCGGCGCGACCGTGATCTATCCTCTCAACGGCAATGTGCACGCGCAGGGGATCCTGCGACTCACCCGCGCGCCGTATGGTCCGCCGCGCTGGCAACGCGCCGCCGCAACTCACCTGCGGCGCTGTCTCGCCCACTTCCGCTATGTTGGTGTGCTGACGATCGAGTTCTTCGTCCGCAACGGACGCCTCATCGCCAACGAGATGGCGCCGCGTGTACATAACTCCGGGCACTGGACCATCGAGGGCTGCGAGACCAGTCAGTTCGAGAATCACCTGCGCGCCATCCTCGACCTGCCGCTCGGCGCGACCCGGCCCCTGGGATTCAGCGCGATGGTGAATCTGATCGGCGATATCCCGCCGCGCGCGGGGCTGCTCGCCGAGGATGGGCTGCACCTGCACGATTATGGCAAACAGCCGCGGCCGGGGCGCAAGGTCGGGCACTGCACGCTGGTGGAGCCCACGGCCGCCCGGCGCGACCGGCGGGCACGGGGTTTGCTTGCTGAACTGGCTCCCGGATTGCGCATCCCGTAAGATAGAAAGCGGAACCAGCCCGGTCAGAGCGGGTCCAACGCCAGCGGTACACCGCCTGTCGGCAACAGCAGACAACCATGTATCTCGATCCATTCAAACTCAAAGAGCTGCCGTTCCGACTGAGTCCGGACCCGCAGTTCCTCTATCTCTCCAAGCAGCACGCCCGCGCCAAGGCGTACATGGAGTCGACCATCTGGTTCACCGACGGCTTCGTCGTGATCACCGGAGAGATCGGCGCCGGCAAGACCACGCTGATCGAGTCCTTCCTGAAGGAGATCCAGTCCGACGTCGTGGTGGCGCAGATCAACCAGACGCAGGTCTCGGCCGTGGACTTCCTGCAGGCGATCCTGGTGCAGTTCGGCTTCTCGCCGTTCAAGATGAAGAAGGGCGAGATCATCGCGACTCTCAACAACTTTCTCATCGAGCAGTACGCGGCCGGGCGCAAGGTGCTGCTGATCGTCGACGAGGCGCAGAATCTGTCGCTGCGGGTGCTGGAGGAGATCCGCCTGCTCTCGGGCGTCGAGACCACCAAGGAGAAGGTGCTGCGCATCATTCTCGCCGGCCAGCCGGAGCTCAACGCGAAGCTCGACGCGCCGGAGCTGGTACAGCTCACCCAGCGCGTACGCCTGCGCTTCCATCTCACCGCGCTGTCACAGGCGGAGACCCGCGGGTACGTCCAGCACCGGCTGGAGGTCGCCGGCGCGAGCGACCGGCAGATCTTCGCCGAGGACACCTTCCCGCAGATCTTCCGCTTCACCGGCGGCGTCCCGCGGCTCATCAACACCCTGTGCGATACGGCCATGATGGCGGCCTACACCGCGGACCGCGGCGTGGTGACCGTCGCCGACATCGACGGCGCCGTGGGCGAGCTGCAATGGGTGGAATTCGCGGCCCGCACGCAGCAGCAGGTCAAGGCCGCCACGGAGCTGGCGCTGCCGCGCATGCGCGGCAGCGATCCGGCGCTGCCGTCGCTCGGCCGGCTGCTCGTCGCGACGGACGGCCGCACCGTGCAGGAGATCATGCTCAGCCAGGGCAGGATCATCGTCGGGCGTACCGCCGACAACGATCTGCAGATCGACAGCCGGTTCGTCAGCCGCCATCACTGCCAGATCACGACCAGCCCCAACTCGTGCGTCATCGAGGACCTCAACAGCACGAACGGCATCTACGTGAAGTCGAAGCGGGTTCGCCGGCACTATCTCAACGACGGTGACGTGGTGCTCGTCGGCAAGCACGAGTTGATCTACGTCGATGAGCGCCTGGCGCGCACGCGCGGCAACATCAACGATACCGTGCCCGGAATTCCGGTGCTGCAGCGGGCCGACGGCCCCGAGGGCACGCAGGACGTGATCGATGAGGATGCCGGCGAAGAGGAAGACGAGGAAACCGAGGTCGGGCTCGAGGCGACCCGCGGTCAGTCCTGATCCTGCCGTTGGGTCAGGTCAGGCTGACCGTACTGGGAGCGCAGGTCGCGGTAATCGCGGCGCCGGAGGAGCACCACCACCCCGCCGAGCAGAGTCACCAGGCCCGCCAACCCCACCAGCAGGCCCGCGACGTGCGCGTCCCCGATGAAGTAGCTGACCCCCAGGGCGGCCAACCCGGCGCCGATATAGAGCCACGGCAGGCCTTCGTACATGGGGCGGGAGAGGTGCATTCAGGCACACGATACTCCACCCCGGCAGCCCGGGCACCTGAACCGGATTATGTCTAAGCCGTGCCCCCAACCGTCAGGTTTTCCACCTTCAGGGTCGGCTGCCCCACGCCCACCGGGACGCTCTGTCCGTCCTTGCCGCACGTTCCGACGCCGTCATCGAGTTTCAGGTCGTTGCCCACCATGGTGACCCGGGTCAGCACGTCCGGCCCGTTGCCGATCAGGGTCGCGCCTTTCAGGGGAGCGCCGATGCGGCCGTTCTCGATCGCATAGGCTTCGCTGGCCGAGAACACGAACTTGCCGGAGGTGATGTCGACCTGGCCGCCCCCGAAATTGACGGCGTAGATGCCGCGCGGCACGGAGCGGATGATCTCCTGCGGATCGTGCGGCCCGGGGCGCATGTAGGTGTTGGTCATGCGCGGCAGGGTCATGTGCGCGAAGGACTCCCGCCGGCCGTTGCCCGTCGGGCGGACGCCCATCAGCCGGGCATTGAGGCGGTCCTGCATGTAGCCCCGCAACACGCCGTTCTCGATCAGCGTGGTGCACTGCGTGGGGATGCCCTCATCGTCGATGTTCAGGGAGCCCCGGCGCTGCGACAGCGTGCCGTCGTCGACGACCGTGCACTCCGGCGCCGCGACGCGCTCGCCGATGCGGTTGGCGAAGGCGGAGGTGCCCTTGCGGTTGAAATCGCCCTCCAGGCCATGACCGATCGCCTCGTGCAGCAGGATGCCCGGCCACCCCGGCCCGAGCACCACGGTCATGGGACCCGCGGGCGCCGGTACCGCCTCCAGGTTGATCAGGGCCTGTCGGGCGGCTTCGCGCCCCAGGGCCAGCGGGCGGTCGCTGGCGACCAGCTCCGCGAGCGAGTAGCGCCCGCCGGCGCCGCTGTAGCCCTGCTCGCGGCGCCCGTTCTGTTCGACCAACACCGACACGTTGAAACGCACCAGCGGCCTGACGTCCGCGGCGAGCTCACCGTCGCTGGTCGCAATCAGGACGACCTCGTGCACGGCCGTCACGCTGGCGGTCACATGCACGATGCGTGGATCGATCCGGCGCGTCTCGCGATCGACCCGCTCCAGCCACGCGACCTTGTCCTGGTCCGACAGCGTGGCGACCGGGTCGGCCGGCATGTAGAGGCGGTGGCCCGCCTGCGGGTGCCAGGCGCTGACCCGCCGGTCGCCTCCCTGGACGGCGATGGCGCGCGCGGCATGCGAGGCCTCCTGCAGGGCGGGAAGGATGATCTCGTCGGAGTAGGCGAAGCCGGTCTTCTCGCCGGCGAGCGCACGCACGCCGACGCCCTGCTCGATGCTCGCGCTGCCGTCCTTGACGATCCCGTCCTCGAGCGACCAGGACTCCTGCCGGGCCAGCTGGAAGTACAGGTCCGCGAAGTCGACCGAGTGTGTCAGCACTTCGCCGAAGACGCGATCGAGTCGGCCGTCATCGAGGCCGCTCGGCTTCAGGATGAGATCGCGTGCCAGGGAGAGAGGATCGGAGCCGGATGTCGGGTCGTTCACGATGAGCTGGTGTCCGTGTGAAGTTGGGGGTCAGTGCAGTACTCGGTGGGCCAGCGACGGGAAGCTGCCGCGGTCGCGGCGCTGGCGCTCCAGATCGATCTCGACGGTGATGCAGCCGCGGCCGCGCGGCAGGCGCTCGAGCACGCGGCCCCAGTGATCGACGATCATGCTGTCGCCGTACGTCTCACGCCCGTTGGGGTGGAACCCCGACTGAGCGGGCGCGACGACCCAGCACAGGTTCTCGATCGCGCGCGCCCGCAGCAGGGTCTCCCAATGCGCCCGGCCGGTGGGCTCGGTGAAGGCGGAAGGCACCACCAGCAGCTCCGCGCCCGCCGCGCTCAGCTTGCGAAAGAGCTCCGGAAAACGCACGTCGTAGCATACGGAAAGTCCGAGGACGCCCACCGGCGTATCGACGACCACCGCCGTCGAGCCCGGCGCCACGTTGGCCGACTCGCGGTAGCTCTCCGCGCGCCCCGGCACCTGGATGTCGAACAGGTGGATCTTGTCGTAGCGCGCGCGGCGCTGTCCCGCGGAGTCATAGATCAGGGACGCCGCGGCAACGCGGCCGTCGGCTGCGCCGCGCAGCGGCACGGTGCCGCCCACGATCCACATTCCGAGCCGTTGCGCGCTCTCCGCGAGAAAATCCTGGACCGGACCGCGGCCGTCCTCCTCCGCGATACGCCGCTTGTCGCCATCGGAAAGCCCCATGAAGGAGAAGTTCTCGGGCAGCGCCGCAAGCTGTGCCCCGCGCTTCGCCGCTTCTTCCAGGAGCGTACGCGCCTCCCGCAGATTGGCCTCTACGTCCGGGCCGGACGTCATCTGTATCGCAGCGACCAGGGACATCTTCATACTATGGGGGTGCATGAGCCGGCCCGCAATGGCATCGTCCGGGCGCCCCAGGCTCAAGACTGCACGATGTCGAACTGGTCGACGCCGTAGAGTCCCTCGACCTGCAGCCGGATGGGAACACCCACCTGGGCCTTGAGCTCGCCGAGGGTGGCCGCCTCGGCCTCCAGCAGCCGCTCCACCACGTCCGCATGCGCGAGGATCAGCAGCTCGCGGCCCGCGGGGCTCGTGCCCTGCCGCAGGATCTCGCGGAAGATCTGGTTGCAGACGGTTTCCGCCGTCTTCACGAACCCGCGCCCTTCGCAGGCGGCGCACGGCTCGCAGAGGACATGCTCCAGGCTCTCGCGCGTGCGCTTGCGCGTCATCTCGACGAGGCCGAGAGGCGACAGGCTGACGATGTGCGCCTGCGCGCGATCGCCGGCGAGCGAGTGCTCGAGGGCTGCGAGCACCTGACGGCGGTGCGACTCGTCATGCATGTCGATGAAATCGATGATGATGATGCCGCCGAGGTTGCGCAGCCGCAGCTGCCGCCCGATGCTGGCCGCCGCCTCGAGGTTGGTGCGGAACGTGGTCTCCTCCAGATTGCGGTGACCCACGTAGCCGCCGGTGTTGACGTCGATGGTGGTCATCGCCTCCCGCTGATCGAACACCAGATGACCGCCCGATTTCAGCGGCACCTTGCGCTCCAGCGCCCGGGCGATCTCCTCCTCGATGCCGTGCAGGTCGAAGATCGGGCGCGGACCGGCGTGCAGCTCGATGCGCGCCGCGCTCGCAGACATGAATTCCGCCGCGAAGGCGGCCATGCGGGCATGCTCCGCCGGGGAGTCGACCAACACGCGGACGACGCCGCGCGACAGCTCATCCCGCAGGATGCGCAGCGGCAACGGCAGGTCCTCGTGCACCAGCGAGCCCGCGGACAGCTGCGTCGCGCGCACGCGCACGTGGCGCCAGAGTCTGCGCAGGTATTCCATGTCCTCGCGAAGGCTCTCGATCGGCACGCCCTGCGCGGCCGTGCGCAGGATGTAGCCGCCGTCCGCCTCGGCGCCCCGCAGCTGCGCGACCGCCGACTTCAGCCGCTGCCGCTCCGCCTCGTCCTCGATCCTCGTCGAGACGCCGATTCCATCACCCCGCGGCAAGTAGACGAGGAAGCGCGCGGGCAGCGTGACGTAGGTCGTCAGGCGCGCTCCCTTGCTGCCGATCGGGTCCTTGATCACCTGCACCAGGATGTCGTCACCGGCGCTCAACAGCCGGCGCACGTCCTCGATCGGCGGCGCGGCGGCCTGCACCAGGCCGATCACGGTCTCGTCGGGCGGCGGACTCGCGATATCGGCGGCATGCAGGAACGCGGTGCGCTCGAGCCCAATGTCGATGAATGCCGCCTGCATCCCCGGCAACACGCGTGTCACCCGGCCCTGATAGAGATTGCTGACCAGCCCGCGGCGCCGGCGGCGCTCGATGTGGAGCTCCTGCACGACGCCCTCTTCCAACAGGGCGGCACGTGTCTCGCCGGGCGCCACGTTGATGAGAACTTCGACGCTCACCGCGTCCCTCCTATCCAGCAGCGGATGCCGGCGTCGCGCAACAGTTCCGCCGTCTCGAACAGCGGCAGCCCCATGACGCCCGAGTAACTGCCGCTCAATGCCGTGACGAACACGGCGCCATATCCCTGGATGGCATAACCGCCCGCCTTGTCGTGCGGCTCGCCTGTTTCCCAATAGGCTTCCAGCTCCGCACGCTCGATGTTGCGAAAGCGCACGGAGCTGCAGTTGACGCGCAGGGCGACGCCCTGCTCCGTTGCCAGAGCCACGGCCGTCAGCACCTGATGCGTTTTGCCGGCGAGCGACTCCAGCATCGCGACCCCATCTGCGCGGCCGGCAGGCTTGCCGTATACCGACCCTTCCAACACCACCGTGGTGTCCGCCGCCAGCACCGGCAGGACTTCGCCCCGCCGCCGGACGGTGGCCGCCTTGAGGCGTGCCAGGCGCGCAACGTAGTCCGCGGGAACCTCCCCCGGCAGCAGACTCTCGTCCACGTGCGCCGCGACCACCGTATGCGGTACGCCGATCTGCGCCAGCAGCTCACGCCGCCGCGGCGACATGGAGGCGAGGCAGATGACCGGGTCTGCTGCGGCAGGATGAGTCACGGGAATCTATTCGCGATGATAGGGATGGTGCGTGAGTAGGGTCATCGCGCGATAGAGCTGCTCCGCCAACACGACACGCACGAGCGCATGAGGCAGCGTGAGGCGCGACAGGGACAGGGTGATGTCGCTTCGCGCCGCGACCTCCGCCGCGAAACCGTCCGGGCCGCCGATGAGGAATGCGAGATCGCGTCCCTCCCGCATCCTGCCGGCGAGCCAGTCGGCGAGCTCCCGCGTGCTCATCTGGGTGCCGCGCTCATCGAGCGCCACCACCCATTCCCCGGGCCGCAGGGCCGTCAGGAGCTTGCGCGCTTCGGTCTCGACGGCCTTGCGCGGGCTGCGGCCCGCGGTGCGGCGGCCGGGCTCGATCTCGACCAGCGTCACCTTCAGCCGGGATTCGAGGCGGCGGGAGTAGTCGGCGCAGGCCTCGCGAACCCACGCGGGTGGGCGGGTGCCCACCGCTATCACCCTTACCCGCACTTTTCCTACGGGCGCGCGGCGTGCGCCTGGCTGGCCGTGCTTTCCTGCATGGCGGTGCCCGCGTCCCACAGCCTCTCCAGGCCGTAGAACTCGCGGACCCGGGGCAGCATCACGTGCACGACGATGTCCTGCAGGTCGACCAGTACCCACTCCCCTTCGCGCTCGCCCTCGGTGCCGAGCGGCCGGAACCCATTGCGCTTGGCCTGCTCGATCACATGATCCGCGACGGAGCGGACGTGCCGGTCCGAGGTGCCGGAAGCGACGATCAGCGTGTCGGCGATGTCGGTCAGGCCGCGTACGTCGAGCACTTTGACGTTCACGGCTTTCATGTCTTCGAGGGCGGTGACGACGGCCTGGAGGAGTGTGGGCGCGCTGCAGGGCGGGGACGCCGGGGGCCGGGACTGGGATGGGGATCGAGCGGTTCTGGAAGCCTGCGCGGGAGCGCGGCGCCGGACTGTGCGGGTGGTCATGTGAAGAAGGGGTCTCTCCTGTGTGAAGAATCACTCGCGAGCATAGCACCGACTCTCGCGCAGGATGTGCCGCACTTCATCCGGCACCAGATAGCGCGGATCGCGGCCCGAAACGATGAGATGGCGCAGCTCCGTGGAGGAAATCTCGAGCTGCGTCACGGCGTGCACGTAAATACGGCCGGCGGCCTTCTCGTGCAGATCCCGGATGGTGCCGGTGCCGTGGTCCACCATGACCTCGCCGAGCGGACCCATGGTGGGCGCTTTCCAACCGGGCCGGTGTGCGACCACGATGTGCGCGAGCCCGAGGAGGTCGCGCCAGCGGTGCCAGTTCGGCAGGCCGAGAAAGGCATCCATTCCGAGCAGCAGGCAGAGCGAGCGGTCGGGAAACTCCGCCCGCAGCTCCGTCAGGGTGTCCACGGAATAGGAGATACCGGTCCGGCGGACCTCGCGGTCATCGACGACGAACGCCTGCTGACCGGTCACGGCGGCCTTCACCATCCGCAGCCGCAGCTCCGCGGCCGCCAGCGGCTGGTCGCGATGCGGCGGGCTGCCGGTGGGCAGGAAGCGCACTTCCGAGAGCCGCAGCTCCTGCCACAGCTCGAAGGCCGTGCGCAGATGGCCGTAGTGAATCGGATCGAAAGTGCCGCCAAAGAGACCGATCGGTTGCATCTGCGGAGGGCCCTATCTGAACGTGGACTGCGGTGCCGCGACGGCCGGCCGGCCGCAGATGTCGGCCGCGAGCAAAGCCATCTCGTCCCAGGCATCGCCCTGCAGCCGTCCCTTGATCATGCGGTCGGCACGCGCGGCGCGCAGCGTGAGCGCCCGGAAGGAAAGGCGCGGCGCACGGCGGACGGCCTTGTCGAGCGCCACGGTCTGTCGCTGCCAGCCGCCGCGTGCGCGCGGCGCTGCCGGGTTCGCCGCCGCCCCCCAGAGGTCCCTCAGCGCCTTGGTCAGTGCCCACAGGACGAGGGTCTGCTCGGTGCCCTCCGAGCGCAGTCCCGCCAGCACCCGCAGGGCCCGGTCCGCCTCGCCCTCGAGAACCGCTTCCGACAGCCTGAAGACATCGAAGCGCGCACTGTCCGCGACGCCGGCGAGCAGTTCGGGGGTCACCTTGCCGGCGGGCGCGAGCATGCGCAGCTTTTCCAACTCCTGGTGGGCCGCCAGGAGGTTGCCCTCCGTACGCTCGGCCAGGAGGGCGAGCGCCTCCTCGTCGACCTCCAGCCGCAGCCGGCGGCACCGTCCCCGCAGCCAGCCGGCCAGCCGGTCCGCCTCCACCGGCCAGACCGGGATCCAGCCGCCCCGGGACTCCAGCGCCCGAAACCATTGCGACCCCTGCGCGTCGCGGTCGAGGCGGGGCGCCAGGATGAGGAGCAGCGTATCGGGGTCGTCCCGTTCCAGAAGGGCGAGCAGCGCGTTGTTGCCGGCGGTCCCCGGCCGGCCGCTCGGCAGCCGCAGCTCCAGGATCCGCCGGGCGCCGAACAGCGACATATTGCCGGCCGAAGCCCGGACATCGTCCCAATCGGAGCCGCGCTCCAGGAAATGCACCTCGCGCTCCGTGAAGCCCGCGGCGCGGGCCCCGGCACGGATCGCGTCAGCCGCCTCCCCGGTGAGCAGCGCCTCGTCGCCGGAGACCAGATAAGCCGGCAGAAGCCGCTGGTCGAGATGAGACGAGAGGGAATCGGGTGTGAGTTTCAAGCGGGCATATCGGGAAGTGCTGTCGGGCATTATAGAATGGCTACCGGAAAGCGAAGCCAGACGATATGCTCGCGCTCTCGCATCAGCCCGAAACTGTGACCCGCTCAGTCCGTCAACGCCTCCTTGCGATCATCGCGGCCTTCGCGATGGTGACGGTCGTCTGTGGTTTCACGGCGCATGGATTCGCGGCCCACGGCCATGATCCGGACCACTGCGACTGGACCATGCACTTCACGGGCGTGGCGGGCTCCGCGCCCAAGCCCGCGCCCATCGCCCGGCCGGTCCGCGCGGCCTGGCTGCCGCGGGTCGCCCCGGCAGCCCTGCCGCGCAGCGCCCGTCGGCTGCGCGCCCACCTCGCCCGCGGTCCGCCGGCCCAGCTCCTCCCAGCCCTCGCCGCCGCTTGAACGGTGGCGCCGCATCGGCGCGTTTCGTGCGCGCGCGCGTCCCGCCGCCTTGAAGCATCTGCTGGATGGCCCCGGCGTTCGTTGACCCGTCCTCACTGAATACAGGGCGGGCGTATCGCCCAGGGGCATGGAACTGGAGTCTTTCCGCATGCTCGTCCCGAAGAAGAAACGCAAAGCCATCGTGCTCGCGATGGCCGTCATCGCCACTACGCCCTGGATTGCCGCCGTGGCAGCCGATACCCCGGCAGCAACCAACTCGACCGCCGATGCCGATGCCTCGACGGCTACCGGCACACCCACCATCACTCTCAATAGCGTCATCGTCACCGCGCACAGGCTCGACGAAGAGCGGGCCGGCATCGAGACCCAGACCGGTGCCTCGACGTACACCATCAACAGCGCCGAGATCAATGCGGAGCCTGGCGGTAACAACGTGCAGCTCAACCAGGTGCTGCTGCAGGCGCCTGATGTGGTACAGGACTCTTTCGGGCAGCTCCACGTGCGCGGCGACCACAATGACCTGCAGTATCGCCTGAACGGCATCATCCTGCCGGAGGGCATCAGCGTATTCAGCCAGACACTCGACCCGCGATTGATCGCATCGCTCAACCTCATCACCGGCGCTCTGCCGGCGGAGTACGGTCTGGAGACGGCCGGCATCATCGACCTGACCACCCAGAGCGGACTGCTGAAGCCGGGCGGCTACGTTTCGATGTATGGCGGCAGCCATTCGACGCTCGAGCCGGCGGCGGAGCTCAGTGGTAGCGACGGCAGCTTCAGTTATTTCGTCAGCGCGGACATGCTGCGCAACGACCTTGGCATCGAGTCTCCCGACGGCAGCAGCGAGCCCCTGCATGACCATTCGACTCAGGGCCACGCTTTCGGCTACTTCGAAGACATCCTCGATTCCGACGATCGCCTGTCGCTGATCCTTGGCACCTCGGACGACGAGTTCGAGATTCCGAACCAGCATGGCCTCGAGCCGATGCTCGGACTCGACGTCGACGGCATCACCGACTACCTGAGCAACAATCTCGATGAGAGCCAGCACGAGCTGACGCAGTATGCCATCCTGAGCTGGCAGCACTCCGCGGGCAGGTTCAACGTCCAGAATTCCTTGTCCGCGCGTTACACCAGCCTGCACTTCGCGCCGGACTGGACCGGCGACCTGCTCTACAACGGCATCGCCCAGAACGCTTTCAAGGACGACACGGCCTTCGCCTGGCAGACCGACAGCTCCTACGAGCTGAATCACGCCCACACGGTACGCGCGGGCTTCTTCCTGCAGCACGACGCCGCGACCAGCGATACGACGTCGCAGGTTCTGCCGATCGATGCGCTCGGCAACGAGACCAGCGACGTGCCGCTCACCATCATCGACAACGGCAATCAGTCGCAGGAGATCGAGAGCGCCTATCTGCAGGATGAATGGCACATACTGCGCCCGCTCACCATCAACTATGGCGTGCGGTTCGACCATTACAACGCCTATTCGAGCGGCAGCCAAGTGAGCCCGCGCGTCAATGCAGTATGGAAGGCGGCGGCCGGTACGACGGTGCACGCCGGCTACTCACGCTACTTCACTCCTCCACCCTTCGAGCTGATCGCCAGCGGGACATTCACGCAGTTCGCAGGCACGACCGCGCTGCCGCCCGGCACGAACTCGCAGGATACGCCCCCCATCGCCGCACGCCAGGATTACTACGATCTCGGCATCGAGCAGAAGCTGCTGGGCCGCAAGCTGACCCTCGGCGTCGACGCCTACGGAGAAACCGCGCAGAACCTGATCGATGAAGGACAATTCGGCGCGCCTATCGTCCTGACGCCGTTCAACTACCGGTGGGGCCGCATCGGCGGTATCGAATTCACGGGGGACTACTCCCTGCGCCACTTCTCGGCGTACGGCAATCTCGCCTTCCAGTCGGCGAAGGGCAAGGGCGTCGAGTCCTCGCAATTCAATTTCTCGCAGGACGACATTGCCTACATCGCTGACAACTACATCCACCTCGACCATGAAGAGCGGGTGTCCGCCTCGGGCGGCGTCGCCTACGAGTGGAGGAAGACGCGGGCCAGCATCGACGCGATCTTCGGTACCGGACTGCGCCAGGATCTCGTCCTGCCTGACGGCTTCGCCATCCCGAACGGCGACCATACCGCGAGTTACACCGTGGTCAATCTCGGATTGACGCACGACTTCGCGATCGGCGATCCGGCGGGACCGCTGCAGCTGCGCTTCGATGTCGTCAATCTGCTCGACAAGGTCTATCTGATCCGCAGCGGCAGCGGCATCGGCGTCTTCGCACCGCAGTTCGGCGCGAGGCGCGGCTTCTTCGGAGGCTTCACCATACCCTTCTGATAAGCTCCCGCCCCATCATGGCGAAAGCAAAAACCGTCCGGCGGAAGCTGTACCCGCCGCTGAAGCCGTATCGCACCGGCTTTCTGCGTGTCTCCGACCTCCACGAGATCTACTTCGAGGAGTCCGGCAATCCCCAGGGCAAGCCCGCCGTGTTCCTGCACGGCGGGCCTGGCGGGGGCACCGAGCCGAAGATGCGGCGCTTCTTCGATCCGGCGCGCTACCGGATCGTGCTGTTCGACCAGCGCGGCTGCGGCAGGAGCCGCCCGCATGCCAGTCTCGTCGACAACACCACGTGGCACCTGGTCGACGACATCGAGCGGCTGCGCGAGCATCTGGGCATCGAGCGCTGGCTGGTGTTCGGCGGCTCGTGGGGATCCACGCTTGCGCTGGCGTACGCGGAAAAGCATCCCGAGCGCGCGACGGAGATCGTGTTGCGCGGCATCTTTCTGTTGCGGCGCTGGGAGCTGGAGTGGTTCTACCAGAACCCCGATGGAGCGGGGGCGCTGTATCCGGACCTATGGGAGCCCTACGCCGCACACATCCCGGAAGCCGAGCGTGGCGACATGATGCAGGCGTTCTACGCGCGGCTGACGAGCGGGGACGAGCAGGTGCGCGATCGCGCCGCGAAGGCCTGGGGCACCTGGGAGGCCGCGACCAGTCACCTGCGTCCGGCCCCCGATTACATCGAGAAGCTGCAGGATGACCGTTTCGCGCAGGCCTTCTCGCGCATCGAGTGCCACTACTTCATCAACCGCGGCTTCTTCCGCGCCGACAGCCAACTTCTCGACGACGTCCACCGCATCCGTCACATCCCCGCGGTGATAGTGCAGGGCCGCTACGACGTCGTATGTCCGATGAAGAGCGCCTGGGATCTTCACCGCGCGTGGCCGGAAGCCGACCTTCGCATCGCGCCTGACGCCGGCCACTCCGCCTTCGAGCCCGGCAACCTGCACGAGCTCGTCACCGCGACCGATCGCTTTGCCGCCGAGTCGGTACGGTGAGGACCCCGGCCGGACCGCTGGCCGTCCCGACACAAGGGGCGCGCCCCGCCGGCTCGACCGAGCGCTTCGCCGGAAGCAGGGCGATCAGCGGCAGGCCGATCGCGAATAGAATGGCGGACATGCCGAACAAGTCAGGCCGGCTGCCGACGTTATTGTAAGCTTGAGCCAACATGACCGCCGCATGAGCAAAGCTCGACCACGCGGCGAAGGCAATCACGCTTCGATGCACTGGCGGATTGCGCGCCGCGAACAGCAGGAAGATTCCGAGCGTGACATAAAGGCTCAGGAACATCGGCACGATCTCGTCCGATCGTTGCCAGTGCCGCAGGGATTGCACCAGCGGATAGAGGCCGGCCACGCAAAGCAGCCCGGTAGCGATCAGCAGGAATTTCAGCGCGCGCTCTCGAAACATGTCGCTCCCGCGAGCGTTGCGCTGCGTCTGGTCGATGCTGGTGATCATCGGAGCCTCCTCAGGGCCGCGTATTCGCCTCCGATCAGATCGGTCCCTGGTACCTGCGCACCCGCACCGCGGCGGCGAGCAAGAGTGCGAATATCACCAGTCCGATCCACAGCCCCGGGCTCGCCAGGAACGCTCCGAGGTCGGCGAGCGTCGGCGACGCCATCGGCATGTTCGGGGGCGGCGGGAATCTGATCCCTGTCGGACCGCCGCCGAGACGTGACAGCAACAGATGCGCGAATGCCGACGTATGGAAGACCAGCCGCTCGATGATCAGCACGCCCGCCACCGGCAGGGTCGCCCAGAGGATCGGTGCACGACGGGCCCACGCCGAGGCCAGCAGCAGCCAGCCGTAGAATGGAGCGTAGTAGAGCCCATGCACGGCCAGGAGGTGCCATAGCGTCGCCGCCCACATCGGCAACAGCGGCGTCCCCGCCCACAGCGTAGAGCCGCTGACATGACTGCCGAACAGCGCCGCGCTGGCGGCCAGCGCCATGATCCCCTGGGTCACGACTATGACTGCAAAAATGATGAGGGGCAGGATCAGGACGGGGATGACTGCCTTCGCGATCACGCTGGTCACATCGGATACCGGCAGCGACTTCCAGAAGAGAATGCTGCGGTCGCTGCGCTCGTTGTAGAGCGCGCCGAGGCAGTAGATCACGCCGATGATCACGTAGCACAGCATCAGTCCCAACGAGGCCTGATCGAGCGGTGTGACGGTCATCTGCTCCGTTCGCGGTGGCGATCCGGAGGTGTGCGTGAACTGCGGATGGATCCCGCCGAGCGCAAACCCGGACAGGATCAGGGCCGCCACGATCAGCGGCACGAAGTAGAGGAAACGGTTTTCCCACAACTCGCGCCGCACCGACCAGTAAAGCACGTGCAGGGGTGAGGGCGCCGCCAGTGCGAGTGCGGGCGAGCCGCCGCCCGCCTGCGGCTGGGGTGACGGGTCCGGCGTTGCTGTCGAATCGCTGGTCGCCATGATCAACGCCCTCCTGCCCGGGAAGCGGTGCTCGGGCCGCCTATGACGGCAACGAATACGTCCGCGATGCTGGGTGTGCGCACCTCACCGAACTGCTGCAGCTGCCCGCGGTCCGCCCGCTCGAAAAGCAGAGTGCTGCGGCCGAAGACCTGACGCTCATGCAGCGGCTGGAGCCCGCGCGCCGCGGCCAGGCGCTCGGGGTGTACCGTCACTTCAGCGTAGCGCGCCTCGAAGTCTTCCATGCTGCACGTCAGGACGATGCGGCCGTGATGGATGAACATGAAATCCGTGAGCACGTTCTGGATCTCCTCGACCTGGTGCGTGGTCAGCAGGATGGTCCGGCTGTGATCGAAGTAGTCGTTGAGGAGCGCATCGTAGAACTGCTTGCGGTAGAGGATGTCGAGTCCGAGGGTGGGCTCGTCGAGGACCAGCAGTCGGGCATCGATCGCCATGACGAGTGCCAGGTGCAGCTGCGTCACCATGCCTTTCGACAGCTCCCTCACCCGGCTGTCGCGCTTGATGGTCGTTTTGCCGATGAAGCTCTCGGCCTTGGCGCGGTCGAAGCGCGGGTGCACGCCCGCGACATAGTCGAGCGCCTGCGAGACGCGCAGCCAGCGGGGCAAGACCGCGACGTCGGCAATGAATGCGACATCCCGCATGAGGTGATCGCGCGCCGCCCAGGGATCGGACCCGAGCACCCGTAGCTGGCCCTGATGGGGAGTGAGGCCGAGGATCGCGTTGATCGCGGTGCTCTTGCCCGCGCCGTTGGGTCCGATGAGCCCGAGGATGCGCCCTTCGTCGACGCGTAGATCGATGCCGTCGAGCGCGACCGTCGTACCGAAGGCCTTGCGCAGACCGTTTGCTTCGATGACTGACATGATTATCGCTTCCCCTTCGCGGGCGGCGTCCCGGCCGAGGGGGCGCCGCCCGCGCCGTCCAGGAGATCTTCGGCTCTGAGGCCGAGACGCTGCAGGGTGGCGAGCACGCCCGGCCACTCCTCCTTCAGGAAACGCTGCCGCTCGTCCCGCAGCAGCTGCTGGCGTATGCCGGCCTTGACGAACATGCCGATACCTCTGCGCTTCTCGACGATCTGCTCGTCGGACAGTTGCTGATAGGCCTTGAGCACGGTGAGCGGATTGACCCGGTAATCTGCCGCCACCGTCCGCACCGAGGGCAACGGGTCGCCCTCCTTCAGCTCGGACTCGAGGATCATGGCGATCACGCGATCCCGCAGCTGGCGGTAGATCGGCTGGCCGTCGTTCCATGGGTCGCTCACTCCGCGTTCCTGCCTTCAGCGATCGTCCGCAAAACAATAATTCCGGAGGAACACGTGCTCGCCGTTCACGTGCACCTTCGCGACCAGGGTCGCGGGAAGCATCATGAGCGAGCTCTCCCAGACGCTGGCGAGGGATTGGATCCGGTCGAGGGACTTCTCGGCGCCCAGCGCGAAGATCAGCAGCAGGAGCGGCAGCGCGATTCGTAGCATGCCCATGACCCGAGCCTTCTCTGGTTTGGTGTTCTACGTAACTATATCACCATATCGGCATGTGTCAAGGCCCGCTGAAATTGGCAATGTAATGGGCCGGTGACCGGCTCAAACCTGCCTTTCTATGTGAAGAGACCGCAAATGCCCTCTCGGTTCGGGGTTGCCGAAGGGTCAACATGCAGTAGCAGGCACATAGGCAGGCCCCGCCGCGCCGTGAGCACGATCAGCGACGGCTAGTTTAGTACGCGTTGAGTGCACCTACCGGGAGGAGTCCGGCCTGCGTCCGCGCAGCAGCGCGTCGGGGTGGGTGTTGAGGTAGTCCGCCAGCTCCCGCACGGAGCGCGCGGCCTGGCTGAGCTCGCTCATCAGCTGCGGCAGGTCCGTGCCGGAGGGTTGGTTGCCGCCCGCCCTCTCCTGAATCAGGGCGAGCGTGCGCTGCGCCGCGTCCGAGGTCGCGCGCAAGGATTTGAGCATCTCGTTGAGGTTGGGTTGGGTCTCGACGGTCAGGCGATCGATATGCTTCAGGACGCGATTGAGGGACAGCACCGCATCGCGCAGCTGCGGCCCGGTGGTGGCCCGGTTGAGATTCCCCAGCACGCCGTTCAGGTTGTGCATCACGTCGTTGAGGTTGCGCAGTGTATCGCCGAGCACCGGCGGCCCGGCCGGCGCGCCCGCGGCGGCCTGCTCGTTGTCATAGAGCTGGAAAACGCTGCCGGCCGCGCTGGGCGCGCCGGTCAACTGGGCCGGCGGAGTGCTGAAGGCGACGCCGCCGGCGAGCAGCTGTTGCCAGGAGTTGGCGCGCAGCTGCAGTCCCGAGGCGCCGAGCGTCATGGCCACGCCGCCGGCATTCCAGAAATGCGTCCCCGGATGCACCAGCCGGTCGTTCGGCGCGCGGATGAACGTGCTCACGTTCACCGTGCGCCCGTCCGGGGCCAGTCTGTAACCGGTCACTTCACCCACATCGATGCCGCGATAGGTCACCGGTGAGCCCTGGGTGAGCGAGCTGAGATCCGGCGCGCTGAGCGTGAACGAGCGGCCGTCCTGTCCGGGAGGAACGATCGGCGGATTGTCGAGGCCGACGAAGCGCCGCCGCGGCTGGCCGCCGGTGCCGGGATACATCTCGATGTAGGACCCGGAGACGATGGTCGACAGCCCCGAGATACCCCCCACCCCCAGGTGCGGCGTGACGAGGTAGAAGATCGTGGTATCGGTGAGGTAGGGAGTCGTCTGCCGGACCATCCGGGCGTGAACGATCACGCGGCGCATGTCATGCGTCAGGTGCAGCGAGGTCACGGTACCGACCACGGCGTTGAGGTGTTGGATCGTGGCCTGGCCGGGCTGCAGCCCCTGGGCCGCGCTGAAGGAGATGGTGATCTCGGGCCCCCGCTCCGCGATCGTCTGCCACGCCAGCCAGATCACCACGCCGGCCGCCACGATCGGCACGATCCAGACCCATGTCACCCAGCGGTGCGGCCGTACGCGCGCCTCGACGGGCTCCCGCGGGCCCTCGGGGCCGCGCGGGTCCTCGGGGCCGCGCGGGTCCTCGGGGCCGCGCGGGTCTTCGGGCCCGCGCCGGTCTTCAGGCCCGCGCCGGTCTTCGGGATTTCCCGGCTTTTCGCTCTCGTCGGCCATCGTGGATCATCCCCCCTGCGACGCGTCCCACATGAGCCGCGTATCGAAAGTTCGCGTGGCGATCATCGTCAGGATCACCACCGCCGCGAAGGCCACCAGCCCGGCGCCGGCCCGTGCCTGGGCGATGGTGCCGAACTGCAGCAATCCGACCAGCACCGAGGCGACGAACACATCGATGTTGGACCAGGACCCGACGGTATCTATGAAGCGGAAGAAGCGGGTGCGCGCGATCAGCGTCCGCGACGAGCCCTGCAGGGTCGCCAGCAGCATCCACGTCAAGCCGCAGAGCTTCAGCAGCGGCACCACGATGCTCGCCAGGAAGACGATGATCGCCAGCGGCCAGAGCCGGTTGTGGATCAGCTCGAGCACCCCGGTGATGATGGTGTTGGATTGCTCGTTGCCGAAGCTGACCAGGGTCAGCACCGGCAGCGCATTGGCCGGGATATAGAGCATGAAGCCCGCGGCGACGAGGGCGGCGGTGACCCTGAAGGCATAGGGCTTGCGGTGATACAGCGCCGCCCCGCAGCGCGGGCAGGCATCGCCCGCGCGCGCGCCGGTCGCGAGCAGCTCACATTCCGTGCAGGCGATGGCCTGACCCGCGACGCCGCGGTCGCCCGCCCGCCGGCCCCAATGCAATCTCGCGGGCCAGCTCGAGAGCCCTTTCGCGGGCCGCCGGGAGTGAGGCTTCCCGTCCCCCAGGGGCAGAGCCTCCCAGACGGTCCGCTCGTCCAGCTGCGTCAGGGCGAGCAGCAACGCGGCGGTCGCAGTCATCAGGCACCAGCCTCCCGCGAGCACGTGCACCCCGACCACGAGCCGCAGGCGGCTGTAGGCGACGAAGCAGCCGACCAGAAAGATCTCGAGCATCATCCACGGACGCACCCGCATGATCCAGCGGAACGCGCGGCCGATGCGCGCCTGCACGCCCAGGCGCAGCGCCGCGAGCACGGTGACGAGCGCCGCCAGGTAGATGTAGGGAAAGGCCACGCAGAAGGCGCCGACGACCACCGCCAGCGGCGCGAAGCCTTCGTGCCACAGCCCGGCGATCCCACTCGATAGCCAACAGGTCCGCTCGGCGCCGTGCGAGGCGACCCG
>Ga0335075_10003631_pt1 | contig 24374 bp, 24 predicted proteins | sample Lox_Sample_24_FD_206723 | JGI IMG/M metagenome (GOLD analysis project Ga0335075, IMG submission 206723) | Soil microbial communities from Loxahatchee National Wildlife Refuge, Florida, United States - Lox_Sample_2.4 | ecosystem: Environmental > Terrestrial > Soil > Wetlands | place: USA...
ATGAGCTCGCGCGCCGTCGAGATGCTCAAGGAAGACATGGAAGTGCTTGGCCCGGTACGCTCGCGCGAAGTGGCGCAGGCCCAGCAGGAGATTCTCAATCTGGCGCGGCGGCTCGAGGCCGAGGGCAAAGTCGTTCTCAAACTGGAGACGGGCGACGAGATGCTGGCGTGAAGATCAGCGGTCAGCGAACAGGGAGCGGTGTTGGGCTCAGATCGGTTCGGTTGTTGGTACAAAACGGTGATCTCGTGGATGACAGTCGTTTGTCGTTGATGGAAGAACGGCGTGGAACGAGCCAAGAGACGGATGGAGGGAAGGCATTTCTTTCACACCGATGCTCGCAGTTCCGATCACTATCCACTGTTCACTGTCCACTGCCCACTGTTTACTGCCCTGTGTTCACTAAGTTTGGAGACGGCATTGCATAACAACGGCACGGTAGGGGGGGCGCAGCAGAACGTGGCGGCTGCAGCTCTGCGGATCGAGCTCTTCGAGTATCCGGCCGGTGCCGGAGCGCCTTCCGAGCCCGCCTTTCCCGGGTGGAACGATGACGGCGACGGCGTGCTCCCGCACGCTGGCGGCGCGCCGGAGCAGGCTCTGGCAGGCCACGACGCTGCACGCAGCGCCGAGCTCGAACAGAAGCTCGCCGAGGAGATCCGGCGCTCCTTCGAAGCCGGCCGCGTACGCGGGCTCGAGGAGGGCCGGCAGGCCGAACGCGCGGAGCAGGGGGCCGCGCGGGCAGCCGCTGAGGCGCAGCGCAAAAATGACCTTGCCGCCCTGGTCGAACGCTTCGCCCGCGAACGCGACCGTTTTCTCGCTCAGGTCGAGCGTGAGGTGGTCGTTCTGGCCCTGGCCGTCGCGGCCCGCATCCTCCGCCGCGAGGCCCAGATGGACCCTCTGCTGCTCACCGGCGCCGTCCGCGTGGCGCTGGGCCAGCTCGCCACCTCCACCGAGGTCCGCCTGCGCGTCCCCCAGGGCGACGTCGCCCTCTGGCAGGACGCCATCGCCCACCTGCCCAATCTCAATCTCCGGCCCACCGTCGAGCCGGACGCGAAGATGCGCCTCGGCGACTGCGTGGTCGAGACCGCCCTCGGCTCCGTCGATCTCGGCGTCCGTTCCCAGCTCGGCGAGATCGAGCGCGGCTTCTTCGACCGTGCGGTCGCCTCGCCGGACCCGGCACCGCGGGAGACCGTCCCCGCTGCGGCCCATCGGGAGTCGCGCTGATGGCCGCCCTTCTCGCCCGCTACATCTCCCGCCTCGAGCGTGTGCAACCCTGGCGCTGGCGGGGCCAGGTCGTCGAGTCGGTTGGCCAGACCATCGAGTCCGTTGGCCCGCTCTCCTCGGTCGGCGAGTGCTGCGAGATTCGCGACCGGGCCGGCCGCCCGCATCGGGCCGAGGTCATCGGCTTTCGCGGAACCAACGTGCTCTCCATGCCAGTTGAGTCCAGCGAAGGCATCCGCTTCGGCGACTGTGTCGAAGCCCTCGGCATCAGCTCGGAGATCGAAGTCGGTCCTGCGCTGATGGGCCGCGTTCTGAACGCGCTGGGGGCGCCCATCGACGAAGGCCCGGTGCCCGCCGCTCAACTGGTCCTGCCCCTCGAAGGCGCGGTGCGCTCGCCCCTCGAGCGCGTCCCCATCCGCACGCCCCTCGTTACCGGCATCCGCGCCATCGACGCCATGCTCACCGTGGGCCGCGGCCAGCGCGTCGGCATCTTCGGTGGCTCGGGAGTGGGCAAGAGCACGCTCATCGGCATGATGACCCGCAACACCGAAGCCGATGTAACCATCGTCGGCCTGGTGGGCGAGCGCGGCCGCGAGGTCGGCGAGTTTCTTGAAGATTCCCTCGGTCACGAGGGCCGCGCCCGTTCGGTGGTCGTCGTATCTACCTCCGACCAGTCTCCGCTCATGCGTCTCCGCGCCGCGCTTGCCGCCACCACCGTATCCGAGTACTTCGCCGCCCAGGGGAAACACGTGCTGCTTGTCCTCGACTCGCTTACCCGCTTCGCCATGGCCGCCCGCGAGATCGGCCTAGCCGCCGGCGAGCCGCCCACCGCCAAGGGCTACACGCCCTCGGTCTTCACCAAGCTTGCCAAGCTCATCGAGCGCACCGGCCAGTTCCGCACCGGCTCCATCACCGCCTTTTACACCGTGCTCATGGAGGGCGATGATCAGCAGGATCCGCTGGTCGACGCCGTGCGGTCTCTCCTCGACGGCCACATCGTGCTCTCGCGGGCGCTCGCCGCCGAGGGCTGGTATCCGCCCATCCAGGTGCTCGATTCGATCAGCCGTCTCATGCCCTCGGTCACCGTGCCTGCCCACCGCGAGCAGGCCGGCCTGCTTCGAAAGCTGATGGCGGTCTACGCACGCTCAGAAGACCTGGTCCGCATCGGCGCCTACAAGCCGGGCTCTGACCCAGATCTCGACCGCGCCCTGCGCGCCCGCGAGCCCATGCGCGCCTTTCTCACCCAGGGAGCCCTTGAGCCCACGCGTCTGGCCGACTGTTTGCGCCGTCTGGCAGCGCTGGCAGCCGAGGTCTAGGCCGTGGCCGTCTCGCGCCCCCTGCGGCGCCTCCTGCGCGTTCTCGACCTTGAAGAAGAGCAGCGCAAGCTCGCCCTGGAGTCCGCTCTGGCCTCGCTCCGCCAGCTCGAGCACGCTCTCGTCGCCGCCGTCCAACGCGAGCGCGGCGGGCGCGGCCTGGTCACTGCCAGCGCCGCCACGGGCAAACTTGCTGACCGGCTTGCAGGCCTCGAGGAGGCCCGCGCAGCTCTGCGCCGCGCCGCCGCTCTCACGCCCCGTATCGCCGACGCCGAAGAGGACGCGGCCGACCGACGCGAGGAGTATCTGGCCAAGCGCGTCGAGCGCCGCCAGGCGGAGACCCTCGTCGAAGAATCGGAAAAACGGGACGCAGCCGAGGCCGCGCGCCGCAGTCAACAGGGCCTCGACGACTGGTACCTGAACCGGTTCCGCGGAGCCACCGTCCCCTCGAACTCTGGAGACTCCGACCATGCCGCCGCACCCTCCTCAGGCGCTCGTCCGGCATCGGCAAAACCTGAGGACAAACTCACCTGAATCGGGCCCCGCACTTCAGGAACGGGAACGCCCGTCCCGATTCTGACAAGGTTCTAACCGCCATCGCCTCGCTCTGGCACGGCGGCTGCTTCTCCCATCGCCATGAGCATCGCCGCAGGCATTGAGATCGCGCCATCAGCCGCAACCGGGGTTGGTTCGCTTCCGGCCGCTTCCGCAGAGATGTTCCCGGCCGGCATCCTCGCGTCCTCTCCAGCCTCCACGTCCACGAGCGCGCAAGCTGCAAGCTTCGAAAGCAACTGGCAAAGGATGCTAGCCCTGTTGGGCGTTCGCGAGCCGGATTCGGAGGACGACGGGCTGGACAGCATCCCGTCCGCCGCCCCGGTAGGCTCTGTCGCCAGCTTCGACGCGCAAGAGCATGCAGGCGACTCCAGCAAGACAACCGCGCCGATTGCCCTGGCGTCCACTCTTACCCCAGCTCCTGCCGCAGAACAGGCTGGCAGCGCGGCCGCTGCGCTTAATCGATCCGTCCAGGCGCCGTCCGGCCTTGGCGCACGTCTGTCCCAAGCCCAAGACCAGCTTGCGGCGGGAGCATCGTCGCACCACAGGACACATTCGGATTCGGACCAGCTCTCCGGCCCCCGCCACGCCGCCACGAAGAGAGACGCCGCTGCGGAAGCAGCCGGCAGCGCGATCCCGGTGCCACTTTCTCTGGCAATGACGGCTGAGGCGCTGTCCATCGCCGCTTCCACGCTGACAGCGCCATCAACCTTCCCCGCGCAACATCTGTCCACCGCGAAAGCGAAGCGGGAGGAGATGCCCACGCCCCGAGCGGTGTTGGCCGGTAACAGCCAGCCCACTCCTCACCTGAGCGTTCCGGACATTAAATCCGACAGCCGTAACGACGAAGCCTCGAGCAGTGCGCAGGAAACAGGTGCGGACGCCCGTCCCATCTCATCCTCGCCGGCTGCGCCGGCCTCGGACGCCGTATCGACCGCGGCCGGCGAACACGGTCAGACCGGACTCGATCGCACGGCAACCGGGCAGGAAAGCGTCGCTTTCGCGTCCCCGCCATCCTCGAGCAGCGACGCCGGTCAGGATCAGGCTTCTGCGGCCGCCCCAGGATCATCGCAGGCCCCGCCTCCGCTTCCGGCCGGTGAACCCTCAGCCCCGACCGCCGTCAAGCACGAGACAGGCGAGGCGACAGCTCACGCGTCTCACCCCGGCGCCGCGTCCGGAGAGCTCCGGCACACGGCCGAGTCCCAGGCAGCGACCACGGCTGCCGACACCGGGTCCCTGGCTCGCGATTCCGCCGGGGCTCCTGCCGACGCGATAACGGCGGGTGCATCGACCGGCGTCGTCGCGTCCGGCTCGCTGTCGACCTCCATGTCCGCGTCCTCGGGCCGTGAGACCTTCGCCGCTATGGATTCGGGCTCCGGCGTTGGTGCGCCGGGCTGGATCCACGCCGGTGCCCGCCAAGCCGAAGCTGGCTTTCAGGACCCCTCGCTGGGCTGGGTAGGCATTCGCGCCGGTGTAAGCGGCGGCGGTATCCATGCCTCCCTTGTCCCCGGTTCGTCCGACGCCGCGCAGGTCCTCTCTGGCCACGTGGCCGGCTTAGGCGCGCATCTGGCCGAGCAGCGGGCGCATGTTGAGACGGTGACCGTGGCCGAACCACAAGGGTGGGGAGCGAGCAGTCTAGGGGCGAACTCCAACTCCGGCCAGGGCGGACAAAACAGTACTTATTCGCAGTCTGAACAGGGCGCCCCCACGCCATCTCCCATGCAACCTCGGTCCGAAGCCGGAACTGCGCCCCAGGCCACAGCCCGGGCGTCCGCGGCAAACCCGGCCACGACCGCGCTGCGGCCAGAGGGAGCTTCGATTTCGGTGATGGCTTGAACGGGAGTCCCGGGTAAAGCTGCGATGCCCATCCGGCAGCCCGACGGAGACAGAGAACCGAAACCCGGGAAACCTAAACGGATACTGGCAAGCACGGAACGGAAACACAGGAACGATGAGTTACTCGAAAGGCAGGAAAACCGATGGCGGCGGCAGCAGGAATCTTCAATCACGCGGCGGCGGCGCAGTCCCTGATCGGCCCCAAGGCCCCACCGATGGACAGCTCGACTAGTGGCTCCACCAGTTCGGCCGGCGACACCACTACGGACTCGGCCACCATCTCAGCCAACGACTTTCTCACTCTGCTCGTGACCGAGATGCAGAACCAGGACCCGACGGCGACAACCGATCCCAATGAATACATCAACCAGCTCGTACAGGTGAACAGCCTCGAACAGCTGATCGGCATCAATCAGACGCTGACTGGCGCCTTCGGCTCAACTACCGACAGCACTGGCGACAGTTCCAATCAGTCCGTCGGCGCGGTCGCGGCCATTACCTCGCCAGGGTCCCCCTCCGCCTCAACGCACACATCCTCAGGCGCCGCAGTCTCCGCGTTCGGCGCTCTGTCGGACCTCGGGCCGGCTCCGAACGCAGGGTCGGTCTTTTCCACCTTCGCCGCCCATCTTGCGCCGGGCAATCTCTCGGTTCCCGCCGCCAACCCGGCAGCCCAGCGTGTCGCTCACGCACTCGACGGCGCATCGCCGGTGCTCTCCGGCGCCAACCGGTAACCACCGCATATCAGCCGGCCGCCGCGGCCGTACCAGGGGCATCCTCAGGAGACACGAACCATGGCTAGCTTCTCAATTCCTCTTACCGGCCTGCAGGCCGACTCGACGGCCCTCAACACCATCGCCAACGACCTCGCCAACATGAGCACCACGGCCTTCAAGGCGCAGACCACCAACTTCTCCGACCTGTTCTACCAGCAGATCGGCTCCACCGGCTCCGGCGATCCCATCCAGGTGGGCGCGGGCACCCAGGTCGCCAACACCGAGACCGACTTCGCCGCCGGCACACCCAACTCCACGGGCGTGTCCTCCAACGTGGCCCTGCAGGGCAGCGGCTTCTTCGTCGTCGACCAAGGCAGCTCGCAATACCTGACGCGCGACGGAGAATTTCAGACTGACGCAAGCGGCAACCTGGTCACCTCGAACGGCTACAGCGTGATGGGCTATCCGGCCGCCAACGGCGTCGTCAATACCAGCGCTCCGTTGACTGCGATCAGCATTCCTATGGACCAGGTGCAGCCGCCGCAGGCCACCACCTCGATGAGCATGGACCTCAACCTCGACGCCACGGCGAACACCGCCAGCACTCCAGCGTCGTATTCTCCTTCCATCACAGCTTACGATTCGCTGGGAAACCCACAGACCGTCACGGTTACCTTTACATCGGCGGGCAACAACACGTGGGACTATTCCGCGCAGCTGCCGGCCTCGGCTTACGCGGCCGGAGGCGCCCCGGCTCCCAATACCGGAACCATCACCTTCGATTCGAACGGCAACCTCACCGACCTCAACGGCAACCCAGTGGGTACTGGGAACTCTTCGGTCACTCTGGGCCTCAGTACAGCCGCCACTGGCGCCAACCCCCTGGCCGACGGAGCCGGCCCACTGAGCATCACGTGGAACCTGCTCGGCTCCAACGGCCAGCCCACCATCAGCCAAGTTGCCGCGTCCAGTTCGTCCTCCTCGACTCCCGGCAGCGGATCGTCGCTCACAAGCTATACGCAGAACGGCTATGAGACCGGTCAGTATCAGAGCTTTTCCGTTGGCTCGGACGGAACCGTTACTGTCTCCTATAGCAACGGCAACAACAACGTAGTCGTGGGCCAAGTGGCGCTGGCGAACGTCACCAACGACCAGGGGCTCCAACTGCTCGGCAACGGCAACTATCTTACCACGCGAGCGAGCGGCGCCGCGGCCATCGGAACTTCGGGGAGTGCCGGACTGGGGACCATGGAGGATGGCGCTCTCGAGGCCTCAAACGTCAACATCTCCGACGAGTTCTCCAACCTGATCGTGGCCCAGCGCGCCTTCGAAGCCAACGCGAAATCAGTGACCACCTTCGACACGGTCACCCAGGACGCCATCAACATGGTCCACTAATCCCGGGCAGCCCTTCCCAATAGCGCGCCGAGGCGGTTGACAACGGGGAGAGATGACGTTCATCCTCGGGCCGGCGCGCAACAGGCCGGGCCGGAGCAGGGAAGAGCCACTCAATCCACAGTGGGGCGGTCTTCGGACCGCCCCACTGTGTTCTCCCGCGGCTTCACTTCGATAAACAGTCCCTTGCCTTTGGCCAGCGTCTCGCCTGCCTCGTTCAGGATCTTCGCCTCGGTGTGGTGTTTGCGCCCGTCACTGCCCACAGTCCGCCCCTCCAGCCGGATCGCCGAACGCGACGGCACCGGCCGCAGGTAGTCCACCTCGATGTGCCGCGTCATCGCCGTGAACCCCTTGGCCCGGACCGACTTGCTCATCGTCTCGTCGAGCAGGCTAGCGATGATTCCGCCGTGCAGGTACCCTGCCGGACCCTCGTAGTTCTCCGACACCCTCGCAAAGCACACCACCGAGCCGTCCTCGGCCAGCAGAAACTCCAGCCTGAGCCCCGCCGGATTCGCCGGGCCGCACCCGAAGCACCGGTTCTGCGCCCTATGCTGCAGCGGTGTCAAACGTTCGCCTGTCTCGCGCATCCCTCTCTCACCAGCATACCGAAGCAGGCCCAACTGCAGCGCATCCCGCGCTTCCGTGCTAGATTGCAGCTCATGGAATTCACGATCCGCTCCGCCGCGCTCGAAGATGCCCACGCCGTCGCACGGGTCCAGGTGGAGAGCTGGCGTACTACTTACCCCGGCATCGTACCGCTTGCCTTTCTCGCCTCCCTCAGCGTTGAAGCCAGCGCCCAAAGGTGGCGCGAGCAACTCTCCTCCGGAAACAACCCCATCTTTGTCGCGGAGGACATGGGCCATCCCTTCGGATTTGCCAGCGGAGGCCCTCTGCGCAGCCCGATCCCCGGCTATGACGGCGAGCTCTACGCCATCTATCTCCTCAGGGACAGTCAGCGCCATGGTGCCGGCCGCCGCCTCGTCGAAACCATCGCCGGCGCCCTTCGCACCCGCGGCTTCCATGGCATGGCCGGCTGGGTGCTCGCTCGCAACCCTGCCGTGGGCTTCTACAAGGCCCTCGGCGGAGTTCAAATCGCTCGCCAGCCCATTGCAATCGGCGGTGCGGAGCTCGAAGAACTCGCCTTCGGCTGGCCCGATCTCGATCTCTGCCTCGGCGCCGGACCCCGCCTGAGCCGCGAAGCCCCCGCTTGACCCTCCCCGCCTGCACGGCTCAGACTGGAGGCACGCAGTGGCGGCATCCATCCGCTGCTGGCATCCATCGTAGCCCGTTCATCGCACCCGTTTCCCCGGAGGAGTCTTCCCATTTCATCGGTTCGCTGCAGTTCCCCGGCGCGGCGCGCGTTCGCCGCGCTTGTCCTCGGTGCATCGCTCGCCGCTCTTGTTCTTTCCGGCTGCCGCCGCTCGCCGCTCACACCTCAGCAGGCCGAAGGCAAACAGCTCTACGACATGCGCTGCGCCCACTGCCACGAGTACAACGACCTGGCGCTCAAGAAGGTTCCGCCCAACCTGCACGGCGTCTTCACCCGGACCACGCTCCCCAGCGGCGCTCCGGCCACCGACGTGCAGGTCGCCCGCACCGTCCTTACCGGCAAGGGCATGATGCCCTCCTTTGCCGGCCGCTTCACCACGGCGCAGATGGAGGCCCTCCTCGCTTATCTCCACACCGGCCTCAAAGGAGAAGGAGAATCTCAATGAAGATCGGACTCATCGGCTCCGGCACCGTCGCCCAGACCCTCGCCGCCGGATTCCTGAAGCATGGGTACGAAGTCATGCTCGGCACCCGTGACACCGCGAGGCTGGCTGCGTGGCAAGCCTCGAATCCCGAGGCCCGGCTTGGCAGCTTTGCCCAGGCCGCCGCCTTCGGGGAAGCGGTTGTTCTCGCCGTCAAGGGCAACGTCGCCGCTCAAGCCCTCCGCGCCGCCGGGGCCGACAACCTCGCCGGCAAACCACTCCTCGACGCCTGCAACCCCATCGCCGACGCCCCGCCCGTCAACGGAGTCCTCCCGTTCTTCACCACCTACGGCGACTCGCTCATGGAGCAGCTCCAGTGCGAGTTTCCCCAGGCCCACTTCGTCAAAGTCTTCAACTCGGTCGGCGCCGCCCGCATGGTCAACCCCGAGTTCAAAGCCGGCAAGCCGACCATGTTCATCTGCGGCAACGACGCCGGTGCCAAGGCGACCGTCACGAAGATCCTCGACCAGTTCGGCTGGGAGACCGCCGACATGGGCGCCGCCGAAGCCGCCCGCGCCATCGAGTCCCTCTGCATGTTGTGGTGCATCCCCGGCTTCCAGCGCAACCTGTGGACCCACGCCTTCAAGCTGCTCATCGAATAAGCTTCGCATCCGCCCCGGCACAAACGGACAACTCGCTGACTCGCTCCCAAGCCTGCGCCGCAATCCAAAACCCCGTATACTCAGTATTGCGATGGCGACCGAAAAAACATTCTATCTGGAGACCTTCGGCTGCCAGATGAACGCCCATGACTCCGAAAAGGTCATCGGTACACTCCAGCAACGGGGCTACCGCCGGGTCGAATCCGAACAAGACGCCAGCCTCATCCTCTACAACACCTGCTCCATCCGCGACAAGGCCGAGCAGAAGGTCTTTCACCGCCTCAACGACTACAAGGCCCTGTACAGGGCCGGCAAGCGCTTCGCCGTCCTCGGCTGCGTGGCCCAGCAGGAGGGCGAGAAGATCTTCGACCGCGCCCCCTATGTGTCGCTCGTCTCCGGCTCGGCCTCCTACCGCAAGCTCCCCGAGATGCTCACCCGGCTCGAGGCTGGCGAGAACCGCATCACCGGCCTCGACGACCGCCAGACCGACGAGACCTTCGAGACCGAGTTCACCGCCCGCCAGAACCCCTACCGCGGCTACATCACCATCATCGAGGGCTGCGACAAGTTCTGCGCCTACTGCGTCGTCCCTTACACCCGTGGCAAGGAGCGCAGCCGCTCCTCGTCCTCTGTCCTCGAAGAAGCCCGCCGCATCGCCGACCTCGGCTACACTGAGATCCAGCTCCTCGGCCAGAACGTCAACAGCTACTGCGATCCGGAGGGGAAGTGCTCCTTTGCTGAGCTGCTGGCCACCGTCGGCCAGGTTCCTGGCATCCGCCGCGTCCGCTTCACCACCAGCCACCCCCGCGACTTCACCCGCGACATCGTCGATGCCATCGACGACGTGCCCACCCTCTGCGACCACGTCCATCTTCCGGTGCAGTCCGGCTCCGCGCGCGTCCTCAAGCTCATGGCCCGCGAGTACACTCCCGACTGGTACCTCGAGCGCATCGCCTGGATGAAATCCGCCCGCCGCCCCATCTCCATCTCCACCGACATCATCGTCGGCTTTCCCGGTGAAACTCCGGACGACTTCATCCAGACCATGGACCTCCTGGCCCAGGTGCAGTACGACGGCGTCTTCGGCTTCAAGTACTCGCCTCGCCCCAACACGCCCGCCCTGGTCATGATCGACTCCATCCCCGACGCCGAAAAGGCGCGCCGCCTTCAAGTACTGCTTGACCGCCAGCGCGAAATCCAGAGGGCAAATTATTCCAAGAACTTAGGGAAAATTCTTGAGGTGATGGTCGAAGGGCGGAATCCGGCACGTGGCCAAATCGTCGGCCGCAGCAGCCAGAACAAGCCCGTCAACTTCACCAGCGCTCAGCCCATCGCCCCGGCCCCCGGCAGTTACCTCAACGTAAGAATCACGGCCACCCATCCAAACAGTCTGGTGGGAGAGGCCGTCTAAGCAGGAAAGGGGGACCTATGGACATCGACCGCCAGCGGCAGACGGAAATTGAGAGACTGATCGCGTCGACGACTCTCATCGAGGTCAGAATCCGCGGACTCATGATGGACCCCGCCAGCAACATGCCCATCATCGTCCTCAAGGACGTCGCCTCCGACACTGTCATGCCCATTTGGGTTGGCATCCCGGAGGCCAACGCCATCGCCTTCGAGATAGAAAAGTTCGCGGCCCCGCGCCCCATGACCCACGACCTCGTCAGGAATCTCATCCATCACTTGAATGCCCAACTGGAACGTGTTGTAATCACTGAGATTCGCGATGAGACCTTCTTCGCCGTCCTGTGGCTCCGCCAGGAGGGCGACCTGGTTGCCGTCGATGCCCGCCCCTCCGACGCCATCGCCCTCGCACTCCGCGCCGACTGTCCGATCTACGTCGACGAGCACGTAATGCAGAGCGCCAAGCTCAACACCGCCGGCCCGCCCGAAGGGCCCACCGCCGAACAGCTTCGCGGCTGGCTTGAAGGTCTGAATGACGAAGATCTTGGCCGCTACAAGATGTGATCACCCCAAAAGACGGCTCAGATCTTGGAGCTAAGGGAGCCGTTGGCTTGAAGAAACCGCGAATGAACTGCTTTCAGTGAACAGAATATACATTATCGGACATAATGCCCCTCAGACGAAAGTGAGATGTGCGCTTCGCATCCCAAGCTGCCGCCTCAAGCAATTGCGCTGAAGCTCCCTCGTGGCCCGTCACTGTCCGTTTCGGCGCTCGTAGCCTCCTCCTCCTGCGAGCTTAGATCCTCACCTTCTTCCTGGTCCTGACCGCTTGCGGTTCGCCCGCCCCCTGAGTAAGTCTCCTCCCCGACCCGTGCCGTGTACGCCACATCGAACACCGCCGCGAGCTGCGAATACGCCGGCGGAGCCTTCACAGCCTCCACCATCCGCACTCCGCTGATCGGCCCGATCCCCATTTCGGCTCCCCTGCTGAGCTTCATCGGCAGTCCCAAAGCAAATCTTTATTCCGCTTCCGCAGTGTGCCGCCTTCGAACAACTCACCCGGGAACCCCTTGCCATATAATCGTCTTGCCGCTTGCCGCCGGTTCTTAGTCGCCCCTGCGACCTACTTACAAATTGTTTTTAGAGGTCAGTCGCTCTTTGTCATCGCCCCAGTCAGCCCCGCGCCCCACAAGCACTCCTGTACGCCCTATGCGCCGGACCGCATTCATCTTGGTAGTCCTTTGCGTTCTCGTGGTCTTCGCTGACCTCGCTTTCACCTTCATCTTTGGCCTGGGTAACCCCGTGCTGATTGCCCCGGACGGCCCCTGCGCCTACATCGTCAAGCCCAATCAGAACGATTACCGCTTCTTCTGCCACATACGCATCAATCAATTCGGGATGCGTTCAGCGCCCTTTGCAACCCTTCCCGCACCGGGAGCTCTCCGCATTCTCTTCGTTGGTGACTCAGTCACCTACGGCACCACCCGCGTTGACCAGAGCAAGATTTTCACCCAGATCCTTCGCCGCAACCTGCCCTCCGTCGTTCACCGCCCCGTCGAGGTCCTGAACGCTTCTGCGGACGCCTGGGCCATCGATAACGAACTCAGCTACATCCGCTCTCGCGGAATCTTCCACTCGGCGCTGGTGGTCCTCGTCCTTAACGACGCCGATGTAACTCAAGCCCGCGCAACCCTGGCAGATGTAGGCAGCGAGCTTTGGCTTAAGCGCCCGTCCAGCGCTCTTGGCGAGCTATGGACGCACTTTCGCGCCAAACTCCTCCGCCGCGCGCCGCGCACCGACGCTGGCGACTCTGTCACTTCCGGCGCCGCGACGACAACGCACCAGAACCTAGCCGATCTCGATGCTTTCAAAGTATCGTCTCAGCTGCCGGGGCAAGGATGATCCTTATGTATCTTCCCTTCCGAAAGGACCTTCCGACGGTTGCGATGCCGGCGCAAGCCACGCTCGCCGGCTGGGCTGCGGCACACCGCAACCCGATGCTCAACCTCTCGTCCGCGGAACTGGCATACCCCATGAAAGCCATCAGCCTTGATGGCGATCACTTGAACGTCCTTGGTGATCGCATCGTCGCCGCTTATGTAGAGAAACATTGGCCTGCACCTGTAGATGGCCCTGAACAATAGCGCTTACCGTCGCATCCACGCGGCGCTGGAGGGCGCCGGCGGGTTCAGCGCTTCCGTCTGGTCCAGCAGCGCCATCCCCTGCGCCAGCGTCAGTTTCGCCGGCACCGGTTCAAACCCGCCTCGCTGCTCGCTCGTCTCGCGCGCAAACGTCTTCACCAGCAGGGCCCGAATATTCAGGTGAACCTCCAGCGTATCGGTCTTCCACTCCGTCGGACTCACCTGCACACGTTCCAGCCGGAACCACCCGCCTTTATACAGCCTGCCCAGAATTCCAAATCCGAAGTCCACATTTTGCTCAAAATGCCCATCCAGCCGTGCCAGCCGCTTATACCGCGCATCCACCCACAGCTCCCCGCTCATCGCGTGGAAGATCCGCGCCTCGATGGTGTGCGCATCGTAACCCGGGTTCGGCCGGAACCGCAGCCGGTAGCATCCGTCCTCTTCCCCTTCGTACTCGTACTCAAAGGCGTCCGCCAGAATCGCCAGCACCCGGCCAATCCGATCTTCGTCTTCGTCGTACTGCCGCAGATGCCGCGCCCGTGCCTCCGGCGACTCCAGAAGCGCTTCCAGCCGCTCCTGCTCCGCCTCTCGCTCCCCGGCAGTTAGCGGATGACCGTTCACCAGCGTCAGCCGGTCTACCGGCCCATCGGCCGTCTCCACCTGGTCTTCCAGCCAGCTCCCGCTCTGGTTCCGTTCCCTCACCCAATAGCGCCAGTACCCATGGCTATGGTGATCGTGCAGCTCGTTGTACACCACATCGCGAACCAGCACTGTGGGCGCAATCGTCGGTTCCGGGGCGGGTGGCGGTCCGGGCTGGGCCGCCAGACAGCTTGCTACCTCGACTGCCACCCACACAACCAGTGTTGCACGCGGTCCGCGCATCGGATTTCTCCCTGATCCAGGATTCAAGCCGTCTTCAGTATCCGTGCATTGCTGTCAACCTGGTGCAATCCGGGCGTAAAAAACCGGCAAAATTCCCGCCGCTTTCCCCGTCAGAACCAAACTCGATACCCGGTCCTCCGCAAATCCCTCAGGCACGGAAAAGGCGGACCCGGCGCCCGCCGGACCCGCCTTCCACTCATCCTGTCTCGGCACGTCCCTACTTGAGCGAGTACACCACCGCCAGTTCCTTCTGCACCAGGCTATCCGGAAGCGGAGCGTACGACAGCGCCGAAACCTCGCTCTCGCCTGATTTCAGCATCCAGCTCAGCATGTCCTTCAGCACCTTGCGGTTGGCCTCGTTCGTCGGCTCTACCGGAATCAGCAGGTAGGTAAAGCTTGAAATCGGATAAGCATTCGGCCCCGGTGCGTTGGTGATCGACACCCGAAAATCGTTGCCCTCCATCTTCGCGCTTGCCGCCGCGTCCGTCACGCCGTCAATCGACGCCTTCACCCAGTTCCCTGCCGCATTCTGGATATCCCCGAACGTGATGTGGTTCTGCAGCGCGTAGATCAGCTCCACATAGCCGATCGCGCCCGGAAGCTGGCGCACCAGCCCGGCTACGCCCTCGTTGCCCTTCCCGCCCACGCCTGTCGGCCAGCCCACTGAAGTTCCCTTCCCGACCGTTCCCGCCCAGTCCTTACTTACCTTGCTCAGGTAGTCGGTAAAGATGAATGTCGTGCCGCTGGCGTCTGCGCGGTGCACCACCGTGATCTTCTGATCCGGCAGCTTTACACCCGGATTGTCCTTCGCAATCGCCGCATCATTCCAGTTCGTGATCTTCGCCAGGTAGATGTTTGCCAGCGTCGAGGGGCTGAACCGCAGGTCTGTCACTCCCGGCACGTTGAATACCGGCACCACCGCGCCCAGCACCGTCGGCAGGTGGATCAGCTTCACCTTCGAAGCCTTCAGCATCTCGTCGGTCATTGGCATGTCCGAGGCCCCAAAGTCCACCAGCCCCGCTTCCACCTGACGGATTCCGCCGCCCGATCCGATCGACTGGTAGTTCACTTCCACGCCCGGATGCGCCGCGCTATATTCGGTAAACCACTTCGAGTAAATGGGATATGGGAATGTAGCGCCCGCTCCCGTCAGTTTCTGGGCCTGCGCCGTTCCCCAGGCCATCACAAGAGCCGCAACTGCGATCAGCGTTCTTTTCACGTCTTTCTCCCTTGCAGTGATTACTGCCGCACCCATTCTCTACAGCATTTGTTACGGGCATTTGAAAAAATGCGCTAAGCTCTCCATCGGTAATCCAGAGCCCACATCTAACGACACGCGCCCCACTCAAGCGCTCCACTCCATCCACTCCGGCGCCTCTCCTCGAAGAGTGGACCGGGACCGAGTCTGCCAAGTGGCGATTCATCAGGGATAAGCCACACCAAAATCTGCCGCATACGCCACTTACGTCGCGGAAGACTGCCTTAGAATGTCTCCGTATACAGAAGGACTTCCTATGCCGCCTCCAATGACCCGCCGCCATCTCATCCGCAGCGCCGCTTCAGCCGCCGCCACCTTGCCTCTCAGCTCTTTCGCCCAATCCACCCCGTCCGGGGCCCCAGCCGGCGCGCCCGACCAGAATCTCAATGCCGGCTCCGGTCGCGCCGCCTGGATGCAGGACCGCGCCCACGCATGGGGCGTCATGACCCACTACCTCGCCGACTGGCAGTCCCGCGTTCACAACCTCACTATGACCCCCGACCGGTGGAACAAGCTCATCGACAACTTCGACGTCGAGGCCATGGCCCAGCGCCTCGCCTCTGTCGGAGCCGGTCATTATCAAATCAGCATCGGCCAGAACTCCGGCTACTATCTCTCTCCCAACCCGGTCTACGACCGCCTCACCGGCATCGCCCCCACGAAGTGCTCCCGGCGCGACCTCGTCGCCGACCTCTGCGAATCCCTTTCCAGGCGCAGCATCAGGCTCATGCTCTATCTCCCTTCCGGGGCGCCCGCCCAGGACGGAGCCGCATGCCAGGCCCTCGGCTGGCTCAACGGCGCCCATCGCAATCGCGATTTTCAGCTCAAGTGGCAGCAAATTATCGAGGAATGGTCCCGCCGTTGGGGCACGCGCGTCTCCGGCTGGTGGTTCGACGGCTGCTACTTCCCCAACTCGATGTACCGGTTCGCCGAGCCGCCCAACTTCGCCTCGTTCGCCGCCGCCGCGCGCGCCGGTAACCCTGGATCCGCCCTCGCCTTCAATCCTGCGGTCTACTACCGCCTGATGACCCAGACGGCCGAAGACGACTACATCGCCGGTGAGATCGATAAGCCCGACCAGGTCGACATTCATCGCCCCTACGACGGCCTCATCGACGGCGCCCAGATCCACATGCTCAGCTTCCTGGGCCAGACCTGGGGCCGCGGCACCCCCCGCTTCACCACCGATCAAGTCGTCGCTTTCACTCAAAAACTTCGCGACCACGGCGGCAGCGTCACCTGGGACGTCCCCGTAGAGCTCGACGGCACGATCACCGCGCCATTCTTAGACCAGCTAGTCGCTCTCGGCAAGGCCTTCCCCAAGGCGGCTTCACTCTGAGGGTACCGGCGAATTTGTGTGTCCTTCCGATTGACGCCGGGGCCGTTGCGTGTACCTCCGCCATGGGAGTGGTATTCTTGGGTCCCCCCCAAATTCACCCCAGGAGGTAGAGTCTGATGCAAGTTCGTTCAGCACTCAATACGAGCCTATGCGTCCTCGTCGCAGCGCTTACTCTCAACACGGCCCCCGCCGCGGTCGGGCAGATGGAACCCGGGCAAGTTCATAGCCCCCACAAGTATCTGTATTTGAACAACGTCAGCCTCAAGCCCGGCTTGAGCGGCGCCTTCATCCAGCACGAGAGCGCCGAAGTGGAGGCCTTGCGCGCGGCCAATGCGCCCGTTAATTACTTCGGCATGATGGACATCACAGGCGCACCGCGCGCGGTCTATTTTGCCGGCTTCGACTCCTTTGCCGATCTCCAGAAAGACCACGAGCAGATGATGGCGAACTCGAAGCTCGAAGACACGCTGAAGACCGAAGACGCGGCCGAGGCGTCTTCAGTCGCCGAGGGGTTGAGCAGCATCTACGAGTACCGCGAAGACCTGAGCCTCAGGGCTCCGGTCGACATCTCGGCGATGCGCTTCTTTGACATTACTGTGTTTCATATCCGCTCGGGGCATCATCAGGACTGGGAGCGGCTGGTGAAGCTTTACGTGAAGGCCTACACGCCGGCGGCCGATGCGCACTGGGCCGTCTTCGAGAAGATGTATGGCGAAGGCAGCGACAATACCTTCATCGTCGTGACTCCTCTGGCGTCCCTTGCCGGAGTCGACGAGGAGGTACTGGACGGCGATAATCTGCCGAAGTCGGTGGGTGAGGATCAGATGCAGACGATGCGGGAGCTGGGATCTGTCACCATCGAGTCGTCGGAATCGGACCTGTTTGCGATGGTTCCGCAGATTAGCTATGTACCGGACTCGTGGGTCAAGGGGTCCCCGGATTTCTGGGGCAAGAAGTGAGTTTGCGGCAGGTTTATTGACGGCAGGAAGGCTCAATTCCATGCGGGATTGGGCCTTCGACTTTCGATGATCAAGGTCGACCGCCGAAAACTGCAGGGCCTTCCAAAAGGAAGGCTTCTTCGCTGAGCTATTTACATTGCGGTATCCTCCAAGGTGGATCGCACTTGTCGAGTAGACGATCCGAAGGCAATAAGCGCAATGAATAAATCCGCTCTGAATCATAATTGTAATCTTGCGCCGCGTCACGCCTTCCCCTCAAGAGCACTTTGAACTCTGCAAAAAGCATGGGCGAAGATGGAGTAGCACTTCGCGCTCCCCACTCGCGATCAGGATTGGCTTGCCTCCGCGGCCGGGTAGTGCGGTGCGACATCGCCAGCGAGCATCTGCGCGTCGACAAACCGGTAGCCAACGTAGATGTCCGTGAGCAGATAAAGGGGATTGGCGGGATCGTCCTCGATCTTCTTGCGCAACTGGCGAACGAAGGTACGGAGATACTCAACCTCTTCCCGGCAGTCGGCGCCCCAGACGGCGGTGAGGAGCTTCGGGTAGGTGATGACACGGCCGGCGTGGCTCATGAGGCAGTGGAGGATCTCGTACTCCTTGCGGGTGAGGTGAACGGTAGTGCCGCGCCGGGTGACAGTGCGGAGGGCAGGATCGAGGCGGATTTCGCCAATTTCGATGGGTGCGTCCTCGGGGCGGGCCGGGGCGTTGACGCGGCGGACGGCGGCGCGCACTCGGGCGATGAGCTCTTTCATGCCGAATGGCTTGGTGATGTAATCGTCGGCGCCGAGATCGAGGGCCTCGACCTTCTGGTCCTCGGCGTCGCGGACGGTGACCATAAGGATGGGTAGCCGGGGCGCAGCAGCGCGAGCGCGGCGAAGGGTTTCGAGGCCGCCGATACCAGGCATGTTGCAGTCGAGCAGAACGGCGTCGAAGGTACGGGTGCGCAGCAGGTCGAGCACCTCTTCCCCGCGCGTGGCCTCGGTGACGCGGAAGCCCAGCTCGGCGAGGGAGGGGCGGAGCGCGGCGCGGATAGCCGCCTCGTCGTCAACCACCAAGACGTGAATCGGACCGGAGTGCATCAGGAGGCAATCTCCACAACGGTCGCGGGAATGGCCGCGTAGAAGGTGGTGCCTGCGTTCTCGTCGCTCGAGACCCAGACGGAGCCCCCGTGGGCGGCGGCGGCCCGTTTTGCCACCGAGAGGCCGATGCCGGTGCCGTCGGCGAGCGTTGAGGCGGTGGCCGAGCGATAGTAGCGGTCGAAGATACGCTCACGATCTTCAGCAGGAATGACGGGGCCGAAGCTGTGGACAGAAAAGATGACGTTGCCCTCTTCGCGAGCGGCGCGGAGACTGATTTCGCGCCCGGTCGAATACTTGCAGGCGTTATCGAGGTACTGCGACAGCAGCATGACCAGGAGACGGCGGTCGCAACAGAGTTGAAGAGTATCATCGGGGAGCTCAACGTGCACGCTGGCGGCGGTGCGGCGATCGCCGAGACAGGCCAGGGCCTCCTCGATGATGGGAGCAACGCTGACGATTGATGGATTGACAGTGACCTTGTCGGTATCGAGGCGGGCGGTGGTGAGTAGGCGCGAGGTGAGGCTGTCGAGGAGGCTCGACTGCTCGGTAATGAGAGAGGCCAGCTCAAACTGGCCCTGGCGCAGGCCACCCATCTCAATGAGACCGGTGCTGGCGGCGCGGATGGCGGTCAGAGGCGTCTTGTAGGCATGAGCAAGGCCGTCAAGGACGGCGGACCGCAACTGCTCGGCGCGGCGTTCGGCTTCGATGCGGCTCTCGTTGACAAGGGCTCGGTAACGGTCGAAGGTGATGGCGACAAGCGATGCAATAAAACTGGCGGTGACGGGAGCGACGTCGCCCCGCAGGACGATGCTTCCGACCGGGACGGCCCCGAGGCGCACGACCCGACGGCTCAGGCCCAAACGCTGATCGTCGTCGGAGGTGGTGAAGTGGTAGACGTTCTGCACGAGCTCCTTCGGGTCGTCGTGCCAGGCGCCCGCCTGGTAGACGGTGTGCAAGTCGGCATCGTAGATGACCGCGGCTTCGACGTCGAAGGACTCGCAGACGAGCTCAGCAAGCTGCTGGCCCGGCTCCGTGTGCAGATCCATCTGGAGAGTGCGGCGGGTGCAGTCGAACAAGGCGGTCAACTGGCGTCCGAGCGCTTCGACTCCCCTGCTCTCGACTTCGGCGCGTCGCGCCAACCGGTAAACAAAGAGCGCAATCGAGACCAGGAGGATGAGGGCAACGGCTTCGCCCGGGGCGGCCGCGAAGCTCCATCGCACATGCTCGGGGCTGAATGCGGCCTGCGTGGGCAAGACGGCGAGGGCGGCAACGACCGCGGACCAGCCGCCGCCCAAGAGGGCAATAAGAGCCACGGCCGGCACGTAGGGGAGCAGACCCAACGAAGACAACCAAGAGAAATCATGCGCCAGGGCGCCGGTGGCTGCGACGGCGAGAATGCCGAAGATGCACTCCCGCAGGAGCCGCGCCGCGCGCGCAATGATGGCCCGCGGCTGGGGCGCGCCGGTAACCTGGGAAATCGGGATGGAGGTTCCTGGCAAGGGGCATTCGCCTTTCATCGGCCGGGTTGCCGCTTCCGGACGACTGTGTAGAGGAACGGACCTAAGTACTGCGCTGCTTGCTTGTGCGGTCGGGACAAGGGCCCGTTACGATGCACCACAACCCGGCGAGTCAGCGACAGGGTGCACTCGCAAACGGAGTTCTGACTTTCTGCGACTGTTCGTCTGCCGGGAGCGCGCCCAGACGTTGATGCGGGCCCGAACTGCGACGCAGGAGAAAATTTGACTCGATTTTAGCAGAATCCAGATGCGGCGTTCCGGCCGGGCCGTGCTGGCTTGCGGCGGGGCTGCCGAATCCTCTTGGAGCGCGGCGGTTTCTATGGTTAACTGGTCACAACACTCACCTAAGGCACCGGGAAGAGATGTCTGCTGCGCGGATGTCGCGTCGATTATTGTCTCTTCGGCCGCAAATGAACATGTGCATATGCATGTGCGCAAGTGCAGAAGGTGTACGCAGACAGTCCGCAAGGCAGCGCGCGGATTGAACCGGCTGCACCGTCATTCCGGGTTGGATGACGAGCATTTGAATTGCAGTGGAGCAGTATGTTCGTCCGGAATGATGCGGTGAGGCAGCGAATGCTGGGAGCGGCGCTCCTGTTCGCGATCGGCTCCTGCACAACGGCGAAAGCCCAGGGGCCATCACCGGAGCCGGCGGCATGGAGAATCCGGGGAGTTGGAGTGAGCGGGCTCGTCGATGGCTGTTACAGCTACAACGCGAACCACCCCGGCAACGCGGCGAACGGACAAATCAACGACCTCTATAACTTTGACGACAAAGCGGACCAGTTCTCCCTCAGTGAGGCCCGACTGACGCTCGATCATGATCCGGAGCCGGTGGGCGCTCACGCGGACCTTTTCTACGGCAGAACCAACTCACTCGTGAATGTGGACGAGGAGGCAAACTTCGTCGAGCGGGCCTTTGTGAGCCTCAAGCCGCCGAAGGCGCACACGATGGAGGTCGACCTGGGCAAGTTTGTGACTGCGGCTGGAGCCGAGACGATCGAGGCCAAAGACAACTGGAATTATTCGCGGTCGCTTCTGTTCTCGTATGCCATACCCTACTTTCACTTTGGCGGGCGCGCGATGCTGCCGCTGTCGAAGTCGGAGACCGCAGGGGTACAACTGGTCAACGGCTGGAACAAATGCGTTAAGTCGAATGGGGGCCTGACCGGGGGATTTACGAACGCGCTGGTGACGAGGCGGTACACATGGAACCTGAACCTCTACACCGGCCCGGAGAACTCCGACGCACAAAAGAGCTACCGGAATCTGATCGACACGACGCTTCTGCTGACGCCGGACGCCCGCTTCAGTGCCTATGTCAACTACGACTACGGCCGAAACCGGAATGAAGCCGTAGATGGCAAAGGCAACGATGCACTCAAGCGATGGCTAGGAGTTGCGGTAGCGGCGCAAGAGCAGCTCGGCGCACGCCAGGCGATTGCCGGGCGCGCGGAGTACTTCAATGACCCGCAGGGATACACAACCGGCAAAACTCAGCAGGTGAAAGAATTGACCGCGACCTACGAACGCCGGTGGCACCTGGGCCTGCTGGCGAGAATGGAGTTCCGGCGGGATTGGTCGGACCAGCCATTTTCCACAGGGCGAACAGCCAGCTCGTGGAGCCGCAGTCGACCCTGACGGCAGGTTTTGTGGAAGTCTTCGCGCCGAGGCGCTGAGACCCCTACGGAATCACGCGCTGGAAGTGCAGCAGGAAAATCACGTTCAAAACCACTGACGCGCCGAGGAGGACCGAAACGAAGATCGCAAAAACCATGGCCTTACGGCCGAAACCTTTGAGGTCTTCGAAGAGTTCCTGTTGTTCGAGGGTGTTGCGATCCGTGGCCTGGCGGACCAGGTCCAACTGATCCTCGACGCGCTTGAGCGAGGTATTCTGCTCAGTTATTTGATCTCGCAGCTGCCGGTGCTGAGTCTTCAGTTCGGCTACGCTGCCTTCAAACGGGGTCACCTCCGCAGGGGCCCTTTCGCTCGTGGACGGAGAGTAAGGCGGAAGAACCGTGGGAGCTGTCTCGGCTACACTGCCGTCGAGAAGGGGCAGCAGACGCTGCATGAAAGGAACAGCGATGCGCAGGGCGCCCACGGCGCGCTGAAACCCCGAGGGGCGCGGGGACGGCTGTGGCGCTGGCGAGTCGATGTCGGAGGGCTCGGTCGCGGCGACGGGATGGGAATTCGCCGGTTCCGCGGCAGATTGCGGCACAGCATCTGCGACGGCGTGCAGCGATGAGCCGTTCGCCACGAAAGCCGGCTCGGCCGGAGGCTGCTTGAGCCTCTCCAACAGTTCTTCAACTCCAAAAGCCTCGGTCATAACTCGCGACTCTCCCTTCGATTTTCCGAGTGAATCCCCAATATATAGGACAAACGGTGCGAAAGAGAATTCCACAAAAGTGGAGAATTGGCCGGGGCGCACCGAAAGAGCCGGTGGGGCAGGAAGTCGCGTATGCTCGTAGCCATATCCTCGTCCACAGGAGACCCCGTGAAACCAGTTGTGGCCCATGCGTTGCGCAATCTGCAAAGCAATATCCTGGCGGGAGTTATTACGATTGGCCCCTTGTTCGTGACCTACCTGATCTTCAGCTTTCTGCTGGGGGCGCTGGCCAAGGCGGGGCTCCCGCTGGTGCAGTTGCTGGCGGCGTTCTTTCCCAGGGCGTGGCTGAGCCAGCCCTGGATGCAGTCGGTGCTGGCGGTGCTGCTGACCCTGGCTGTGCTCTATATTGTCGGGCGGATCATGTCGCTGGTGATTGGGCGCCAGGCGTTCAATCTTTTTGAGGCGGTGCTGGAACGGCTGCCGTTCGTGGCCAAGGTGTACACGTCGGTGCGGCAGTTGATCGACACGATGATGGCGAAGAAGCAGACGAGCCAGCGTGTGGTGCTGGTCGATTTCCCGATAGCGGGGCAGAAGAGTGTAGGGTTCCTGACGCGGGTTCTGGCCGATGAAAAGACGGGGAAACCGCTGGCGGCGGTGCTGCTCCCGAATGCCATCAATCCGACCTCGGCTTTCCTGCAGATCCTGCCAATGGAGTGGGTGACGGAGACGGCGATGACGATGGAGCAGGCGATGAGCATGCTGATGACCGGCGGAGCTGTCGGGCCGGAGACGGTCCCGTACACAGAGAGCGAGCCGTTGGGCAAGCATTAGGGGGTGGCGGGCCGGGTGGCACTCTCCTCTTTGGGAGCTTCGACCGCATCGCCCGCGTGTTCGCTTTCGGCGGCGACGCTGCGCAAGTCGATGTGCGCGAACTGCGCCCAGACTAGGCCGACCGGGAGGACGCAGAGGAACGTATCGACCAGGAGCATGACGCCACACGCCCAGGCAGCCTCGCGGGCTACTCCGAAAAAGTCGTGGATGGCCTCGCCGACCAAGCCGATCTGGGTGAACCAGCCGAGGATGGGGAGCTGCACAAAGCTGGCGGCGCCGCTGCAGGTCATAATGATTGCGCATTTGGCCAGCGACATGTGAGCAAGCTGCGAGTTGTCGACGAAGGCATTCGCGGTTTCAAGATAAGCCAGCAGGATGAGGAACCACATGACCAGGGAGAAGGCAGCGGCCATCCCGAAGTCGCCGAAGGTGCGCATGGTGTCGAGGCCGGTGTGGAAGGTGCGGATCTTGTTGCCGATGGACTGACCGAGCTTTTTCGAGATCAGGCCAAAGACGGTCTCGAGGAAAGCCGCAACCGCACCGCCGGCCAGCCGCACAAGAAGCATGAAAACTGCGCCACATAGGGTGAAGATGAGGAACCAGTACTTGACTTTGTTGACAGCCTCCGGATGCGGGAGGGTTCCCGGAGGAATGGCCAGGATGGCCGCTGTCAACAGAACCGCCATGGCGCCGGCATCGAAGAGGCGTTCGACGATGTAAACGGCAATCTGTCCGGTGACAGGCGCACCCGTCTTCCGGGAAACCAGGTAGGGCCGGGTAAGATCCGCGAAACGGCCGAGCAGCGCGACGCCCGTGAATCCGATGATCTGCACACCGAGGAGCGAGAGAAGCGGGACCCGCTGGTTATGGCGCATGAGGCGGGCCCAGCGGGCCGAGCGCAGAGCGTAGCCGACGTAGATACAGGCAATAGCGATGCCGACTTTGGCCCAGTTGGCGTGCGCGAGCTGGGCACGGAAGAGCGCGAAGTCGAAGTGGATCTTGTCCCGGCCCCAAAATACGATGGCCGCCAGGACAACTAACACGACTATTCCCAGAATCAACCGAGTTTTCTTCACGCGATCTCCGTTCCGCGCTGCCTGTCTCAGAGTTTATGTCACGGACTGGCTAACCACGAAGAGGCGCGATGCGCCGCGGGAGCGGTTGCGGAAACTGCGGCGGAAGGAAGGATGGGATGGGCGCCGGCCTCGCGCGCCAGGACTCGCCGGTTAAACTCGTGGATGACACGGGC
>Ga0335075_10003632_pt1 | contig 24373 bp, 22 predicted proteins | sample Lox_Sample_24_FD_206723 | JGI IMG/M metagenome (GOLD analysis project Ga0335075, IMG submission 206723) | Soil microbial communities from Loxahatchee National Wildlife Refuge, Florida, United States - Lox_Sample_2.4 | ecosystem: Environmental > Terrestrial > Soil > Wetlands | place: USA...
CCCATTATTTCCTGTCCTTTCGAGCTCACCGCCAAACCGACCAGATTCCATGATCTGACCTGCCATGGTTCGCAGTACCGAGGAGACCCGTCTTTCACTAGCAGAGCGACTATCCGCACTGGGCCAGCTCGAGGACGCACGTATCGCTCTTGAACACGGCGTCGAGCGTGATGCCTACAATCGCCCCGTGCACCGCATCAAGCGCTTCGTCTGCCACCAATATAGGCAGGCAGGGCTTGCCACGTCTGCCAGAACTGTGCGACTTTCGTCACTTTCTGTCACGTCTGCTATGAAAAACGAGAGGGGGAACAGTTCACCGACAAGTGTCCTGCGGGAACACAACTTCCTGGAACTAGGTGGTGCAACTTAGAGGGGGGCTGAAGCGCGGCACTGTCAACAACGAGGGATTGAGTATCGCAGAATGGGTGGGACAGCTTCGAGAGGAGTTTGGGGTGTCTCCTGATTCGGAAAGTGTCAGGATTTTGCGACGGTACCGCGTCTCCTCTAGATGTGACGTCTGGAGAAATGGGTGGACGATTTCCTAGGAGCGTTCGAGAGTATCTAGCCTGGCCGGCCGGCCTGTGTGGAGCTCTACCACCCTTTGAGGGTGAACGATGTCTTCCGGGTCAAGGAGGTATTGGTTGCGCTTCTTGATGGGTGTGGACGCCATTTCGATTCAAAAAGCACCTTTTCTTTCGCTCTCTTTGTTGGAAATTATCGGTATGGATGTAGGTTGGCTTTCAAAGGGAATGGTCTTCTCTGCGATCGGTGGTTGTAGAGATGTTGTGTACTCAGCGCAGTTATTGTACCAGCTCGAGCCCACCAAACGTGGGATGCGAAAGGCAACTTTGTGCATTACTAATCCACGATCCTCAAGCTTGAGACCATAGGCGAAAGGGGCGAAGATCGGCCGTAGCACGTGGCCAAGGCCAACGCAAGCTATCAGTATGCGACCTCGATAACAGTACCATTCATCGATCGAAACTACCTTCCTCATTGCTGTGGAGATGACCTAGGGACGACGAATAAAGGATTCGTGGCGTTTCGTATATGCACGATCCCCGGTTTCAGCTCGATCGCATCGATCTTGGCTGTTCTTGGAAAATGCTGGTTCCGACCAATTGGACGTTTTGTGTGACTACTTCCATTGAACAGAAGGGCTAGAATGAACAAACTCTACAGATTTCCCCATTAATTTCAGTCACCCAAGCCCAGGAGCTCAGAATACTTGGAAGACTTTGATGTTGCGGGGTACCACATGGCCATGCTCAGCTGATGATCCAAGCTGAACTGTGGATAACTACCGCTTTTGCCCCCAAACCTTCACAACAACAAGCATTCCATTCTCGAGCTCAACTCCGTAGAGATCTACGATCTATCAGGATGGCGCAAGGAAGCTGCCTGTGTGGCAAAATCAAGTATGAATATTCCGGTGAACCTGCCATGAAGGTTAGCAAAAAAAAAAGGGCCGCCAACGCGCAAGTTTGCATCGTCGCCGGCACCAGCTAAGATAACCCACAGGCCCTTTGCCACTGCCTTACCTGCCGTAAGGTCACTGGCAGCACATACTCCGTTTGCCTGCTAGTCCCCGAGGACAAGTTCAAATTCACGTCCGGCACCCCGAAACAAGCCGCCACAACGCACGAAAACGGCATGGGAATTAAGCTCTCCTTTTGCGGCGACTGCGGCAGCCCTTTGTGTAAAGTAGCAGACGCAGAAGCGTTTCGTGGACTCAACATTGTTTTCGGCGGTACACTTGACGACCAAGACGCCCTGGAGAAGGCGAAGCCCGGGGGCGAGCTCTGGATAAAATATCGCCCAACTTGGCTTAGTGAGGTTGAGGGCGCTGGACAGATGCAAGCGTTCTCTTGAAATGTTGGCCATATTCCTCAAAAGTTTGGAGGAAAGGCCAGACTAGTAGGCATGCTGCTGTCATTCTTTCGTTGGTCGTCTACCGGTACAGGCTATAGGCAGTATTGGCTCTTCAGTTTCCTATCAGGGGTTGAACTGGACTTGCTCGGTAATGGGACCGGAAGCTGAGTTGATTGTGGGTGAACCAGTTCGTCTGTCCTTCAATAAGACCGGTACCTGGAGGCCCCGATGTCTTAGCAGCTAAGAAAAGTCTTCTGCGGTGGTTGCTTTATTCTGAGGTTGAGCCCAATAAATTCCTCACATTTCCGTCTCATTCCTCGTATTACGAAGACGCCATGAGAACAACTTACTCCGATTCGCAGAAAAGGCATCACAAGAATCTGGCTTGAGTCTTGCACATGCCACGATCCTTGGTCGTCTGGTCGGGGAAGGGAGCCGGAGTTGCCCTAAGCAAGGTTAAGAGTTGAAGGGCCAACTTGCCTTTCCTTGTCGTAATGAGCGCTGGGGAAGGGGCCGCACTTACGTCAAGGAAAGCCAGCTTTTACGAAAGCCTAGTCTACTCGGCCCATATGTCTGGATTGGGGTTTTTGAAGCACTGGTGACTCCAGAGGCTGCGACCCTTGCGGTATTGCGTACTTTATTCGGCGCAAGAGAGATATAGATTCTCCTACATGTTAAATCCAACATTACGTAGGGAAGCCCAAACTAGGGTAGCGATAGAGGGTGCACTGGATGCGTTTGTGCCATTGGCCATTGGTCGGTACCTGTAGCCTGGAACAGCCCGAGGGGCCGAATTCTTAATACAGGAATGCGTCACTACAACCTGAATAAGTAAGGCCCACAGGCGTTGACGACAAGCTCTTCAATCAATAGAATCTGTAGGCAGTGCTGGTGGAGGAGCCGCGATATTTGCACCCTGCTGTCCGCGGCAGCTTGGAGGTGTGAGAACTAAGCCTATATGATCATGATTTACTGAATACATGAATATGATACGAATATATTAGGAGGATATATGCGAAGATTTGTGAGCCTAGAAGACCTTTCAATTTGAGGTAATCCGTCATCGGAATCTCGGCGTACAGCTATCCCAGCAATGACCAGCACGAGAGCTAGGGCTTCGTCTCCATCCCTTTCCTGCCATCAACAGGACACCATATCACTCAATCAATCCAATTCCCTCTGCTAGCACCTATGCTGACCGATCTGGAAGAAGAATTGGTCAATAAACCCCTTCTTCTGCTTCGGTATCTTCACCGGCTGCTTCATGTTGCTCTCCTCCACCCTGCCCACCGTCACAACGCCGTACGACTGTCACGTCCGAATTTGACAAGCCCGCCAACTTCACACCTCGTGCTTCATGAATGGCGTTATCGATTAGCAATATACCCGTACCGACAGCACCAATGGCCTTGTTATGTCCAAACGCCTCCCGGACCCAATACTGCGCGAGTGCCGTTCTTTCAAAGCGTCTCCGCATGCTTGCCATCAGGAATGAAGACTGCATCAAACATGGTAGAACGCATACCTGCGAAGACGTGATTGGGTTGTACAGATTCCGAGCGGGAAGCCAGGGTATTCTGCCTCTTTGGCGCGATAACTAATGGAAGTGCACTTTGAGCCCCGACTGCTGCTGAGACGGACCGGTAGGAGACTGGATCATACCCATCTGCAATAAGGACGGTAATGCGACGTGACTTGATCGTTGGCTTCTCAGGCGTGAACTCAAGCTAACTTAGACCCTTTGCTTTCTTGCCATGATTTGGTTTGACCTACTTCTCCGGCACACGCGCGCCAATTTTCTCGGCCACGCTCTGTGAGAGGCTGAGGTCGATCTCGGCAAGATGCTTAGCCATGCGGTTGTAGACCACAGGGTCGTCACAATGGTCGAACTCAAAGGAGTATGCACTCTTTTGATGGAGGTTTTCGATAGGTGACAAAGAGTTGTAGAACAGCTGCGCCTGGGTCAAGTAATCTTTGAACTTATGGCTAACCATGCGAGCTTTGATACCGGATTCTTTTGCAGGGTAGCTGACAAAGCTGCCTTCCTTTGCAGGGAGGATTCGCCTCGAATCTGACGAATGGAGACCGAGAAAGGAGACATGTCCGCTTCGGTTAGCCACCTGACGTTTGGGTTTGTGAATTGAATGAGTGACAATATCATGGCAGCAGTTGTTCCCCTGCAAAATCCAGATCTCTTCAGTAGTACGCGATGTCCAGCTCTGACAAAGGCTGCCGGGACGTGTTCGGCGTATGGATGTGTTTACGTCGTCGTCGTCGTCATACGAAATCCTATACTTGCCCCGGCCTGCACGGCTAAGCTGCACCCCAACGTTCTCGACAATGGTGGCATTGGTTGCAGGAGAGCGATATTCTAAGAGCAGGCCTTTGTTGTGGGTGGGCCGTTGAGGTGATAACTCTATAGGGGACGCTCCGCGATGGGTGGTTTTGAGCTACATGCTTCCTGCTTATTGCAGCTAACGGCGGGTCACCCCCTCGCCTAGCATAATTTTGAGATTTGCGGTATTTGAGTCAAAGTCAAGTGCGTATGAGTGGTGTATTAGTACTCTAGAGTCCGAATTGTGTTGACTAGAATTAGTTGTCGTTCATTACTTCGTGTTGCTGCATCCCCCCCGGCAGCAGGCAAATAATGTCAAGAGCGATAAGCGACAAGCGGTCCTCAAAGGCCTGGCATTCGTCCCCAATCACACTTTCGCCTTTATCCTGAAAACGCCTCGCTAAGTAGAAGAACATTGTGAATTCAAAATCACGATCTCAAGTGATCAGTGCATCCCAAGTTCACCGTAGACACCTTAGGTAACATCAATTTCTAGCTCGATTTCATCTCTTGCTCTTGCTTCCTTTCCTCTCCATCGGCTCGACGGGCACAACGCTTATGACCCTTCTAGCAACGCTGACCCGCGGCTCCCTGCTCAAATTCAAATCCTGTAATTTCATCTTTAATTCTGGATCACTCTCGTCTCCGATGAATGTCCAGTTCTCCTCAATGTTCGTAAACTCATCGTCATCAAGGGCGGTCGCGGTTGAGCCTTTCGAGCTGGCAGCGCGTGCTTTGATCAAGGTCTTGGCGTACTCGAGATCTCGGTAGATGGCCTGAATTGCTACTTCCACGCCATGTTCCTGCAAGGAGGTCAGTACGTGGGATCAGGGAGACGGCAGGGGTCATACACATACCTTGCGAATCTGCTCGCCAAGCACTCTGGCCTTGATGATCATGCGCTCACTGTGCGTTGCTTCCCACAAAGCCCGTGAGAAAACGCCGACGTTTACTTTCTTCAGACAAATACCAACGCCCAAATCCTCGACGCGGGAACCAAAGAAAAACTGGTCCCCGAAAAATGGCTTGACAATGGTTGGTAGTCCGGCCCTTAGGCTGGCACCTGTCGTTCCCGCACCTCCGTGGTGTACAGCTGCGTCGATCTGTTTAAAGAGCCAGTCATGCGGTGCAGATTTAATTTGGTGAATCTCGGGCGGAAGTGGCACCTCAGTCTTGACAGCCGCTGGATCGCCGAGACGATCACTCCATCCCTTTGACAAGATGCACCAGACTCCAGCCTTCAGGACGGAGTCGACAACCGTCTTCGTCAAAGCAGCCGGGTCGGAGACCACAATGGATCCAAAGCCTATGTAAACAATCTTTTTGCCCTCGCGGCGAGCCTTTGCAATAAATGCCGTCAGTTCGTCTGGTGGTGTCCAGTCGTCTCCTTCATCAAGGAACCAATAGCCAGTTACTCGAACCCAGTCACTGTAGTCCAGCGGTGGAACTACGACATGGGGAGAGAAGTTATAGAGAAACGGCACTTTATTCGGCTGCAGCTTGTCAAGATTTGTACCGCGTAACCCGAGCTCTTTCTTGCGCCATCGGTTCACCTGACCCGCAATTGCCTTCCAAAACACGTTGTCAAACATAACGTAAGAGAAGTAGTTGTAGGCACCTCCGATTTTGTGATCCGGCACGGCAAAGGCATGAGGGTAAGCCCGGGTTCGCGTCCAGGGCATTGTGAAGGCTCGAAAGTATGGAATAGCAAGAGCTTCAGCAATATGGATCCCTGCCATTGCACTTGGAGACTCGATTAGGAGATCGGTATCCTGGCACGCCTTCCAAGCGGAGCTGAGGAGCTCATCGATCCAGTCACGGAATTTGAGCGATGCCTCTTTGAGGAAGGAATATGTAAACATTCCGTTCTCAACGCAAATCCGCATAAGCTCTGCGGGATCGCCCTCCACAGGCCTGAAGTCAATTCCATGCTTGCGTACCCAGGGCTCGAACTCTAAATGTGTTGCGATTCTTGGCTTGTGGCCTTCGGCAAGCAATCCTTTGCACAATGCGATGTATGGCTGGACGTCTCCGCGAGAACCGATTGTAAGACAAGTAATGCGCAGGGACTGAGTTGGCTTGAAGTTGAGGATGGAAGCTCGCGGATCATCGAAGAGAATAGGATGCGCGTCGCTCTGCGTGTCTGGTACCTCGGCGCTAGTCGGCAGCACGCGGTTGGGATTGCTTGCGGGATCTTTGCGAGCTTCTTGCAGCATTTCATTTTCAATTTTGGCAATGAATGCGTCGTCCTGGTCTTGCTTCGCCAAAAGGCCAGATTCTACCATGTATTTGATCTCTTCCAAATTCTGAAACAAGGTCACAACGCAGTCATCTCGATGCTCCGCAGCGTTGAATTCGAAGAAGAGCTCCTCGTGGCCACGAATGACAAGAACGAGTCCATGGTAGCCAAAACGAAAGCCTTTCTCCTTGTCGACATTTTCAATGTCCTTGAGGGGCAAGATCAGCTTCGTCCTTGTGCCAGGCAGTAAACTTCTGAAACAGAAATTTCGGTTGCTGATATATATCTTGCCATAGAGTGGTAGGACTCGATGCATATACCCGAAATATGTTGCCTGAAGCTTTTCTGTCGGCGGTAGTGCAAAGTGAGCTCGGAATCTGTCTCCGTGGCCTACAGAGGCCTCCTCATCCTCGGGATCAAGATAACGATCGGACATGACGCCTTCATTCTGTCCATAGTGTTTTCGACCTCCTGCCCACATGCCTGATACCTTCTCAACATAGCCCATTGACTCGGTGGCCAGTAATCGACTCATCCGACTGGAGCGATTTTTGAGATATTCGGCAAATCCAGCCACTCGTTGCAGAGGATAAGCGCCAGCTTTGATCAGATCTTGAAGATTAGGCGACGAAGTGTTCCGAACGACCGCTTCATCGAGAGTAGAATTCGGGTCTTTTACTGGTTCCTGTAGTGCCGCTAGTCGTGCTCGAGGTGCCAGTGTTTGTTCGGGCTTGGCATGGGATGGGCCTCTTCCCTGGTTCGTGAGCTGGGCAGAGCCCGATGATGTTGTGTCTTCGGACCTTTTTCGGATATCAGCTGTACTGGCCGAGGGCACGATCTCCAAACGAGTGGCTGTTGGTGAATGAAAGACTTCGCTCCCATTCAAAATTTGACTAGCAGATTCCATGGTATCGGTCGTGGTCGAGTGGACTGCCATCGACGATTCAGTATCCTTTTCGAGAGATTGCACGTAGGAGTCTGATGATCCCTGCTTCTTCGCAAGCGGCGATTTCGCAGTTCGGCGATCTCTACTCAAACTCAACCTGCTCGTACTCCCACTCCTTCTGCCACGATCGAAGCTGGCACGGCCGTGATCTCGTGTTCCAAAATCTATGCTTGACCTTACCATGTCTCTGCTGGTCCTAGTAAAATCTCCACTCAGGCGCGGGGAGACTCGTCCGCTTTCATCACCAGCAGGTGGCATGAGAGTAGCACGATTACTGTCCCTCAGGGGCGGAGTTGAGCGGCCTCTGGGGCTATCTGTGGCGGGATCGATAGAGGTACGACGGTTGGCGGAAGTGGCTCGAGGGCTGACGTCGCCTCCATTATAGCCTGTGGGAGACAGCAGATCTTGCGATATACGACAAGCGGCGGTATCATTGATAAGGGAAGTTAGACTGTCGAGGACATGTTCGCCTAGGCTGAAAAAAGAGAAGAAATACTGCCAACTATCAGTGGCCATTTTATTGACTTCTCTCAGGTTGATACGTACTTCATCTATAGCATATGAATCACCGCTTTCAATCACCCTGATCTTGAAGGTCTGTGCAAACTCGACCACCGGGCTCTCTTCAATGTCGATCACGTTCTCAATGGGCAAGGATATCTTGACACTGTCACCATCGTTGTGAGATCGAAATATGACCTTCTGTAGAAGCTTCACCCATTCCCTTGCGCTGGCAGCACTGTCCGCTCGGAAGTGATACGTTCTGTGATCAGTAGTGACTGTGAAGTCCTTACTGTCTCTCTGCTTCTCTTTGTCTCCTGCCATGGCGGCCGATATGCCGTACCGTAGGTCCACGTTGCCATGTGGAAAGTACAAATCCGAGGGGTTGGAGTAGTATGACAACACATCCCCTTTCAATGTGAACCAGTAGCGACTGTACTTTGGGTTCTGCCGTCCACGTTTCGACAAATAGCCAGTCTTTGCGGCGACGTTGGACTTCTTTGGCAAATAGGCGTAGAAGCAGATGTGATTTTGTGTGATGTACATGTAGCCTTGCAAGAGCACACTCTGCAGAAGCCAACACGGATATTCCGAAACCACCTTTTCAGGCTTTTCGAATTCGAATATTTCCATCAGTCGGACAGCCAGCAGCGTCGCGGGCGAAGAATCAGCTCTTCTATGCCTTTGCTCAGCTTCTTCTAAAGGCGGTAGTGCATCAATACTAAGGGCGCTCGCGTCAAGCTCAGCTTGTGCGGTCAACATTCGACTCAACATGGGGGCGTCTTCAGGTGTCATGCTCTCTGAATTTCCGGAAATTTGGGGGGTTGCAGGACTCCGGCTTCTCGAAGATGCCACTCCCTTGCCCTTTTGGGATTTCAATGAAAGCCTTGGAAGTGCTTGTATTAGCCTGTGCTGGGCAAGCTTTCCTTTGTCTTTCTTATCTTCACTGGGTGTCTTCTCAAGTACCGTGCTTTTAGAGCCATCGAATCGAGGGCCATCGACACCAACGTCACTGGTGCATTTGACCTGACTCCGGCCTCGATCTTGGTTATCGTCATCTTCACTGTCGCTAGACTCATCGAAGCGCGCGTGGAAGTCTGTCCTAGATCCAGCAGCTGCAATCATGGAGAAGATGGACTGGTTCATGTATTGTGGTGACCCGCGGATACCTGCCACAGGTGCTGTGACATCTTCTTGTTCATCGTCACCGTGTCTGAGACGTTCTGGGATGTGAGCAGAGGGCATTCGGTGCGGGTGTCTGTTTCTCTTTGTCAACTTCCGGCCAACCCTCTTCTTAAGGTCCTCTTCCACGGGGGCCATGTTGATGTTCCGGTTGCGGAAGATCAAGTCCCCTTCAATATTATCGAAATTCTTAATCGTAGCTACTCTTCCAAACAAAAGTGTTCGATGTTCCGAAGTGGTCCAAGTGACCTTTTGACCTCACCTGGCAGGTGACGAACAAAATATCCCGGCCATTCCCGCAACGGAAATAAGGCGCAGATGTAAATGGGAGGAATGTTATCAGACGAAGAGGTAGGCCGGCGAACTCGGGGAGGATTTATGGTGCGGTACTGTATGGCACGCAGCGACAATTCCACGCGTTTGGTACTCGAACTCCAAAAAGCATGTGGGTAAATGTAAGGGCAGGGAAGTTCGAACCGGAAGAGCTCGCTAAAGGCCGGACACATTTTCTCCGGTTCTTCACACGAAATTCTAAAATGTAGGGAGAGCACTCCATCATATCAGCAAAAATCTAGGTAGGTGGATAGTGCGTAAATCTCAAAGTATCTATTTCTAGAATTGAAAATATGCAGAGCTATTCTTGCCACGCTATGCCATGGTATGCATCCCTCCAGATCCTCTTCTCATGCTGGTTGAGGCCTCAAAACGCCGCGAGAAAGCGATCGCTAGACTACAGAAAATACAAGTCAAGAAAAAACATGAACTGTCGTGAGGCGATCCAGCTATTTATTCCATCTCGCCAGCTGCTCCATGATGTTTTGGACATTTTGCTGCGGCGGCTGTGGCGCTCCTCCATATGAAGACGTGGCTGCCGGAGCAGGGTAGTTTTGAAACTGTGGGCGAGGGTATTGGCTGATGGGCGATTGCTGAGGAAAGGGTGGGTTATAGCCTTGAGGTTGGATCTGTTGCCGTGCAACATTGCTCAGGAGGCCAGCTAGATCAGTCGGCGGTGGATTGGAGTTTTGCAACGGATGTTGTGGGGTGTTGGTAGGTTGGGACTGTGATGGTTGACGTAGGTTCGCGAGAAGCTCTTGCAGATTGGGAGCCCCAGCCTGCGAGCTCTGATTCGACGGGGCCGGGCTGCGATAAGCTGCTTCAGGTTGAGTTGCATATTGTTGTTGCGGGATTGGTTGGTGTTGGTGGGTGTAAGGTTGTGGTGGTTGCTGAGAATAGGTATGTTGTATAGGCTGAGGCTGAGCGTAGGGATATTGCTGAGGAGGCGCGCCGTAGCCATGACTTGGTGGATATGGTGCTGGAGCAGGCACAGGAGCAGTCATACGCTCCTTCTGCCTAGCTGAGATGACGATATCTGCTGCAACATGTACATCGAGGTCGACATATTCTACGTGAGGTTAGTCAACACTTGTAAAACTCGGTGAGGATTCAATCAAACCATTGAAGTTGACATTTGAGGCTCCACCTCCACGATCGAAGACCTGCAGAGGTATTCTAGTGCTGTACTGTGTATTGCGAGTGAGTTTGACAACTGCTTGTACTCCTTCTATGACTTGTCGCTTAATGACAGCGCCCAGAGTAATCCTTGGATTCAACCAGATCGTCTGTGCGCTAAGGCCTTTGGAGCGAAAACCTTGTTCGATGTAGTTGACGAATTCCCTAGGTCGGATTAGCTAAGGGCTTCCGGTCAAAGCAGATAATGAATCCTTACGGTGCTACCTCCTCTAAGATGAGAATCTGCACATCAGGCACGTCCCTGGGATTTCGTCGTGGAAGGGGTAATGCAGCATCCTCGTCGAAGATCTTGGGACTTGGCGGACGCGGCACTCCGCCATTTCTCCCTATTATAGACTGCCCATCCCAGTGGCTTTGAATAGCTGGGCTCCGGTCGCGTACTCGATAATCGTCTCGAGAACGGTAGCCACGAGGTGACGGGGATCGAATGGGTCTGTACTCGTCCCTACGTCTTGGTGGCTCATCTCTATAATCGCTGAAAGGAAGCCTCTCCGAATAGCTGGCGCGATCAAATCGATCGCTGCTTGAGCGGGAGCCTCCCCTCCTTTCTGGTGAACGAGAACGTCGCCGAGGGACGGGTCCACTATCTGTCGTTGCAGAGTTGCGAGAGTTCTTCTGAGGCTTAGAGATTTCGAGATCTGTGACCGGTCAATGAGAGTTTCTACAAATGCAATAAGCGGGTAACTAACGTATCTTTCTTCCACGTATTATCTCGCCTTGTTCTGCAGTAAGCGCTTCGTAACAGGAAGCAGCTTCGAGGAACTGCACAAAACCGTAGGCTTGCTTGATCGAAATTTGTGCCAACTTGCCGTGCTTATGAAAGACATGGAACAAGTCTCGCTTAGTCACCTTTTCAGTGGGTAAATTGCCTGTACGTTTTGTTAGTTGTCATAGCGTAGGTGAAATGGTAGACCATCTGTATCATACCGACAAATAACCTTGAACCAGGAGGGAACCTGTCCCAGACTCCCTCAGTGACGTAGTTTCTCTCGTCATGCAAAAATTGGTCGTATTCCGCCTGAATCTCAGGAGGCCACCTGATATCTTCGCCTTCAGAGCCACCTCTTGGCTTGGGCGAGCTCACAACCTCTCTATCATGCAGCATTTGAACGCTTGGGCTTCCATGCTGTGGTAAATTTTGCGGAGGTTGCTGGTAGGTTGCGAGCGCGGGAGGAGGAAGACCATTGGCAGCCCTGAAAGTGGTTGAAGGGGGGGGAGCAACATTCACTGGGGGCATACTGGTATCTTGTCGGTAAGAAGGAAGTTGATTGGAGAATGAAGAAGTAATGGTGTTGGAATTGGGCAGCTGATGGTACGACCGAATGCTCTCATTGGCCGAGTAACTGGGGTGGATTGAAGGCTTTTCTTGTGGGGGAGGTCTAGGAGGAAGGCCAGCGGCTGCAGGCAAAGGCTTTTCAGCTTCAATGTTCGATTGCGCATTGGCCTCAATTGGCTCGGCCGTAGTAGGAGCTGCGAGGCTCTCAGCCGCGGGAGCAGTAGAAGTAGATTGAGAAAGATTGTCTAAGAGAGTCTGGTAGTTGACTCCTTCATCTGTCGGTGGCCGTTCTTGACTCTGTGCTGCAATGATCGAGTCGCTATATGACGCCTCGGATGGCCTCGCTATTTGGCCGCCAGCTCCGGTCGATTGTACTTGCACAGATCCTTGGGCTTTGTCAAATTTATCATCCAGCGGCCGCACAGAAGATTGGACGGGAGAGAACGCATCGCTTTCGCCGCGATAAGAACTGTCTTGCTGTGGCAGATAGGCTTGTGGGCCCGACGACCCCGGGGGTTGAAGAAGAGGTGGTTGCGTAGTGGAAGGGTTGGCGTTCGAGAAAGTGTTAGACAGATTTTGTGAGATCGGTTTATTCTCTGCAAACAGATTACCTGACACTAGGCGCGCAGACTGGTGGTTGCTTTCAACAGCATCTTCGTTGCGCGCCGCTAGCCCGTGCTGCCCCAGAGTATCAAACAGACTTCCTGTATTTTGCGTCGGGGCAGAGGCTTCAAAGTCCTGGAGCTTTTCCGAGATGCCAGTTAAAGGCTGGCTGTTCGGGCGAATGTCATAGGTGGTAGTGTCATTGAAGACTGGGTCCATCTGGTTCTCAAGGACGGGAATGTTGGAGGGCTCAGGTATGTGTAATGGGCGTGGGCTCTCCGGCGTCTGGGATCGGGCGTAGCGATATGCTTCAAGCGGAGGTTCTGGGGCGGTCATGTAGGCGGAATGGAATGAGGAAAGTCATCGGCTAACGTATGAGAGGACCTTCGTTGCATCAAGCTGCAGAGCAAGGCTGGCTTTGGAAAATGGTCAGTGGCCGCATAGCAGTCTCTGGCAGAGCGCACAGGGTCACTGTTTTCGGCGAGGGGTCCTGGGTTTCACGAGGGCTGCAAGAGAATAGAGTACGGAAAGGAGGATGGCACAAAGACGTTGATTTTTTGCATGAGCAAGGTGTGAGGAAACGGAAACGAGAGTGTCAAAACTCGAGCATTATCAGCCACGCTAAGTTAGCGTATTAAAATGCCAACGCCCCGGTATACGTACGATTTGCCTGCCGGCATCCTTTTCCAGGGCGGTAAAGGCACTCTCATTTCTGACCAGTTCGTGCCTACCTCAAATGCTTGTTCAGCGGACCACACATGCGCTGTTCCAAACACGAGAAGCTCTTCTACTGGCAACTTCTTTTAACAGATGCTCAAAGAAATGTCTTTACCAGACCGCGAACTTACGTGCGACGGAGAGCGATGTGAGTGCAGCCAGAAAGTGGCTCGCAGAGCTACATGAAGCTTCCTTGCCTTCAAGTATCGGTGAGGTGTCCTACAGTAGATCTAGTGGACCGGGCGGGCAGAATGTGAACAAGTTTGTCTCCAGTTTAGCATCAGCTCGCTCATTCTGACCTCGATGTAGGGTCAACTCCAAGGCACAACTCAGAGTGCCGCTAGATCGCCTTTTACCTCACGTTCCAATTCTCCTACACAACGGTATCAAATCTTCTAGGTACTATGCCGACAAAAGTGCGAGTTTGTTGATTCAGTCAGACGACAGCCGCAAGCAAGCACAAAACAGAGATACCTGCTTCAGGAAGCTGCATGAGCTCCTTGTTGAGGTCGGAAGGCAAACTGTGCCAGGGGAGACATCAGCAGACCAGAATGCAAGAGTTAAAGTCTTAAAGCGGGCAGAAAATGAAGCCAGGCTAAGGGCAAAGAAGCAGGCTTCGAGCAAGAAATCCTCAAGGTCGAAAAGTCTCGACGATTGAAACGTTGAAATGAAAGCAACCTCAACTCTGCAACTGGACGCTATCCTCCAACGGCTTTACAGAGTGAATCACTCGCTCGAGCGAGCTTTTCTTGGCGGACAGGACTTGGCGGATTGCAGGATCCAGATTGTCATTCTCTAGCCAGCCTTGAACCCACTCCAGGATGTCCTCAACCAGATCAACCTTTTGCTGCGCTTGAGACAACCCTGATTTCAGTCTACTCAACGACACACTCAAACCTGGCGGGAAGTCGGGAGAAAAAACATCGAGACCAACCACAGCCACCTTGATAAAGCAAGCCTGGGCTTGCCAGGTACTTGGATCAGTGGCAATCATGGCCTCGACTACGTGATTCAAGATCCGTCTCAGGCATGGAACATTTTCAAAGTCCAAGCACAAATCAAAAAAGGCTTTGCCAACAGCGGGGTCGTTCCGGAATTGAGCCATACCTGCGTCGAAGATGGCAATTGGAATCGCCCCTGTCATGGCTGGAGTAGAGTCGAGAGTACGAAGAGCTACCTCATCGACATTATCGTGGTCTGGTAATGTCGGGTTGATGTCTTCGTTGGTGACCTTAGGCAGGATCAAGATATCGGCATTCGGATCGTCCAGGCTGTTTGCCGCTGTCTCGCTCGTGCGATTCCCATCGATTCCCAGAACACGCCGCCTGGCAGCGATTTTAGCGATGTATAGGATTTCCAACTTTGCATATTCCAGCCACATCTTCTTTGAATTCTTGCAAAATCTCAGTCCTCGTTGCATGTAGCTCCTTGCCTCCGTCATATCAGCATGCGCGTCCATAGCGAACTGTGCAGCGTAAATCCATAGATCTGGCTTGGTAGGGTGCAGACGAAGGACATTCGTGAAGATCTGCGACAGCTTCTTGTGCGCCTTCTGCTTCCTCGCGTACTCAATACTCTGCATCCAAAGACCTATATCTCCCGGAAATTTGCGAGTGCCTCGATCTAGGATGAAGAATATGCGTCGCTGGCCATTGTGCGTTGGAGCTTTTATGGCCAGTCGCCTGACTCGTTTCCTCCGTAGAGCGTCCACGTTCGTTTCAAATTCAGCATAGCGGGCATAGTCGCTCGGGTGTGAACCGCGGGCATTTAATTTGTGTTCGAAGTCAGATCGTTTCCTAGCAATGCTGGTGACCTCGGGCTTGCACCTTGTCAGTAGTTAGAAGACAAAGCAAGGGAATTCCGCATCGCACCGTAGTGAAGATCCCCTTTCGTTCATACTCTTTCAACTCAGGCACCGACTGCTCAAGGTAGAACCGCGCTTTGTCGCTTGCGCCTGCCATGTTGTCTGCGATGAAAATCGTGATATTCGATCAAAACCTTCTTTTTTGGCCTTTTTGGAGATGCACGCTAGCTTGGGCATGCGGATGATCTGCAGGTGGGCCTCCCGCGCTCGCCAGTGGCATTTTGTTTGCGGGACTCAGGGGCCCCCTTCAGCAGACAAACACACTCAGTCAATTGCACCCTTCTGTATTTCTAGTCTCTCCTTCAATACCTTTCTGCCTGACATGCTCTTTTGTTAGTTCGCGCCATCTAGCTCCGTCCACTGACAATGGCCCCGAAATTTAAGGACGGGGATGTCGTCTTTTCCGTAAGCAGCTTTGTCCAGCCCATGAAGTCTCGCTAACATTCCCAGTTTAATGGCCGATGGGTTTCCTGGGCTCACACAGCCGTGGCCTACTCTGCGTTCTTGGGGGCTCTGATGGTGGGTTGCTGGCTCCACTATACCAAGATCGTTCAAAATGAATATTATGGCTACCCTCAAGAATGGTTCCCGTCCGTCTCTGCGACCATCGGAGACCGCTACCCGGAGCGTTCGGTCTTCCAAATCTTCATTGCCATTACCTCAGGTCCTCGGTTCGCCCTTGTCTTCCTTTGGTATGTCCTTACTTCGAGGCCAAACTCGACCTTGCCAAAAGTGGTTGCAGGCACTGGCCTCTTCAGAACAATTACCTGTGGAGGATGGACGTACGTTACATCTACTGATGATCATGACTGGCACGATATCTTTATGATCTCATATTTGGTGGCTACATTACCGTGGACGCTTGGATGTCTTGCTCTCAGTCCGCCAAACCCGACCTCAGTCAGATATCGAAAAATCCTGGCAAGTTTGTTCTTTGGCACGCTAGTGCCGTTGATCTACTTCTTCATACAGCACAAAGTGCACAAGGTTGCAGGAGGTAAGCAAAAGCACATCACACCATTAACTTGTCTAACTTGCTATAGCTTACACTATCTACTCCTTCTTTGAATGGGCTCTGATCCTGTTCGATGTTGCATTCGACGCTGTGACTGCGCTCGATTTTGAAGCGTTCGAATTAGTCGTCAGAGATGTGAAAGGCACAAGCAGAGGGTATGTGCAATGGCTCCCAAAATAGACAAAAAGTACAGGCGAGGACTCGGTTGCGGAAGCAGGATATTTTTACTGACGTCGTTGTAGGGACTCCAAACTTCTCAACGACGCCTTCATCGAACAGGAGTATGTAACAGCTTCCCGGAGTTGATGCGCGTACTGACAATCTTGCAGAAAGGACAAGCCACTTGTTCAAACTTTTGAAGGACAATATTCCTGGCCCAGTGTGCTCGACGCAGCAGCTGATATCTACAACGGCTTCGTCTTCTGGTCCATCCTTACATCTCTGGGGCTGCTAGTCTGGTACTTCCCATTGTGGCATATGGGGATCTCCGGGTATGAGGTTATGGTTATGTCGACTGTATCTCCCCTGTTACTGGGAATTCCCTTTGTACGGTCTCTGGTGATCAGGAACATTCGCTGGGTACACATGTCTTCACTTGTTGGGCTACTAGCCTGGCTTGTCCGTGATCCCGCCTATCGTCTTTTTACTGTCGGCTTTGCTGTCTGGATGGGCTGTATGGCTTGGGCAGCCACTTGGTATGCTGGCCGAGGACATTCAAGTCGCTTACAAGTCCGGGTGCTTGCTTGGACCATTGGTTTTATACTTTCCTGCATCTCGAAGTTCGCTAATCAGACCAACAACCCAATCTGGCCAATTCTGCACTCGGGAAATGGTGGCTGGAATAAGCTTGGTTTCGCTCTTGCAGTGCTGGCCGTCATACGATCAACAAAACATGTAACAACGAGTGGAGGTGACCATGTCCCATCAAGCGGGCGTACAGGGTCGGCCGTTTTGGCTGGAGTGGGACTGGGCGGGCTCTTTTTTGCCATGCATTCCCTACTGTCCGACTCGAGCACCATGATACTGTGGGTGTGGGAAGGATTTCCCGTCCATGGCCCATTGGCAGTCCCTCATGGTGCGCTGACCATATTTGCCATGAGCATGGGTGTCTTCCTTGGCGTCGCTTTTCCTACAATGTTTCTGTCCTGGACAGCTTTCGGCATTGGTGCTGTTGGAGCAGCAATACTCACCTGCTACAGCAATTGGTCCGGTTTCTATGGCGGTCTTGCCCTGGCAGTATACATCATGGGAGTCGCGCCGACGCTAATTTCTTCGGCTGTCCATCACTCTCCAGTTTCTACCTTCGGACTCGGCTTCTTCATTTACAATTTCATGGTGCTGTTCCATGTCTGGGTTGTCGCTTACGCTTTTGTGCCTGGTGGACCTCTTGTACGGGAGCACACAGACTGGGTCATGACAGCCACAATTCTCATGATCGGCGCAGGCGTCTTCTCCGCCTTTACCACGAACGCCTCAAGCATGGGCCGCAAGATCAAGACAAGTCCAAAAGGACGCAAAGCTTCGGCTTACTACATCCACATTCTCTTTTTTCTTCAGCTGCTGACAGCATCGATCGCTTATTTGCGCTTTCCGACCAATGACCACGAGCCTTATCACAAAGATGAAAAGCTGGTTACTGCCGGCATCTGGACGATTCACTTTTCGCTCGACAATGATATGTGGTCTTCAGAAAGAAGGATGCGAGATGCTATTAAAGAATTGGAGCTCGACGTGGTCGGTCTGCTTGAATCTGACCTCCAACGCATCATCATGGGCAATCGAGACACGACTCAGTACCTAGCTGAAGATCTTGGCATGTATGTCGACTACGGCCCAGGTCCCAATAAGCACACCTGGGGAGCTGCTCTGCTCTCGAAATTTCCAATCTTAAACTCGACGCACCATTTGCTTCCTTCGCCTGTTGGCGAGCTTGCACCAGCCATCGAGGCAACTCTGGATATGTATGGAGAACACGTGGATGTCTTTGTATTTCACTCCGGACAGGAGGAGGATCCCGAGGACAGGCGGCTGCAAAGCGAGTATCTGTCAAAACTAATGGGCGCAAGTCCCCGACCGTCGATCCTACTTAGCTACCTTGTCGTAAAGCCGAAAGAGGGCAACTACAACACATATGTGAGCGAGCAGAGTGGTATGAAGGACATTGATGAGACTGATTGGGACCGATGGTGCGAGTATATATTGTACAAAGGCCTGAAGCGAACGGGATATGCGAGAGTGAGCAGAGGAACCATCACCGACACCGAGATTCAGGTAGGTCTGGTCAATTGCCGATTAGTTGAATAGTGCTGACATGTCTGCCATCAGGTTGGGAAATTTATCGTTGGGCAACCAGCGTCAGAGAGTGATGAGAGGATATCAGAAGATCAGGTACGGCCAGGTCTTCGCTTTCCGGCATTCTTCCGTGGCCATGGTGTCCGAGGACACAGGTATCATGTGTTCGATGAACCCAGGTATTTTGCGTAAAAAACCAAATAGACTTGATAACTTGACCTTTACTCCATATCTCTCTTGCCTGAATACAGCGATATTCGCAGTTTTGTGAAGTGATGCAGTCCACCTGGTGCCTCCACGTTGCATGCCCTTTGGCTGTGGTGCCTTGCAGCAAAATCCGCCTAATGGGGAATACCAACCCCTGCCTACTGCCCAATGCCAAGAGAGATAGCTATGACTCGGGGCGGCGTGGGGTTGATTCGTTCAAGGCCACGAGACTCCAAAGGTTACTCACTCATCTCCACTTTCTCTTCTGACTCCCCGAACATTAATGACTTGACCAGCTTTCCTCTCTGAAATAAGATAGCTTTAAAGTTCCTAACTGGTCACGAAGGAAGACTACAGACCTCTGCCCACTGAGTACTAATGGCTCCAACTGTAGGCTCATCGTCATCGTCATCGTCAAGCTCCAGGCCCACCGCCAGCAGCAGCCGAGCAGTCAAGATCCCACATCGTAACGCTTTGTCCGAAGAACAAACCTTAGGCCAGACCCCCCGCATCCGCGAGAAAGGCCATAAGACATCAAGTCGTGCTGAGGCTCGCTTGGAACGAGACAGTTCGTCCGATTCCTCGAGCCCTGCGTCATACTCCGCTAAAGCCTCAGCCTCCGAGCATGCAACTGCAGGACCGTCTTCTTCCTCGTCCTGCTCGTCGTCCTTCGAGAATTCCCTCTATGACCCTGCATCCCCTGTCTCATCCAGTAAACTAAAAGCAAAATCAACGACTACCAGCCCACCGAACACCCTCATCCCTCCGCACCCCTCACCGCTTGGGCCTTCGATGGCCTCCTCGACTTCCTACCGCAGCATAAATCTCAACTCGGACTTTGACGGCACTTCTGGCTCGCCGCCGCATCTAATCACCTATACCAAGACAGGGCAAGGCTTTACGTGGAACGAAGAGCTGTTCCTGCCAAGCTATATGATGGGGCGCTACGAGGCTGGCGGTGGAAGGAGACGCCGACGGAGATATGAGGACGAAGACATGGCCGGCGGAGACGATGAGGTGGTGGAGATTGCAGAGATCTTTGTCAGCGACGAGGAGGCTAGAAATATGATGCCATAATCACGTTTGAGTTTTGGGTAGGAACGGGACTTGACGAATTAAGGAAGGATCATGTGGCGTTTATACACTAGATATTTACAGGACAGGGGGATCATCGATCTGCCGCACAACGAGCGAGGCGCATGGGACTTGCTCCGAGTCTTCCATCGGACAACCAGACAGGCTGGACAACTCTTTGAGGTGGGGGGTCGCTGAGGTGAAATTCGCGAACTTGTCAGGTTTCGCGCTCGGAGTCAATCATTATCTGAGACTTTTTACTGGCGTTTAGGGATCAATTAGGGGCTAGTTCACTAAAAGGGCCCAGGCTCGTCGACCGGTAATATCACATCTACATAGATTGTTGTTACTAGCTCGTATCTTCCAAGCAGTATATACCAAATCATATGCGTACACCAAAAAGGCCGAATCTGTGCGTGATAGTTGAATTGTATATGTAGGGTCTGTACACAAACTGATTATGCCATGGAGAGCATGGGAGTCGAACGTATTGATGATGGTGGCTTGTACACGACAATTCGAGGCAGTCGATAAACCCATGAAAGCTTGAAGGGACTTATCTACAGCGACGTGGGTTGGAATATTTCGCAATCTCACCCCCTTCTCTCTCGACAAGCTACAGCAGGCTTACATAAATCCGTCAAGAAAAAAAGATGGGCCAATAAAAAGAGAGAAGTTGCCGACACATTTTGCTTTCTGTGAAAGCTCAAGAGCCCCGCCAGAGGAACGAGCTAGGCGAACAGAAAGAGCAGTTTTCTAAGAAATTCATGCTTGTTTGTACAGGCAGAGAGCAGGACCGCCCTAGAATTAGGCTACGTAAAGTGCGAAAAAAACGAGCAGGAAGGGAGATGAAGTAACATAAATTACCCCGGAAGACGAAAAAAAGTGCACAACGAACAATCCAGCGGCCCTGGGGTATACAACAAAGTCACTCTCATCCAATTTCAGGTCGAGACCCACCAAATCTTTCCCTCCAGCTTCCTGTCTTCCTCGTTTCTCTACAAGGCCTTGAACCTGTCCTTAAGCCTGCCCAAGAGACTCCTCCGATTCTTCTTCTTCTGTTCTTTTGTCGCACTGCTCGCAGGCGAGGACGTCGCGCTCGATGTCATGGTCGTCCCTGTAGCAGCAGGTCCTGGAGTAGTCTTGGCAGGTGTATTGCTAGTCGCTATCTCTTTTGCAGGTGTGGCCGGCGCCTTTGGATCTTCCGACCCCGGGCTCAAATCTTGGTTTTCGGCTGTTACTGCTGTTGTCGAAGGTGCTTCTTTTGCAGGTGTGACGGCTTCGTAAGGTGCTGCCTGGGTAGGAGCATCAGACGCAGCGGTAGGCGATACAAGCGTGGTGGCTGCAGCTGTGGCACCACCAAGGGCATCCTCGCTGGTCGCCTTAGGGGCAGTTTCGCTCGTCGCAGCAGCCACTGTCGGGGCAGGCTCACCAACAGCATCCGTCGGCTTGACCTCTCTTAGAAGCTCGCTCTCCACGTCCCTCTTCTCATTGACTACCTCTTGAGCCGCCGCCGCTTCAGCTGGTTGATGAGCTTGCGAGATTGAGTCTTTTACCACTGCTGGGACGTTTGATGCCACGCTGCTGACGGGTGCAGAAGATGTTCCTTCGGCGGCAGGCGATGGAGCAGGCTCGCCAGCAGCGTCAGTAGACTTGACTTTGCTCAGCAGCTCGTTCTCCACAAGGGCCTTTTCTGAGACTGCCTCGGCAGATGCAGCCGCTTCGGGAGACTGGTGAGCTTCTGAAAGTGATTCCTGTACCATTTCCGGTATAGTTGGAGCGGGACCAGACAGCGTTGCTGATGGCGCTTCATCTTCTTCTTCATCGACAATCTTGGCTTCTCGTTTCGGCTCGAGGGGAACAGTTGATGCTAAGTGGGAGGAGGTAGAGTTTGCAGCGGCTGATGAAATGAATGGGCCCGTGTCGGTAGTGTCTTTGACCTCACCACCCATAGGTAATGATGATTCAGGTATCATGTTCTTTGACGTTTCGGGTACTGATAAGGCGGAGTCTGCTGCAGCTCCCACTCCAGTCGTACCAGCCACAACTGCAGGGGTGAGCAGATCTGCACTAGCATTCTCTTCGTAACCTTCCTTTGACGTTGTGGCGGTTGATTCGACAGTGTTTGGATTGAATGAGCTTTGCTCTGGTATTTTCTCGCCGGCAGGAACTGAAATTGGGTTGCCGATACCAGCGGATGCGGGAATGGGGTTGACACCAAAAGAATCTGCTTCAGGCTTCTCCTCATGTTCGTCGGCACCGACTCCAGTAGCGCCTGCTATACCAGCCGCAGCCGCTACAGGGAAAATGGCACTCGCGTCTTGTTCATACCCTTCTTTAGACGTGGTAACAGTTGAATCAACTGTGTTGGAATTGATTTCGCTCGGATCGGGCACTTTCTCTCCGGCAGGAAGTGAAACCGGATTGCCAATGCCTTCAGAAGCAGGGATGGGCTTAACGCCATATTCTTCAGTTTCGTGGGCTGGTGTTTCCGGGAAAGCTCCAGGTGGTGCGCTCGAGTATGCGGGTTCATCAGGCAGAGTCGTAGCAGGCTTATCGTCGTCTCCCTCTGCATTCTTTGCGTCTTCTTTTGGAACTGCGCCTGCTAGACCTGCCGTGGTACTCTCTGGGGTGACGCTTGATACTGTAGTGTCTCTTGCCTCCGTTTGGTTTTCCTTCGGAACTGCGCCTGCTAGATCTGCCGTGGTACTCTCCGGGGTAACGCTTGATACTGTAGCGTCTCTTGCCTCCGTTTGGCTTTCCTTCGGAACTGCGCCTGCTAGGTCCGCTGTAGTGCTCTGTGGAGTGACACTTGACAATATAGCTGCTCCTGCACCCCCAACGGCCGCAAGTCCTCCAGCTGCTGCGGCTTCAGATGTGCCCGAAGGCTCACTCGAAGTTGTCTCTGGCATCGTTTTCCTCTTTATTTGCTCTGGCATCAAGACGTTGTTGACGTTGTGGTGGCCGTCTTCTTCTTGAGGTGCTTCGTGGTCTGTGGTCCAGTTGTTGTCGTCAATGACAAACTGTCAAAAGAAGGTTGTCAGCCTTGGGCCGCTTCGTTTCAAAGTACGACCAATTGGACTGGCTTCAGGATGTAAGGGCCCGTGCCGGCATTGGTTAAAGCACAAGCCACGTTAACTTGAATGTGACACAGGGCGGCTACTTTCTGGGTCACGGTCGTGGCAGTACACCAGTAACTTGCCCAAAGGCAGCGCGCTTGCCTAGCAAGCTTTGTGGCTGACGGATCTTTCACCGAATCTGCTTGGAACCACGTACCTTGTAATAGTATTTCTCATCCGCTGATGGCAGAGTAACTTCCTTCTCAAAAACATCACCGACTTTTTCTAGCTTCTCCGTCTTGCCCCAGTCATCAAATGTGCCGGTGACGTGGACGTCGTTTGCCGGGTGTGGCCTAGGGAAGGATGCGTCAGTAACCGTTTCAATGAGACCACATCTTGTCAGGGTATGACAGATTCGCCCGTCGGTTCAATATTGGTTGGAGCATACCATCTGAACACGAAAGTACCCATAACTAGTGTGATCTTGCAGAAGCCGCCGATGCGCAAGGTGATATGAAGTGCTCTTGCTATAAACTGGGCCCACAGGATGTGACGCCCGGTGTTGAGCTGGCTGGAAGAAAGCTCCGAGTAACGGGTCGCAGCAAAGTGGCGCAACTGCGGGCGTTCTTTAGAAACTGACGGATTGGAAAGCTTGTCGTTGAGTTGGCGAGTACAATAGATTATAGGGAAGATGCAGGCGCTTTCGAAAATTCCGCTTGAGACAGCAAAAAGAAGCAATTGCGCACAGATGCAAAGATACAAATGCAGTCAAAGAGGTTGGAAGGATGTAGGCGCGATGAGCAATCTTAAGGATCCACCAGGGCAGTTCATGAGCTTGAAGGCTGGGGTGACTCTAACCAAAAGTTAACGTTGGCCAAGAGGTGCCCCAAAACTCCCCTACAACCATATAACATGAACGAATTTGGAGGATATGGCTGGCACAAACTTTCCACCCTCACCGTCATCGCAGACGTGAGCGGCGCAGTTTTCAGCTGGTCTAGGCTACACGCTCAGCACGAATGGATCAACGTTGCGTATGCAAGCAGTTGCTCCCGATCCAAAACTTATGCGGGGCCAAGCTTCACCATCGCCGCCATCCCTTAGTGGAGACATCCATCACCCGCTGTGGTGAGGCATGCACCGTACTTGATGTATTCGATGGAGGCAATTACAATTACCTCGCATGTAGCGGCTTGAGACCGTTATCACTCCATCATGCGGCTTTTCTCGCCGTACAAGCTCACGACAAAGCCATGTGCCAGCAAAAGATCCCCCCACACAGCAGCGTGGTATTACGGTTAGATAAGCCATGCAGATATTTGGCCTCCAGAGCAAAGCATGTGCACCAGGGATTTTGGTAGCGAGTTTGTGCGTCTAAGCATATGGCCGAAGTGTCCAGATAGCAGAATTGACAAGGCTTCCTCACGCATGCAACTCAGTCCCGAAGTGAAGGCAATGAAGCAAAGACGTCATAGTGAAAGACTGTCATTTGTATTCGCTTTTTGGATGTATCTAAGCAGTATCTCGCTCTTTGGGACTAGAAAAGTTGTTACGCAATCAAGTCACGACGAGTAACAGGATGAGTTGCGCGCGAAGAAAAAGCTTCGATGGGGCTTCCAGAAGCTTTCGATGCCGATAGCTCGCATGTCATGCCCTCGTCC
>Ga0335075_10003633_pt1 | contig 24369 bp, 22 predicted proteins | sample Lox_Sample_24_FD_206723 | JGI IMG/M metagenome (GOLD analysis project Ga0335075, IMG submission 206723) | Soil microbial communities from Loxahatchee National Wildlife Refuge, Florida, United States - Lox_Sample_2.4 | ecosystem: Environmental > Terrestrial > Soil > Wetlands | place: USA...
GCGAAGAGGTGGTCGAGGTCGAGACCTGGCTCGACAAGAAGCGGCAGCTCGACCAGCGCAAGCGCCAGCTCGAGGCCGAGACGCTGCCGCTCACGCTCGCCGACGTCGTCACCTGGATCGACGAGGCCGACCGCGCGACGGTCGCGGAGCTCGCCGAGGAGATCCAGTTCGGCATGGCCGAAGTCCGGCGCGCGCTGACGACCAAATTGAAGGATTAGGTCGCTCGGTTGCGGCGGCGCGGGCCCGGCTCCCCGCCGCCGCATCGCGGCTTCGCGGGAGGCACAGGGTGAACGAGCCGCCGTTTCCTGAAACGTAATGAAATGCAGCTGAAACGTTGACAGGGAAGGAGCGGAAAACGTACAATGTCCGCAAGGGTGACGTTGCGGCAAATCCTTGATAAAATATCACGTTTCTAAACTGCTGGAGGATCCCGGACCCTCGGGGATCGGCAGATTGCGCGGTCGAACGAAAGCGGCTCCCCGCGGAGCCCGGTTTTGAGCGGAGCCCGGTCTTGGGCGAAGTGACGATCGACGCAAAGGGTGCAAGGCGGCGCGACCGACACCTTTTTTGAGAGGCAGGCCCGTTTTCGCACGGGCGCAGGGGGACACCAGAGCATGCCGCTGTCACAAGCCGTGACCGAAGCCATCTACACCGCGTACAACGTGGACCAGCCGATGGAGGCCACGCTCAAAGGCGCGTACACGCTTCTCTGCTACGGCTACGTCGACAATGCGCGCCAGACCGTCGAAAGGCTCAAGGAGGAGGATCCGTTCGACAAGCGGGTCATACGCCTCGAACGCTCATGCGAGCGCGCCCGGATCTACGACAAGGATTCGTTGGAGCGGCTGAACGGCGCGCACGACGTGAGCGTGGACGGGCTCGCGGCGCCCATCGAGGTCCGCCCGCCGACCGACGTGATGATCGTACGCGCGGGCCAGGTGAAGCAGGCGCTGATCGCCTTCGGCGGCGCGAGCGAAGCGTTTTGGCTTACGCCCGAGTTCCTGGAAATGTCGAACTGCCACCTGGTCGTGCTGCGCGACGCGCGCCGGCTCTTCCACCTGGCCGGCGTCGAAGGCCTGGGCGCCGACTACGAGGAGTGCGTGGAGGGGCTCAAGACCATCGTCGCCGATCTCGGCGCGACCAAGGTCTTCATGATCGGAAGCTCGAGCGGCGGCTATGCCGCGCTCCGCTACGCGCTCGATTTCGCGGGCGTCCGCGGCGTGCTCGCGATCAGCCCGATGACCGGGCATCCCGACATCGCCGAGGAGGCGCCGAAGCATCCGGGGTTCCGCCCCCTCCTGCGGACCAAACCCGAGATGCTCGTCGACCTGCTGCCGCTTTACGAGCAGCACCCGAACCCGCCGAAGGTCACTCTCGTTTGGGGCGAGAAACACGCGGCCGACAACGAGCAGGCAACCCGCATGGGCGCTTTGCCGAACGTCACCCTCGAGCCCCTGCACGGGGTCTCCCACCACCCGGTCCTGGTCAAGCTCATCACGCGCCCCGACTTCGACTTGGTGAAGCGGCTCCTCGCGACCTGATCGCAGAGCGGACTGCGGCGCGCCGCGAGACGGCCTGCTTGTCACGAAAATCGTGTCGCGGGCTCAACCCTCGACGCGTATCCAGAGCGCGCTGCCGACATTGGTGAAGAAATCCGGCCGCACCGCCATGACTGTGTCACGACAGGCCTGGGCAAAAAATCCGCCGTAGAAGGCGATTTTGAAACGCTTGCTGTACATCAGCAGCGCGCGGACCGCATAGGCCTCGTTCCAGGAATAGCCACGGTCGAATATGAAGCCACGCGGATACTCGAACGGCCACCGGCAGTCGTGGAAATGCACGAGCACGCCGGGTTTCAGCGCCGGCAGGATATGAAAGAGCTCATGGTGAACGTCGCTGCCGGTCTTCAGGACATGCGACGAATCGATGAAGAGAATGTCCCCCGCTTCCAGGTCTTTGAAGGTCGAGGCGGGCAGGTCCTGAACGTATCGCTCCACAATGGTCACGCGGCTCTCGTCCCCCGCGCGGAGGGCGGAGCGGAGCCGCCGCGGGAACGGTTCGATGCAGGTCAGGCTGAAGGCAAGCCCCGCGGCCTCGGCGGCGTCGAGCGCGCAGACCGATGACCAGCCGGATCCGATCTCGATCATCCGTCGCGGGCGATGATGATGGATCATCGCCCGCAGCGTTATCGCGTCGCTCCGGGGATAATGGGTGGCCTCGCGGTGATAGCGGTCGGGCCCGCCCTCCGGCTTGAACTCGTAGCGCAGGACGCCGGCCTCCGCCTGCCAGAACCGGCGCATCTCCTCGAGGTCGAGATCGATTCCCTCGATTTCGTCGAGAGACGGATCCCCGTAGTGCTCTACGTACTTCCTGGCCTGCCCCGGATCGACGATCGGCGAATAGAAATGACCGGGCGGATGGCCGAGCTTGATCGCTTCCGTCTGCTTCGGCGGAGCCGCCGGCGAAGGAGCGGCCCCGCCATCGCGGAGCGCGCTTGCTTCGTTGGATCGGGCGAGGACATAGAAGACGTCCTCGAAGGACTGTCCCGCTTTCAATGCGACGGTCCAGCGCTCTCTCTCCGCTTCGCTGGGCTCGCGCCGCAGAACCGACCGAAAGAGGTCTCCCACCCTCGGATCCGCGCGCTTCTCTTCCATTTCCGGAGGGCTCAGTGCCGCGCGACGTACCATGCGATGAGACCCGTCAGGCTGTTATCCGCGGTGTCCGGCAGCATGCGCGCGGGCATCTCCGTCCAGGTCTGGAAGACCGCTTGGGCCGGAATGATGCCGAGCCGGTTCTCTATCAAAGCGACATGCGCCTTCGCATCCGCCACCCACGCCGCACCGCTCGGGTCGAACGGGGTCCCGTCGTAGATGATCCCGAGCGGGATGGCGGCGGCACGGATGACGGGAAGCGCTGCTTCGAACTGGCTGATCGCGTCGGGCCGAGGCCAGACGATGTCCGCGTGGAGAAAGGCAAGGGGCCGTCCGGTCGCGCTCTGGAACGCGCGGAACCATTGCTGGAGCAGCCCGGCCCAATCCCCGGCGCTCAAGAAGGGAATCCCGAAGGGCTCGGTCTCGCCGACCTGGACCGCGGGGAAGACGGAGCGCGCTTCGGCGATTTTGCGCGCCGCGTCCGCGGCGATCGTTGCGATCGGCGCGTGACACGCGATCAGGCGCCCTCGCCCCGGGAACAGGTGTCCGAAGAACAGCGGCTCGTCCATCATGATGTAGCTGAGCGCCCCGCCGAGTGCCCGGATGCGCGCCGCGTCGCGGCCCATGTCGGCGGGCGGACCGTAGCTCTCGATGCCGCGGCCGCATCCGGACGTGGGCAGGTTCGGGGTGCCTTGCATCGCGAGCAGGATGCCGCGCCGGTTGAGATCGGCGATCACGCGGGAAAGGTCGCCGTTGCTGGTCTGCTCGACGAACCGCTTCGAGAGCTGGAACACGCGGACGTACCGTGCCGCGGACTGCCAGGGCGCGTTGGGCTGGAACAATTCCATGTAGTCGTTGGGCGGCCATCCATGAGCCGCGCGCCAGACCGGCTCCGTCGCCCCCATCCAGATCTGCGGCAACGCGCCGCCCGCGGCGTACGCCGGCCGAACGGCGCTGGCCGCGACCGCAGCCGCCAGCAGCAGAACCGCCAGCACCGCCCGCCCGGCCGCCGAAGCCCGACGAAGATTCCGCGATGAGCGCTCGCCCATGGCCGCTCCGCCTTCGCTACATGGGGTAGTCGAATCTCTGCATCATCGAGCCGCAGATGCGCTCGAACGTCCGCCTTCCCCGCTCGCCCCAGTCGACGTCGGCAAGCGTCATCCTGGTCTGCCAGGAATGTGTCGAGCTCCGGTCGAACTCGGTGCCGGCAAAGAACTCGGCCAGCGCCGCGCTCTTCTCGGGCATGCCGATATAGGTCGCGATCCGCTCGGCGGTCTCCGCCGGACGGTTCGCGATGTCGTACTGATCGACCACCAGGATGCCGGGAAACTTCTCGGTCGCCTGATGCAGCGCTGCCATTGCCCCGGCCCACGCGTTGCAGGCCTCCTCGAGCCCCGAGGAGAACTTGGTGGAGAAGGAGCGGACCACCTCGACCCCGGTCCGCTTGGTCGCGATGATCTTGGCCGCGGGGAACGCCTCCATGATCATCGACGCCGCAAGGATCGCTTCCGCTCCCGGCGTCTTGTCCACCCAGGCGCCGGTGGGGAACTGCGAGGCATAGAAGGAGCGAATGAAGAGGGCGAGGTGAGCCCGGAAGAGCTTCGGGTCCAGGCGATAGGCCAGAAGCTTCTTGTTGTTGGCGTCCCTGGCGACCAGGCCTTCGCGATACTGCCAGAACTCGTGAAGGATGCGCACGAAGATGGGAAAGACGTGGCTCTCCCCCGGTCCGCTCAACCCGAATACGCGACGAAGCGCCAGGTAGAGAATCGAGGTGCCCGAGCGCGCGGAGCCCAAAACGAAGACCTTTGGGCCCTCGGGAGGTCCCTCGAGCGGCCCGTCCGCCGGCCCCTCGCGCGGCCCTTCCGGCACGGCGGCTCCCACGTCAGCGCGCCCCGAAGCAGCGCATCCTCGATCGAGGCGCATGGGAAGGAACGCCGGAACGGAAGAGCGAAGTCGCCGCCAGGTCGTGATCGGCGACGTTCACGGCATCCCCGCAATGAGACACTTTCCCGTTTTGGGACATAATGTTCCATTGCAGAAAACGCGCATTCTGTCAATGTGGTACACGACGTTACACCCGGCGCGGGACGCCTTCGCTCAACCCTCGCGCATCCCGCTCGCTGCTCTCCGGGCCACCCTCTCGATCCAGAGACCTCCTCCGGGATCGCCGAGGAAGGCGGGCACCGTCGCCGCGATGCGATCCTTGAAGCCGATTGCGAACAGGGAGTTCCAGAAGAGAATCTCGAAGTCCGAATTGTACATGAGGAACGCGCGCACGGCGTAGGCTTCGTTCCAGGAGCGGTTGTCGTCGAAAATCCACTCTTCGGGATATTCGAACGGGTACCGGCAATCGCGGAAATGGACGATCACGCCCTTCGCGAGGCTCGGCAGGATCCGAAACAGCTCGTCGCAGACGTCGCTCCCGGTCTTCAGGACATGCGTCGAATCGATCAGCAGCAGGTCCCCCGGGCCCAGCGCCCCGAACAGCCCGATCGGGACTTCCTGCACCGGCGTTCCGAGAATCCGAACCCGTTCTCCATCGGCGGTGCCAAGCACGCTTCGCACGCCCTCGGGCTCGCGGCCGATGCAGGTGAGCGAGAAATCCGCGATCCCCGCATCCCGGGCCGCCTCGAGCACGCATGCGGACGAGACTCCGGGTCCCACCTCGATCGCCCGCGCCGGCCGGTACCGCCCGACCATCGCCCGGATCATCACCGCATCGCCGTACGCGCAACCCCGCTCCGGGCCCGAACCGCCCTCGCCGTCAACCGCCGTCGTCTCGACGAATGGGATGGCCGCGTCCCAAAAAACACGCATGCGGCTTAGGGGTATCTTGACCCCCGGTATGTCCATCTCGCCGCCGTTCACCGTCCGGACATATTTCCTGGCCTCCGAGGGATCGACGATCGGCGAGTAGAAATGGCCGGGAGGAAACTTCGACGTGACGCGCGTCGCCGCGACACGCTCGCGGTATTCCTCGCAAGTGACGAACGCCTCGAAGATGTCCTCGGGAGCCCCGCCCTGAACGGCCTTCTCGATCCATTGGGCCAGCTCCCCTCGGGTCGGTTGACGCTTCAGGACATGCTTATAGAGCGACCATATATATTCGTACGCCTCGGGAGGATTGAGCATCGTATCGGGACAACAGGAAAATCGTGACAAGTGTAACGACAAAGTGCCACGGGACCTCTCGATGAGCAAGCGGAGAGATGGGGGACGAAAAGGAGGGGCTAGTCTTCCAGCAGACGGCTCGTCTTGGGCGGCCCCAGCCTGTCTATCCAGAGCCCACCCCCGGGATGCTTGAGGAAGGCGGGGAACGTCGCCGCGATGTGGGCTCTGGCGCTGCGCGCAAAGAAGCCGTTCCAGAACAGTATCTCGAAGTGTGAATTGTACATGAGAAACGCGCGCACCGCGTAGATCTCGTTCCAGGAGCGGTTGTCGTCGAATATCCATCCGTCGGGATACTCGAACGGGTACTGGCAATCATGGAAATGAACGATCACGCCGGTCGCCAGACGCGGCAGGATCGAAAACAGCTCATGACAGACGTCGCTTCCGGTTTTCAGGACGTGCGTCGAGTCGATGAAGAGAATGTCGCCCCGGCGCAAGGCGAGGAAGAGATCGATCGGGACCTCCTGCACGGGCTTGTCGATAATGCGGACACGCAAGGTGTCGGAGGGGCGAAGCAGGGCCTGCAGCCGCGCCGGATAGGGGTCGATGCAGGTGAGCGAGAAATCCTCTATCCCCGCATCCTCGGCCGCATCGAGCATGCAGGCTGAGGAAAAGCCGGAGCCGACCTCGATCACCCGCGCGGAGCGGTACCGCCCTATCATCGCTCGAAGAATGAGGGCATCGCCGTAAGGGTAGCTGGGATTCGGGTAATGGTACCGATCGTCCGAAGCGCCCTCCGCGGCAAACGATGTCGTCTTGATGAATTCGATCGTTCCATCCCAGAAATCGAGCATGCGCTGTCGGGAAATCTTGATCCCGGGAATGTCGATGTCAGCGTCCTTGCTGGTGCGGACGTATTTCTTCGCCTCGGCGGGATCGACGACGGGCGAATGGAGGTGCCCGAGAGGATAGATCAGAGCCGCCCGCTCTTCCGCCGCATGCCTCGCCGTGAGGTTGCCGTATTCCCTGGAGTTGACGAACGAGCGGAAAATCTCCTGCGGGGGAAAGCCCCGAACGGCCTTCTCCGCCCAAAGGCCGAGCTCGCCCTCCCGTGGCTCGCGGCTCAGGACATGTCGATACAGCGATCGAATGAAGCGTTTAGCCGCAATCTGTTCCATTGCACCGTACCACGTGCCTCCGTTTAACAGCCGGGTCCGCGAGGCGCAAGCGCAGCGGACGGAAGGCGCGCCCCGCCCCCGGCCCGTCATTCCATCGAGGCCCGATCCGCCCTAACCTCCCGGCTGCAACGCCGGGAGGAACCGACCAATGGCGCAGCATCCGGATCATCCGGAATATTCGAGCGCGCTCTTCAAGAAGGGCCTCGCGGTCAGGCGCGAGGTGCTGGGCGCGGACTACGTGGACAGCTCGCTCGCCAACGCGGACGAATTCTTCCGCGCCTTCCAGAAGATCACGACCGAGATGGCCTGGGGCGAGATCTGGACCAGGCCCGGGCTCGGCCGAAGAGAACGCAGCATGCTCAACCTCGGGATGCTCACGGCACTCAACCGCCCGAACGAACTCAAGCTCCACATGCGCGCCGCCCTCACCAACGGCGTGACACGCGAGGAAATCAAGGAAATCCTCCTCCAGGCGTGCATCTATTGCGGGATCCCGGCAGGGCTCGACGCGTTCAAGACGGCAGTCGAAGTGCTCAAGGAAGTCGATCAGAAGGAGAAGGCTTAGCAGGACGACAAGGCCAGGGGCGCTGCCCCTGGACCCTGCTCGGGGGCTTTGCCCCCCGGACCCCCCAGCAAAGGCGGAGCCTTTGCAATCCATTACTTAGGGGAGTGGGGGTCTGGGGCCTCCTAGAGCGTGATCGCCGAAGGCGGAATCACCGAAGGCGTGAATCACGCGGGAAAACAAAGACCTGGAGCGGGATGCGTGAGCCGAAGCGAACGCATCCCGCTCTAGGACCCAGCAGGGGTGTCGGGGGCAGAGCCCCTGGTGCGCGCGAGCAGCGCCCGCGCAAGCGCCGCACGCGCCGCCTCACCGGCGCCGAGATCGTACGCATTGACGATCGCCAGCCGAAACCCTCCGGGCGGCATCGCGTGGGTCTCGGGCGGGCGATTCTCGTAAAACGTGATCTGCAGGCTGGAGACGCCGCGCCTCCGCCGGATCGCCTCCGCCAGCGCCGGCGACGGATGGCGATAGCGCCTGCCATGCGGCCCGAACAGCACGAGGCTGTAGCCGTCCCGCCGATCCGCATCCGCGAACCGCCAACGTCCTGAGCGATAGAGGCCGATCACGGCCTCCACCCATCCCGCGCCATAAAGGTCCGGCCACTGGTCGGCGAAGCGCAGATGCGCCTCGATGATGCGCCCGCCGATCGTCTCGAGATTGATCATGCCGGTATAGCCCGCCAGGTGCCGCTCGGCCCAGGCGCCGCAGGCTGCCTCGAGCGCCGGACGCGCGGCCGCATGGATGGTCCAATGGTCGAACGTGCCGCCCGGACCGGGCTCGCCGGTGGTATGGCGCCACCAGCACGGGCGGCCCTCCGCCATCGCGACATCCGAGCTTACATGCTCGCCTTCGAGCAGGGTCATCCACATATGGCCGGCGGTGAGCGAGGCCCTATACTCGGCTTCATCGGCGATCACGCGCGAGCCGACGCCCATGCCGCGCAGATTGGTGATGGGCTTGGAGAAGACCGGGAATTTCTCGGGCATCACCGCATGGGGCGCCGCCGCCATGCCTTGCGAAAGCGCCACCGCGATCTTGTCATAGACCCAGCGGAAGCGCGGATACCACGACCAGCCATCGGCGTCTTCCGTCGGAATCATCACGTCGGGCGGGCACGGGATGTCCGCGAAATACTGCAACCGCCAGGGATCGGCCTCGCAGATCGGCATCAGCTCAGAACGAAGATGGTCTTTGCCTTGATGAGCTCGAAATCGATCGCCGCCCCGAGCCCGGGGCCGACGGGTGCATGGACGAGCCCCTTCGCATCCACCGCGATATCCTCGGCAAGCCCGTATTTCTGCGCCGCGTCCGGAAGCAGCACCTCGAAGAAGCCGGCGTTGCGGATGGCGAGGATGACATGCAGGTTGGCGAGGTTGTTGAGCGAATTGCCGCCGTGATGCACCTCGAAGTCGAGGCGGAAGGCCTCGGCGAGATGGGCGGCCTTGATCAGCGTGGTGATCCCGCCCTTCACCGCGACATCCCCGCGCAGCGCATCGGTCGCGCGCTCCATGAGCCAGGGCACGTACGCCTCGAGCCCGTGCGCGGGATATTCGGTGGCGACGATCGGAATCTCGAGCTTCTGCTTCAGCTTGACGTAGTTGTAGAGGTCCTGGTCGGCGAGCGGATCCTCGAACCAGAGGAAGTCGAGCTGCTCGATGGCGCGGCCCACCTTCAGCGCCTCGGGATAATTGTAGGTCCAGATCGAATCGAGCATCAGCGGATAGGATGAGCCGACCGCCTGGCGCACCGCCTCGCAGACCGCGACGTCCTCGGCCGCGCGCTGCGGCGGATGGATCTTGTAGGCGGCCCAGCCGGCCGCCCTGATCTCGCGCGCCTGCTCGGCATAGGCGGAGGCGGAGGGCAGCACCGGCGAGCTTGCGTACGCCGCGACGCTCGAGCGGAAGGAACCGAGCAGGCGGTGAATCGGCAGTCCCGCGATCTTGCCGGCAAGGTCCCAGAGCGCCACGTCGACGGCGCCGATCGTGCGGATGGTGGTCTGGCGGCTCCGCTGCCAGAGGAGCGGGTTGAGCCGTTCGCGCTCCAGCGGGTCGGCGCCGATCAAGAGCGGCTTGAGGAAGCGGATCAGGCCCGGCCCGTCCTGGCTCGCCGGCCAGGCGGAGCTGCCGAGGAAGGCATGGCCCTCCAGCCCCTCGTCGGTGATGATGCGCAAGAGGCCGAGATCGCTCGACCCGCCGGCGGGGCGGCCCGAACTTCGCGCATAGAAGGTCGCAGGAATATCCTCCCAGGCGAAGAGGGTGAGCGTGACGTCGGTGATCTTCATCGCCCGCAACCCACTGCTCGCTTGACCCTGTCGGCGGCCGCTTCAGGATGGACCGGCGACCCCGGGGTCGGCAAGGCAGAGGGATGGATGGACTTGATCGAGGCAACGGGCCCTCTGAGAGGGATCCGCGTATTCGACCTCACGCGCGTGCTGGCGGGACCCACCTGCACGCAGATGCTGGGGGATCTCGGCGCGGAGGTGATCAAGATCGAACGGCCGGGCGCCGGCGACGATACGCGCGGCTTCGCCCCGCCATGCATTCCGGGGACGGCGGAGAGCGCGTATTTCGTCGGCGTCAACCGCAACAAGAAGTCGGTCACGCTGGATATCGCCAAGCCCGAAGGCCAGGCGATCGCGCGCCGCCTCATCGCGGGATGCGACCTCCTGGTGGAGAACTTCAAGGTGGGGGCGCTCGCCAAATACGGGCTCGGCTATGACGATCTCAAGGCGGAGTTTCCCCGCCTGATCTATTGCTCGATCACCGGGTTCGGCCAGACCGGGCCCTACGCGCCGCGGCCGGGCTATGACAGCCTGATCCAGGCGATGGGCGGGGTGATGAGCCTCACCGGCGAGCCGGACGGGCTGCCGCAGAAAGTCGGCGTGCCGGTGGCGGACCTCTTCGCGGGCCTCTACGGATGCATCGGCGTCCTCGCGGCACTGCGCGAGCGCGACGCGACCGGCCGCGGGCAGGCGATCGACATCGGCATGCTCGACGCCCATGTCGCCTGGCTCGCCAACCAGGGCATGAACTACCTGGCCACCGGCGAGAACCCGCCGCGCCTCGGCAACCAGCACCCGAACATCGTCCCCTACCAGGTCTTTCCGACCGCGGACGGGCACATCGTGCTCTCGATCGGCAACGACGCGACTTTTGCCAGATTTTGCGAGAGTTTTGAGTTGGCGCATGTGCTTGCCGATCCGCGCTTTGCGACCAATGCGAAACGGGTGGAGAACCGCGTGCTCGTCACCGAGACCTTGACGCCCACCATGCGCGCGCACCCGAGCGCATGGTGGGCGGAGAAGCTCGAGGCGCTCCAGATCGGCTGCGGCCCGATCAACCGTCTCTCCGAGGTGTTCGCGGATCCGCAAGTCATCGCGCGCGAAATGGTCTTCGCCATGCCGCACAAGGCGCTGCCGGAGGGCGAGCACGTGCGGCTGATCGCAAATCCGGTGCGGCTCTCGGAGAGCCCCGTGAACTATCGCGTGCCGCCGCCGACGCTCGGCGAGCACACCGATGAGGTGCTGGGGGCCGCGCTCGGGCTCGGCGCCGACGCGCTTGCGGGGTTGCGCGCGAAGGGCGTCATCTGATGTGGCCGCGCCAGGGCGAGGTGCGCTGCCTTCTCGCCGACGCCTTCTATCGCATGGCCTATGTTGAGATGGGCAATCCGGCGGCCGAGCCCGTGCTCTGCGTGCACGGCCTCACGCGCAACGGGCGCGATTTCGATCCGCTGATGGAGGCGCTCTCGGAGCGCTTCCTGGTGATCGCCCCCGATCTGCCCGGGCGCGGCCGCTCGCAATGGCTGCCGCGCGGCGAGCTGTACCAGCCGCCGATCTATGTGGCCGCACTCGCGCATCTGCTCGCCGCCATTGGCCGGCCGGTGATGTGGGTCGGCACTTCGCTCGGCGGCATCTGCGGCATGATGGTCGCCGCCACCTCCGGCCAGCCGATCACGCGCATGGTGCTGAACGACATCGGCCCGCACATCCCGAAGGCCGCGCTCGTCCGCATCCGCGACTACATGACGGCCGCACCGGAGAGCTTTCCCGATCTTGCCGCACTCGAGGCCTATCTGCGCCGCGTCCACGCGCCCTTCGGCAAGTTGCCGGACGCCGAATGGGAAGCGATGGCGCGCTTCTCCGCCCGCCCGCTCCCGGATGGAAGCTTCGCCCTCCATTACGATCCCAAGATCGCCGAGCCGATCCGCGCGCAAACGCCGAGCGATGTGGATCTCTGGCCCTTGTGGGACCTGATCCGCGTGCCCGTGCTCGCGATCCGCGGCGCGGAGAGCGATCTTCTGCTTCCCGAGACGTTGCAGAGAATGACCGCCTCCGGCGCGCAAAGCCTGATCGTGCCCGGCGCCGGCCACGCGCCGGCGCTTTCAGATGACGCGAGCATCGCGGCGATCGCCGCGTTCCTCTCCGGGGACTCTCAACGATGAAGCCCGCCGTCGATTCCTATTGCTGGCACCGCCAGTTCGGCGACTGGTATCCGGAGATCCAGACCGACCCGGGCGTCCGCGTCTCGGCGTGGGACGTGATCGGGCGGGCCAAGGCGCTCGGCCTCGCCGGGATCTCGCTCGAAGCCTGCTACATGCCGCCGCTCGATGCGCCGACGATTGCGCGGCTTCGCGCCGCGCTCGAGGAGGCCGGGCTCGAGCCGGTCTGGGCCTGGGGCCACCCGAGCGGGCTTTCCTCCGGCGCCAATCCCGCGGCGGCCGAGGACCTGATCGCGCATATCGCGATTGCCCGCGCGGTCGGCGCGCGGGTGATGCGGATCTGTTGCGGCGGGCGGCGCACGCGGCCCGCGTCATGGCCCGAGCACAAGGCGCGCTTGCTGCCGCTGCTGCGCACGATCGTGGAACCCGCTGCAGAGGCCGGCATCGTCCTCGCCATCGAGAACCATATCGACCTCCTCGCCGACGAGCTTGTCGAGCTGATCGAGGAAGTGAACTCGCGCTGGCTCGGGGTCTGCCTCGACACCGTCAACAATCTCCGCCTGCTCGAGGATCCGATGCAGGTTGCGGAGAAGCTCGCGCCCTACACGCGCGCGACCCACCTCAAGGATTGCGTGGCGTGGCGCGGCAGCCCGCGCGACTTCTCCTTCTGGCCGAGCGTGCCGCTCGGGCAGGGCATCATCGACCTCCCAGCCATTCTCAACCTTCTTTCCAGGGCGGGCTACGAGGGGCTGCTCGCGATCGAGATCGATTATCTCCACCCGAAATTGGGTGACGAGGAGAAGGCGATCGCGGAGAGCGTCCAATACCTCCGCACGCTGCTTGCGTAACCGCCGAAGGCCAAGGGGGCTGAGCCCTTGGCGGGCGGCGGGGTCCCCGTCACGCCTGCATGACGGGGTGCCGGTGCAGGGGGGCAGAGCCCCCCTGCCCTTCCGCGAGCTCCGCGAGCACGCGGCCGAGTTCGGTCTTGCCGAGCCGGCGTGCCTCGGTGCGCAGCTGGGCTGCCTCGATGAATCCCATGCGGAACGCGACCTCCTCCGGACAACCGACCAGCATGCCCTGGCGTGCCTGGATCGTTTGCACGAAGGTTGCGGCCTGGATGAGCGAATCGGGCGTGCCTGCGTCGAGCCAGGCGCAGCCGCGCGAGAGGCGCTCGACGTGCAGCGCTCCGGCGTCGAGATAGATGCGGTTGAGGTCGGTGATCTCGAGCTCGCCACGGGCGGAGGGCTTGAGGTCGCGGGCGTAGCCGCTGACCTGCCGGTCGTAGAAGTAGAGGCCGGTGACGGCCCAGTTGGAGGGCGGGACGGTAGGCTTTTCGACGATCTCCGCGGCGCGTCCGTCCTCGGCGAATGAGATGACACCGTAACGTTCCGGGTCGCGCACCTGGTAGGCGAAGATGGTGGCACCTTCCGTGCGGGCGGAGGCCGCGCGCAGCAGCGCCGAGAGATGGTCGGCGTGCACGAGGTTGTCGCCGAGCGCGAGCGCCACGGGCTCGGCCCCAAGCCATTCGGCGCCGATCCGGAAGGCCTGGGCGATCCCTTCGGGGCGGGGCTGTTCGGCGTAGGCGAAGCGGACGCCGAGCCGTTCGCCCGAGCCGAGGAGGCGGCGGAACTGCGGCAGGTCCTCCGGTGTCGAGATGAGCAGGATGTCGCGGATGCCGGCGAGCATCAGTGTCGAGAGGGGGTAGTAGACCATCGGCTTGTCGTAGACGGGCAGCAGTTGCTTCGAGGCGGCGAGCGTCATCGGATGGAGGCGCGTGCCCGAGCCGCCGGCGAGCAGGATTCCCTTGGCGATGCTCATGCCGCCGTGCCGAGGCGATGGCCGGAATAGCGGCCGGCGCGGATCGCCTCCCACCAGTCGCGGTGGTCGAGGTACCAGGCGAGCGTGCGGCGAAGCCCGAGTGCGAGGTCGTGGCGCGGCTTCCAGGCGAGTGCGGACTCCGCCGCGGTTGGGTCGATTTCGTAACGGAAATCGTGGCCGGGCCGGTCGGTGACGAAGCGGATCAGCCGCGCGCGCGGTCCGGCTTGGTCGGGGGCGAGCTCGTCGAGCAGTTCGCAGATCGTCCGCACGATCTCGAGGTTGCTCTGTCCCGCACGGCCGCCGATGCAGTAGGTCGCTCCGGGCTCGCCCCGTTCGAGCACGCTGACGAGCGCCTCGGCGTGATCGTCGACATAGAGCCAGTCCCGTCGGTTCTCACCTTTTCCGTAGACGGGCAGGGGCTTTCCCTCCAGCGCGTTGATGGCGACGAGCGGGATGAGCTTTTCCGGGAACTGCCAGGGGCCGTAATTGTTGGTGGTGTTGGAGACGATCGTCGGCAGGCCGTAGGTGTGGAACCAGGCGCGGACGAGGTGGTCGGCGGCGGCCTTGGAGGCGGAATAGGGGCTGCGCGGGGAATAGGGCGTGGCCTCGGTGAAGGGCGCGTCGGCGGGGCCGAGCGCGCCGAACACCTCGTCGGTCGAGATGTGATGGAAGCGGAAGTGCTGCTTGGCCTCGGGCGCGAGGCCGGACCAATAGGCGCGCGCCGCGTCGAGCAGCACGTAGGTGCCGACGATGTTGGTCTGCACGAAGGCGCCCGGTCCGTCGATCGAGCGATCGACGTGGCTTTCGGCGGCGAGGTGCATCACGGCGTCGGGCCGGTGGGTCGCGAAGGCGGCGCGCACGGCCTCGCTATCGGCGATATCGGCGCGGATCAGGGTGTGGCGGGGGGAGGGGCCGGCCTCCTCGAGCGCCTCCTCGGAGGCGGCGTAGGTCATCTTGTCGAGATTGACGATGCTGTGCCCGGTGGCGCGGACGAGGTGACGCGCCACGGCCGAGCCGATGAAGCCGCATCCGCCGGTCAGGAGAATCCGCATTCGTCCCGCACCGCTCCTCGGGCAAAAGGCCGCGCAGGGTGAAGCGGCCGGAGCGGCCGATCAAGTCTGGATATTGAGCGAGCTGCCGCTGGCGACGCCGACGAAGGTGATCTGGGTGCCGTCCGAGAGGCCGAGGACGGTGTTGCCGCCGGCGGAGGTCTCGGTCGGCGTGCCGCTGTAGCCGCTCAGGGTGACGGTATCGCCGGCGTGGTAGTTGAAGACGGCGTAGGTGCTCCCGGCGTTGGTCAGGCCCTTGCTGAAATCGAAGTTCATCAGCCCGGAGCCGCCGTCCATCAGGTCGCCGCCGGCGCCGGCGATCATCAGGTCCTGGCCGGTGCCGCCGTACATCGAGTCGAGGCCCTGGGAGCTGGCGCTGGTCAGGGTTTCGTTGCCCGTGGCCGCAACCAGGGCGTCGCCATGGCTGCCGCCGGCGGCGAGCGTGTCGCCCGAGCCGCCGCCGAAGATGGTGGCCTTGCCGGTGCCGCCCGAGATCGAGTTGTTGCCGCCCGAACCGCCCTGGTAGAGGCCGCCGCCGGTGCCGCCCTGGATCGTCTCGCTGCCCGTGCCGCCGACCACGGTCGAGGGTCCGGAGCCGTTGAGGAAGGTGAGGTTGCCGGAGCCGCCGAAGACGAGCGCGTTGTCGCTCCCGCTCACCGCGACGGTGTCGTTCCCCGAGCCCGCCACCACCGTGTCGTTGGTGCCCGAGAGGTCGACCAGGTCGTTGCCGGTGCCAAGCCCGATCAGGTTCGAGCCGCTGCCCGTGCTGACGGTATCGTTGCCGCTGAAGGCGGTGATGGTGTCGTTGCCTGGTCCGCCGGAGAAGACGTAGTTCCCGCCGCCGGAGGTGGGCGTGCCGATCAGGTCGTTGCCCTGTCCGGCGACGACCGTGCCCGAGCCGCCGCCGGTGTTGAACTCGATGCCGGTGACCGAGGAGATCAGGATGCTCTGGTTCTCGCCGCCATTCCCCTGAACGGTGGTATTGCCGTTGTACGTCTCGATCGCCGTGAAGCTGTAGGACGAGGGGACGGTCACCGGCGTGTTCAGGGGGAACAGGCCCTCGACGATCGCGAGCACGCCGGTATTGCCGCCCGGCACGGTCGAGATTGGCTGGTTGTCCAGCGTGTAGAGCTGGAATGTCTCGGTGCCGTTCTCGGAGGGAACGAGGAGCGTGTTCGCCAGCTGCTGGGCGAGCTGGTAGTTCGAGTCGGATGAGAAGGCCATCTGGAAGTCGAAATTCGTTCCCGATGGAACCGAGACCGACGGCATGGCACCCCCGCGCCCGAAGAATTAAATCTGTCCGGATTTTCGGTTTGGACCCGCTTTGTTAACCACTTTCGTTAACGGATGGGTAAATGATGCACCTGCGAAAAGCAAGTGTTAAGTTTTGATGTATCGTCTTGTTAAGGCTTGCCTCTCCGGCAAGTGAAGAGCCGCGCCGACCCGTCAGGGCGGCGCCGGATCACTGCCTGGCAATCGGGCAGGAATGAACGCCGGACAGGGGCGATCGCAGAGCCCGGCTAAACGATATCGCGGAAGGTGACCTCGTAGAGCGCGAGATAGGCCGCCTGCAGCGCCGCCGCGAGCAACAGCGGCAGCAGCAGGTAGTCGGCGTCCAGCAGCCAGCCTCCGATCACCGGGCCGAAGCCGCGCGGGATCTGCAGCGAAGCCGAATTGAGGCTCGCGGCCAATCCGCGCCGCCCCGGCCCCACCAGCGCCAGCCCGACCGCCTGGCGCGCTCCCGAGGTGCCGCGATTGCAGGCCGCCCGGAGCGTGTAGCAGACGGCCGCCAGCGGATAGCTCGGCGCCAGCGGCAGCAGCACCAGGAGCACGAGCCCGGCCAGGCGCATCACCACCACGGCGCGCACCGTCCCCAGCCGCCGCGTCAGCCATCCGGTCCAGAGCGCGCTCGCGCTCGCCAGCAGGAAGCCCGCCGCCATCACGGGCGCGATCGCCGCCGGCCCCGCCCCGAACCGAAGCAGGAACCAGTAGGCCATGAATGGGCCGATCATGCCGATGGCGAGCCCGTTCAAGACGTTGATCCCCATCAGCCGGGCCAGCAGCCCGCCCTCGCCCCGCGGATCCGTCCGCGCCGGGCGCTCGCGCGGGCCGCCGCGGGCCGTTAGCGGCCCGCGCACGTCCCGCATGCGCGCGAGCAACGCGAGCGGCACGACCCCGCCGGCAAGTGCGAGCAGGAAGAGAGGCCGATAGGCGAGCGCGCCGGGCAGCGCGTGCCCGCCTAGCGCCGGCAGGCCCGCAAGACCCGCCCCCAGCGCCATGCCGGTATACCCGACCGCCGAATTGAAGCTCAAAGCCCAGCCGAAATCCTCATGGCCGAGATCGGCGGAGAGCCAGGCCTGCTCCACCGGCCCGAAGGGTCCCGCGGCCCCGTTGGCCCCGCGCCCGTAGGCGCCGGCCACCGCCGCCGGGACCAGCCACTCCAACCGGCCGCTCCAGAGCGCGGCCAACGCCGCCAGCACCTGGACAACGCTGTAGGCCACGAGAAAGGGCTTGCGGCCGACCCGGTCGCTGAACGGTCCCGAGAGCAGCGTGAGCACCGCCCCGGCAAGCAGGCCCCCCGTGTAGACCAGCCCCATCTCGAGGCCCGTCCAGCCCAACGCGTGGAGGTAGAGGGCGAAATCCACCACCAGCGCCCCCTGCCCCACGCTGCGAGCCGCGCGGCAGGCGATCAGCAGACGCGCCGTCTCGCTGAGCCGCGCAAGGCGCGTCACCGCTAGGGCGGGACGGGATCGCATCGGCTCATCCATCCTAGCTTTTTGTTTTCCCGCGTGATTCACGCCTCCGGCTACCCGACCTTCGGCGATCACGCTCTCGCCCCGGCAAGCCCGGCCGGTCCTCGAACTTGCTCACGGAATCGTGATATCCCTCCTCCGGGCTCCGGTTCGCGCCTGCCATCGCCCTGCCCATGTCTGAATTTACCGGTCTGAATTTATCGGAGGCGGGAAAGAATGGGCCGGGCGCATGGCGGCCCTGAACGGAAGATGAAAACGGAAGGTGAAAGGGCAAGGATGATCCGGAAGCTTATTGTTCCCCTGTTGCTCGGCAGCCTGGCACTCGGGCTCACCGGATGCGGCAACAGCCCGGGCATGCGGGCGCTGACCGGAGGCGCGATCGGCGCCGGTGCCGGCGCCGGCATCGCCGCCGTCAGCGGCGGCAAGCCCGCCACGGGCGCGCTGATCGGCGGCGCCGTCGGCGCAGTCGGCGGCGCGGTCACCGCGCCCTGACCCTTGTTGGCAGGAGGCGCCACACCGAGCTGGGCTGGAATCGTGGTGCATCTCCACCGCGCGCCCAACGCCTCCGCCCCGATGCAGGCCGAGCCGCGGCTCAGCCTGATCGCCGGCCGCGGCATCGAGGGCGACCGCTACCTCCTCGGCACCGGCTATTATTCGAACAAGCCCGAGGAGGGCCGCCAGGTCACGCTCTTCGAGATCGAGACACTCGAGGCGCTCGCACGCGACGAGGGGATCATCCTCGGCCCGCACGAGCATCGCCGCAACGTCACCGTGCGCGGCGTGCCCCTCAACCACCTCGTCGGCCGGAAATTCATGATCGGGACCGTGCTGGTCGAGGCAACGCGCCTCTCCATCCCCTGCCGCTACCTCGAGGAGCTGACGGGCAAGCCGGTCTTCAAGCCGCTCCTGCACCGCTCCGGGCTCAATTGCCGGATCCTCCAGGGCGGCACGATCTCCTTGGGCGACCCCGTCCGACCGGTCTGGTAACAACGCTCTGGTAGCGCTTCACCGCGCGGGCGGTGCCGTCGAGGCGCGCGCCGCCACGCTGATCCGCACCTCGGTCGCATGCGGCGGGGCTTCCCCGGCCAGCCGCTTCAGCACGTACTCCGCGGCCAGCCGTCCCATCTCTGCCGTCGGGATATGCACCGACGATAGCCCAAGCTGTCCCGAAAGCTCGAGGTCGTCGAAGCCGATGATCGAGAGCTCGGGCCCCACCGCGATCCCGCGCTCCTTCGCCTCGAACAGCACGCCCTGGGCGAGGATGTCGTTGCCGCAGACGATCGCTGTCGGCGGCGGGGAACGCGCCATCAGCGCGCGCAGCCCGCTGCGTCCGCCCGCGATCGTGTAGGGCTCGGCGACGATCGGCACGTCGCATCCCTCTGGCCATCCCTCCCCGCGCTCCGCCGCCAGCGTCTCCCTCACGCCGGCGATGCGCCCGGCCGCGCGATCATTGTGCTCGGCGATCCCCGCCACCATCCCGATCCGCCGATGGCCGAGCTCCCGGAGATGCGCGACCGCGAGCGCCGCCGCCGCCCGGTTGTCGAAGCCCACGCACGGATAGGGCCCCCCGGGGTCGAACACGCCCTGGTTGACGAAGGGCACGCGGCTTCGCTCCAGCGCGGCGTAGACCTCGGCCAAGTGCGAGGCGCCCATGAAGATGAGCCCGTCCACGCCGCGGGCGAGGAAGGCCTCGGTGAGCAGGAGCTCGCGCTCGGGGTCGTAGCCGGCCGCCCCGATCAGCAGCGTGTATCCCGCCTCCTCGAGCCGCGCCTGGATCGCCTCGAGGCCGCAGGCGAAGACATTGTTCTGGATGGTCGGCACGATCGCCGCGATGGTCCAGGAACGCTGCGCCGCCAGCATCCGTGCGGCGATGTTCGGGCGATAATGCAGCTTCTCGACCGCGGCGCCGATCCGCGCGCGCAAGGCGGCGCTCACCGTCGCGGGCTTGTTGAGCGCGCGCGAGGCGGTGGCCGTCGAGACCTCGGCCAAGCGCGCGACATCGGCGAGCAGGCTCTTCGCCCCCCGCCTTCGCTTGCGCGCTCCGCTCGCCGCAGGTGAAGGAAGTTCCGACAAGCTCCCACGCACCCCGCTTCAAGTGGCTGTAAAGGCTTACATGGCGGCGCTGGCGCAGGCAAGAAGCTGCCGGATCGATTCTATTATGTAATGACCTTTCCTTCGCCGCGAGGAGGGGCGGGACTCCACGGTCGGTGGCGTAGCCAAGTCGCGGCCGCGGCAGCCGCGGCCCCCTTCCATCGCGCCCTCGCCTCAGTGCCGGGGTTCGCCCTCGAGCGTGACGGCGGCCTCGACCGTTGCCGCGACCGAGGTCTCCGCGGGCACCGCATTGGGTGGAGCGCCGCGCGCTTGCATCAGCATCATCGGCTGGATAGGCGAGGGAGACGGGGGATTGAGCCAGACCTCGCGAAAGCCCGCGAAAGAGAGGCCGAGCACCTTGGCCGCCGCCTCGGCCCGGCCTTTGAGTTGAGCCAGCGCGATCGCCTGCGCCTGCTCGCGCGCCTTGCGCGCGGTCTCCGCCGCGAGCTGCCAGCCGAGCGAGGAAACGGCAAGGCCCTGGTCCTGCAACTGGCCGACGAGACCGAGCAGGGAAGCGCCGTCATGCGCACGGAGCACCAGCGTCTGCCGCGCCTGCCAGGCGGCGCGCGGGTCAGTCACGTACCAGACGGAATAGGTCCCGGTCGATGCGGTGACGACGGAGACCGCGCGCGCCGATTTCAGCGCTTTGCCGATCATGGCGTTGACATCGTTCTGCGCGGCGACCGGCGAGGCGGCGGTAACCTCGGCGGCAAGCTCCGCGTCAAGCTGGTCCGGCACGACCTGCACCGTGGCGGTCGCGGAGAGATGGAGGATGGTCGCCGCGCGCGCCGGCCCGATCAGCAGGAGGAAGGCGACACTTGCCGCGGCGATAGGGCGTATCTCAATTGGGCGCATCTCAGTGGATCTCGGGCTCGGGCGTGTGCATGCGGGGATCCGCGGCACCCTCGAGGAAGGCGTAGTCGCAGCCTTCGTTCGCCTGGCGGACCTCGCGGGCGTTGAGCAGGCCGAAGCCGCGCACGTAATGTGGCTTGGGCGGCGTCCAGGCGGCACGCCGGCGGGCGAGCTCGCTTTCCGGCACCTCGAGCGCGAGCCGGCGCGCCGGAACGTCGAGCGTGATCGGATCGCCGTCGTGAACGAGGGCGAGCGGGCCGCCGATCGCGCTTTCCGGGGCGACGTGCAGCACGCAGGTGCCGTAGCTGGTGCCGGACATGCGCGCATCCGAGACGCGCACCATGTCGCGCACGCCCTGGCGCAGCAGCTTCTTGGGGAGCGGCAGCATGCCCCATTCGGGCATGCCGGGACCGCCGACGGGGCCCGCGTTCTGGAGCACCAGCACCGAATCGCCAGTGACGGGCAGCTCGGGATCGTCGATGCGCTTCGCCATGTCGTCGTAGTCGCGGAAGACGACCGCCGGGCCGGTGTGGCGCAGCAGGCGCGGATCGGCGGCACTCGCCTTGATCACCGCGCCGTCGGGGGCGAGGTTGCCGCGCAGCACGGCAAGCCCGGCATCGGGCTGGAGCGGGCGGTTGCGCGGCAGGATCACCTCGTCGTTGAAGATTTTCGCCCCCGCGATCGCCTCGCCGAGCGTGCCGCCGGCGACGGTGCGGGCCGAGAGGTCGAGCAGATCGGCGATGCCTTGCATGAGCGCCTGCAGGCCGCCCGCGTAATAGAAATCCTCCATCAGGTATTTGCCGGACGGACGGATATTGGCGAGCAGCGGTGTGGCGCGCGCGAGGGTATCGAAGCGGTCGAGATCGAGCGGGATCCCGGCCCGGCGCGCCATGGCGATGAGATGGACGACGGCGTTGGTAGAGCCGCCGAGGGCGAGCGCCACGATCGCCGCATTGTCGAAGCTGGCGGCGGTGAGGAGGCGGGACGGGCGTTCGTCGTTCCAGGCGAGCTCGACGATGCGCCTGCCGATGGCGGTCGCCATGCGGGCGTGATTCGCATCCGGCGCCGGGATCGAGGAACTGCCCGGCAAAGCGAGCCCGAGCGCCTCGGTCGCACTCATCATCGTGCTCGCGGTGCCCATCGTCATGCAGGTGCCCCAGGAGCGGGCAATTCCGGTCTCGACGCCCTTCCAGTCCTCCTCGGTGATATTGCCGGCGCGGAGCTCGTCCCAGAACTTCCAGGCATCCGAGCCCGAGCCCAGCGTATGGCCGGCCCAATAGCCGCGCAGCATCGGCCCGGCAGGCAGGAAGATCGACGGCAGATCGACCGCCAAGGCGCCCATGAGGAGGCCGGGCGTCGTCTTGTCGCAGCCGCCCATCAGCACCAGCGCATCGAAGGGCTGGCTGCGTGCTATCTCCTCGACCTCCATCGCCAGCAGGTTGCGATAGAGCATCGAGGTCGGCTTCATGTACTGCTCGGAGACGGCCAGCGCTGGAATCTCGAGCGGCAGCCCGCCCGCTTCCCAAACGCCGCGCTTCACCTCCTCGGCACGGGTGCGGAAATGCTGGTGGCATTGGTTGAGGTCGGACCAGGTGTTGAGGATGCCGATGACCGGCTTGCCCGCCCAGTCGGCGAGCGCATAGCCCATCTGCATCATCCGGCTGCGATGGCCGAAGCTGCGCAGGTCGGTGGCGCCGAACCAGCGGTGGCTGCGCAGTTCCTCGGCCTTCCGTCGCGTCATTTGGTTCCCTCTCCGCGGGCGGGGGCAGACTGCCCCCCAGGTTGGGGGCCGGCAAGCGGCCGCTCAGAGACCGCTTGAGAATGCGCTGCGGCGAGTCGGAGGCGCCGCAGGCGCCGTCCGGCGCGACTTTCGAGAACCGGAGCGGAGCGGCCTTTTTGGGCCGTGAGCACCGGAAGCGCAGAAAGCCACGCCGGACGACCGCCGCAGTAGCATTATCAGGCGGTCTCTCAGAGAAGCTCGGCGCTGCCGTCGCCTATGATCGCGGCAAGGTAGCGCGCGACCGAGGCGGCGAGCGCGGCACCGCCGCCGCTTGGGATCTCGCGGCCGGCGAAGGCGCCGTAGATCGCATCGAACGAAAAACCCTCGAGAGCGGCGGCGATGCGGCGGATGGCGGGCGCGGAAAGCGGCCAGTAGTTGGGAAAGCTCCGCATGAAGGAGACGTGCCGGCGGTCCGGCAGGACTTGCAGGATGTCGCCGGAGAGGAGGGCGCCTTTGCCGTCCGCGCCTTCCGCCCAGTGCAGCACGGTGCCGCCGGCGAAATGCCCTCCGCAGCGGATGAGCGTGATGCCGGGGGCCAGGGGAAGGGAGTGGCCTTCCCAGAAGCGGATCGCCTTATCCGGCCGCATCACCCATTGCCGGTCGGCCGCGTGGAGATGGACCGGACAGGCGAAGGCTTCGGCCCAGTCCGCCATCGCCGTGTAGTAGTGGGGATGCGAGATCGCGATGCCGGTGAGCCCGCCGAGGGCGCGGACCAGCGCCTCGGTCGCGGGATCGAGGAGCGAGAGGCAATCCCAGAGCAGGTTGCCGGCGGGGTGGCGAAGCAGGAGCGCGCGCTGGCCGATGGCGAAGGCGGGCGCGGTGGCAATCGAGAAAAGATCGGACGCCAGCAGGCGAAAGACGTTCCCATGGCTGCGCGCGAGCGCCTCCTCGGTGATCCAGCTTTGGCCCGCCGGGTTCACGTACTGCCGCGGCTCCTCGCAGATCGGGCAGGCGGGCGGCGGGGCTTCGGAGGGTGGATACTGGGTGCCGCAGGTGGTGCAAATGAAGGACGGCATCGCCTCAATTCCTCGGATCGTCGGCGAACATCGCGGCGATCGCGGCGGGATCGACCTCCTCGATCGTGGGCGGGGTCCAGCGCGGCTTGCGGTCCTTGTCCACCAGCATGGCGCGCACGCCCTCGGCGAAATCGGGGTGGCGCGCCACGCGCCGCATGAGCGCGAGCTCGAGGCCGAGCGCTGCGGGAAGGCTCCGCTCGGCGCCGCGGCGCATGATCTCGAGCGTCCAGCAGATCGAGGAGGGGGAAACGCCGCGCAAGGCCGCCAGCGTGGCGGGGCCGAAGGGAGCCGGCTCGGCGGCCAGGCGGGCGAGGATTTCGGGGGCCGAGAAGCTCGCGAAACAGCGATCGATCGCCGCGCGCTCGGGGCCGAGCGAGAACGGGGGAAGCGGGGCGGCGAAGGCAGCGAGCACGCCGGGACCGTCCGCGGCCAGGGCGGCGGAGAGCGCGGGAAGGCGCGCGCTCGGCACGTGGTGCGTGGCCAGGCCCGCGTGCGCGGCGTCCGCGCCGGAGAGCCGCGTGCCGGTGAGGCCGAGCCAGACGCCGAGCGCGCCGGGCAGGCGCGGCAGCACATGGCTCGCGCCGATATCCGGAAAGAGGCCGATCGCCGTCTCCGGCATCGCGAACAGGGCGCGCTCGCCGGCGACGCGCGTCGCGCCATGCACCGAGATGCCGATGCCGCCGCCCATGCAGATGCCGTCGATCAGCGCGATGTAAGGCTTGGGATACTCGGCGACCGCGCGGTTCAAGGCATATTCCTCGGAGAAGAAGGCGAAGACGGCGGTGAGGTCGCCGGCGAGCGCCGCTTCGCGGATCGCGCGGACGTCCCCGCCGGCGCAGAAGGCGCGGGGGTCGGCCGACTCGACCACCACGGCGTGCACGCGCGGCTCCTCGCGCCAGAGATCGAGGGCGCCATGGATGGCCCGGATCATCCCGACATCGAGCGCGTTCAGGGCGGAGGGGCGGTCGAGCCGGATGCGGCCGATGCGGCCGTCCCGGTACGCCGCCACGCTTTTTTGCCCGCCGGTTGCCTGCTCGTTCACCGCGTCCCTCCGCTCGGAAGCTGCCCTGG
>Ga0335075_10003634_pt1 | contig 24369 bp, 18 predicted proteins | sample Lox_Sample_24_FD_206723 | JGI IMG/M metagenome (GOLD analysis project Ga0335075, IMG submission 206723) | Soil microbial communities from Loxahatchee National Wildlife Refuge, Florida, United States - Lox_Sample_2.4 | ecosystem: Environmental > Terrestrial > Soil > Wetlands | place: USA...
CTCACAGCGAGGCTCCAGCCAGCTCAGGCGCGCGATCGGGAGTTGGATCGATGGGCGAGGCGTCGAGGACGCGGGCGACGAGGTCGTAGTCGTGCGCCTCGGTGACTTCGCAGCGGTAGAAGCGGCCGGGGGTGAGCGATTCGAAGGGGCCGAAGTCGTTGAGGTAGACTGTGCCGTCGATTTCGGGCGCGTGGTACTGGGTGCGGCCTTCCCAGAGGAGCGGCGTTTCGGCGGACTCGCCTTCGACGAGGACATCGAAGGTGCTGCCGACGAGCGCGCGTTTCGACTGGCGGCTGAGGCCTTTCTGGAGCTTCATGAGGGCGCGGCGGCGCTGCTCGATGACGCGCTTCGGGACTTTGGCGGCGAGATCGAAGGCGCGGGAGCCTTCTTCGTCGGAGTAGGAGAAGACGCCGAGCCAGTCGAACTTTGTCTCGACGACGAAATCGCAGAGGGCTTCGAAGTCAGCGTCGGTCTCGCCGGGAAATCCGACGATGAACGAGGTGCGCAGGGCGATATTTGGAACGTTGGCGCGGACTTTTTCGACCATCTTCAGGAAGATGTCGGCGCCGGCGCCGCGCTTCATGGTTTTGAGGACGGCCCCGGAAGCGTGCTGGAGTGGGACGTCGAGGTACTTGCAGATGTTGCCGTGCCTCGCGATCGTCTCGAGCAACTTGCCGGTGATGCGGTTGGGATAGGCGTAGAGGAAGCGCAGCCAAACGAGGCCGGGGATGCGCGCGAGGCGATCGAGGAGGGCGGCGAGGCCGTCTTTGAGGCCGAGGTCTTCGCCGTAGCAGGTGGTGTCCTGCCCGATGAGGGTGATTTCGCGAACGCCTTCGGCGACGAGCGCTTCGGCTTCGGCGACGACCGACTCGAAGCGGCGCGAGCGAAATTTGCCGCGCAGGTTGGGGATCACGCAGAAGGTGCAGGGGTGGTCACAGCCTTCAGCGATCTTGATATAGGCAGAGGCGGAGCGTGTGGTTCGCAGGCGCGGCGTGGTGTGGTCGTAAAGGTACTGCGGCAGCGCGGCGGCGGCACCGTCCCACGTAGCGCGGGAGAAGCGGCCCTGAGCTTCGCGGCGATCGCCTTCGGGGCGAAAGGCGTCGGGTTGGTGAGTGCCGGCGAGGGCTTCGCGGCCAGGGCGGACGTCGGCGGACGTGCTCGCCTGGGAGGCGCTGAGGATGTTGAAGGGCGAGGATGATGAGGCTGGCGCGGGCGCGGGATTGAGGCCGACGGCGGCGAGGATGGATTCCAGTTCGCCCGTGCCGACGACGGCGTCGACTTCGGGGATGTTCTTCTGAATCTCGTCGCGGTAACGCTCGACGAGGCATCCGGCGACAATGAGTTTGCGCGCGGAGCCTTCGGTCTTCAGGCGCGCCATCTCGAGGATGGCGTCGACGGACTCCTGCTTAGCTTTATCGATGAAGGAGCAGGTGTTGACAACGAGGATTTCAGCGGACTCGGCGGAGGGGGTAATCTCGGCACCGGCGCGATCGAGCAGGCCCATCATGACTTCGCTGTCGACGAGGTTTTTGGGGCAGCCAAGCGAGACGAAGCCGACGCGGGGGCGCGGGCCGGCTGCCTCGATTTTCGGGGATTGGGTCACACGTCTATTTTAACGGGTGAGAGGGGCTCGCCGGACGCGGGGCTGTTTCGAGGTTTTCACGGCAGAGGGCGCAGAGAGCACAGAGGACTACGGCGCCCGGCGAATCAGCCAAAATTGCACTCGGATGAACGATTTGTCACGCTCACGCACTTTTGATTGGCGCCATCAAACCAATTCAAAGGGGTTCTCGTCCATCCCTTAGGATTGTTGGACGGCCCCTCTCCGGAGACGCGTTTTGCCCTGCATGATTCCCTTCTTTGGCTGCGCCTTCCGTCGCAGTTTTGCCCTCGGCCTCCTTGCTCTGTTCCCCGCCAGCCTACTGGCTGCCTCGGTACCCGCGCGCCGCAAGCAGGAGCCGATGCGGCAAATGCTCGTGGTGAAATCGGCTGACGGCAAGGTGATTGCCAACGGCGAAGATTCCGCCTCGGCGGATGGCAATCGGATCCACTCCGATCTGGTTTTTCATTTCCTCGACGGCTCGCTCGACGAGCAGATCACCGACTTCACGCAGGATGGAGACTTTCATCTCATCTACGATCGGCATGTGCAGAAGGGGCCGTCGTTCCCGACACCTCTCGATCTCGCCGTGGACATGTCCAGCAGCACGGTCACATGGCACGAACTGAAGGCGGGCAAAGACAAAGTCTATTCGACCCACATGGCGCTGCCCGGGGACCTCGCCAACGGACTGGTTCCGCTGCTTGCGGAAAATGTGCCGCCGGGCTCGTCAGGATTTCAGGTTTCGTGGATCGCGATCGCGATTCGGCCTCTGCTGGTTTCGCTGACGATCCAACCCGACCCCGGCGCGGATCCGGCCAACGATCCTCCCCACGCGCACCGACTGCTGCTGCATCCGGAACTGCATGGGATGATGTGGGCGATGGCCTCGGCGTTCGGCAAGAAACCCGCCGATCTGCACTTTGTGGTGAGCGGCGATCCGTTACCGTCGTTTCTGCGGCTGGTGGGGCCGTTCTATCAGGGCGGGCCGGTATGGACGGTGGAGAGCCTCGGGCCGGAGATGCCGATGACGCCGTGATCCCCAGCGCGTGACGAAGGATGTGAAAAGCCGCGGTTGTGCGATGGTAGAATCACCTGTGTGCCGGGTCCTGCGCGACGCAATCCCGCCAACCCCGCCAGGTCCGGAAGGAAGCAACGGTAACGGGCCAGTGCGTGCGCAGCAGGTCACCCGGTGCACTAAGTTCTCTGCATGAAAACACTCGCGGAGATCGGCGTCAAAATCACCACAAGCCAGCGTGAGTTCTATCGCTACACGGGCGTTTCCGCTGAACTCGAGCGGCGCGCGTTGGGCGTGTCGCGGGCTGCTGAGGCATGGGCGAATCGCTGGCCGGTGCAGCCTGGAATCGGTACCGCACCGTGTTCGTCCGGTGATGCTCCAGCGCGGAAACCTTGATTATCCCGCGCGAATTTCTGCGACAATAAAATTTCGCTCAGGAGAAGTGATTTGAATCTTGCTGCTCGCCCGCGTGTGCCCGTTCGCGCCAAAATCAGCGCACTGGGAACCTGGACTCCACCCCGCCTGTTGACCAACGCCGACCTCGAAAAAATGGTTGAAACCACGGATGAGTGGATCACCTCGCGTGTCGGCATCAGGGAACGGCACATTGTTGAGCCGGGCATGGCGACGAGCCACATGGCGGTCGAAGCAGCGAACCGCTGCCTGGCCGAACGCGGAGTCTCTGCGACCGACGTGGAGACGATCATCGTAGGCACGGTGACGCCGGACATGCTCTTCCCATCCACCGCATGTCTCGTGCAAGATCGCCTGGGCGCGAAGGGCGCGTGGGGATTCGACTTGTCGGCGGCGTGCTCTGGATTCGTATACTCGCTGCAGGTGGGATGCAAGCTGGTGGAGAGCGGCGCGCAGAAGAAGGTGCTGGTGATCGGGTCTGACACGATGTCGTCGATCATCGACTACACGGATCGTGCGACCTGCGTGCTGTTTGGCGACGGCGCTGGCGCGGTGCTGGTGGAACCGGCCGCCGACGGCGAACTGGGGATGATCGATTTTCACCACGAGATTGACGGCTCGGGCGCGTGCGCGCTCTTTATGCCGGGCGGAGGCAGCCTGCATCCGTCATCGCATGAGACGGTCGACAAGAAGATGCACTACGTGCATCAGGACGGGCAAGCCGTCTACAAGTTTGCCGTCCGCAAGATGGTCGAGGCTACCGAAACCGTAATGCGGCGGAACGGCGTTACCGGCGCCGATCTCAACGTGTTCATCTCGCACCAGGCGAACCGACGCATCATCACGGCTACGGCCGATCGGCTGGGGATGCCGGAGGAGAAGGTCATCATCAACATCGACCGCTTCGGCAACACGACCTGCGGGACGATTCCGCTGGCCATGGAAACCGCGCGCCAGGAAGGCAAGCTGAAGAAGGGCGACCTGGTGCTCATTGCCAGCGTGGGCGCCGGTTTCACGGTGGGCGCGGCCCTGCTGCAGTGGGAGTGCTGACGGGGCAGCAGCCAGGCTGCCTGCCAGCGGTGTTCAGCGAAAGTCATTTGCTTATCAACGCGTCCTGAAACAGGCTTCGCGGTAGATGGCGATTCCCTTCTAGCTGCTTCTGGCTCCGGTTACAACCAGGATAATGCCGCCAACCAGGGCGATTCCGCTGAGGATGGGCGGAACGGGGACCGTGTGGTTCTGGCGATGCGAGATATGCAGCGGGCCAACATCGGCGTCGCGATGGCGCTCCGAGTAGTGGAAGCCGCCAAAGGCGAATCCGGCGATGCCGATGATGATCAGGACAATTCCAACAAGAGTAGCTGCTTTCAAAGCGACCTTTCTTCATGCTCGGGAGATCCCGGTGAAGGGTTCTGGCTGTGAGATGCGCAGATTGCCGCCGGGTGTGCCGGGCCGGGTGAAATTGAGGTCCGGGTGTGATTGGAGTCACCGCTGGCTGCAGAGTACGAAATTGCAGTTGTCGGGGGGATTACAGGGGGATATTGTGGATACGCCCGCCGGGCCGCGAATTGCCGGGAGTATAACGGTTTAGCACCGCCGGGCCTGAGGGAGACTCCCAATGCTCTGCCAGGGGACGGGCGCACCGCTCCGCGCTCGACAGTTGGCTGTGTTTGCGTCTTTACTGCTGCCGTTTTCAGGTCTTTCGGCCTTTTCTCAAACGTCCACGCCCCCGCTGTCTTCCGGCACGCCGGCCCAGATTGCGCCGGCAGCGACCGCGCCGTCGATCTCGACGACGGCCGATGAGGTTTCTCTCGATCTGGTGGTCCACACCAAGGGCGGCAAGCCGATCCTCGATTTGCAACCGTCGGAATTCACCATTACAGACAACGGCGAGCCGGTGCGGCTGTCGGATTTTCGTCTGGTGAATGGCGCGGAAACCGGCGATCACCTGGTCACGATGGTCTTCGATCATCTGGATCCGGGACCAGCCAAGGTGGCTCGGCAGCTGGCAGGAAAGATTCTGTCCGCGATTCCGGACAAAGGCTACTACTTCGCGGTTCTGGAGATGAGCGGCCGGCTACGGGTGATGCAGCCGTTCACGAGCGATCGCGATGTTGTGAATCAGGCGGTTGCCGAGGTCGCCAGCGGAGCGCCGGCTCCGAAGTCCGGCGACCTGTCTCCGGCGGAAAAGCAACTGATCGCCACCACGCAGAGCGATGCTCTGCTGACCGACTACGGTGAACGCGATCGGGCACGTCTGCTGATCGCGGGGCTGGAGGAATCGCAGCGGGTGCTGGAGGAGCAGCACGACTATCCATCGCTTTCGGCGCTGCTGGCGCTGGCGCGCACCCAGAGGCAAATCACCGGGCGCAAGCTGGTGATCTACTTCTCCAAGGGAGTCTACGCCAGCGCTGAATCTCGCGACGCCGTGCGCTCCGTGGTTGGGCAGGCCAACAAAGCGGGCATCACCGTAGTCGCTGTCGACACCAATTCGATGGACGCGCAAATGGGCCAGAAGATGATGGCCGGAGCCGCGATGGCGGGGGCCGGTGGTGGCGCGGGACCGGGAGGATCGATCGCCGGCTCCCAGACTGTCGCATCCCAAGGCTTCGGCCGCGGCGGATCGGGGCCTGCGATCGGCCCTGGCGGCATGCTCGATGCGGCACAGAACATGACCGCGATGGAATTTGGCGGCAGCGGCGAAGAAGTGAAAAGCCCGTTGATCGCGCTGGCCAGCGACACGGGAGGCATTTACATCCAGGCCGGAGCGAACTGGAAACGGCCCGTACAGGAACTGCGCGACGACCTGACCACTTATTACGAAGCCAATTACACACCCGAAATTAAGGAGTACAACGGTGCGTTCCGCCCGATCGAGATCCACCCGCTGCGCAAGGGAATCGTGGTGCAGACGCGGACCGGCTATTTCGCGCTGCCTCCGGATAACGGCTCGGGGATTCGCCCGTGGGAGGTACCGCTACTCTCGCTTCTGGCGCAGCCTGTGCTGCCCACGGATATCAGCCTTGAGACTCGCGTGCTGCGACTCGGGCAGCTTCCCGATGGAAACTCCGCTGCCATCGCCGTGCAGGTGCCGATCAGCGCGCTGCAGGTGCACGATGACGGCAACACGCATATTTCGTCGGTGCACGTAACCGTGGTTTCGCAGATCAGGAATGCGAAGGGCGCAGTGGTGGAGCGGTTCAGCGAGGACATCCCCGTCCACGACGCACCGGATGTGCTCCACAGCCCGGAGCACCAGTATCTGACCATGGAACGGCACTTCTCGGCCGAGCCGGGAACTTACACGCTGGAGACGGCAGTGATGGACCGGATCGGCAACAAGGCCGGGGCACAGCGCATCCCGTTCACCATCGATCCGGTGGCCAAAGGCCCCGCCCTCAGCGACGTGGCCCTGGTGCGGCAGATTGAGCCGCTGCACGCGGAGACGGCGTCGTTCGAGCCGATGCGGTACATGAACGGCCGAGTGATTCCTGACTTGACGAACGAACTGCCGGAGAAGACAAGCAAACTGCAGGTCTTCTTTCTGGTGCATCCGATGCCGCCTGCGAGCGGCGAGCCTCATCTCTCGCTGGAGATCGTCCGCAACGGCGAGTCGCTGGGAAAGATGCCGCTGGAACTCAGCAAGAACGACGGTCTCGGGGCGACTCCTTATCTCGGCACCATCAGCGGACACGTCTTTCCGCCGGGCAACTATAAGGTTGTGGCCACGCTGACGCAGGGCAGCCAGACGGCCACATCGAACGCGGAATTCAAGGTCGAGGGCACGATCGCAGACTCGATGGCGCCCGCGGCGTTGTCGTTCGCTGCCCAGGGTGAGTCCAGCAGGGCAGCCGATCAGAAAGCGACCGCGACAGAGGCAACGTCCAACAGCCTCTTTGCGATCGCTGCGTCGAAGGATCCGGTACCTCCGCCGACGGAAGCCGAGCAAAACGCGATCATTGAATCGGCTCGGCAGAGAGCGCTGGCGTGGGGCGATACCCTGCCCAACTTCTTCTGCCTGGAGGCCACGAATCACTCCGTCGATACGAGCGGTATGGGCGACTGGCGCCAGAAAGACACGGCCGTGCAGGTGGTGCGCTACGTCGATCACCAGGAGTCGCGAACCACGCTGCAGGTGAATGGAGAGAAGAAGGCAGCCAGCGCGGAGGACGCTCTGACGGGGGAAGCTTCCGATCTCGACTTCGCGCATTCGATCGGCGAGTTCGGGGGCATGTTCAAGCTGGTTTTCGACCCCTCGGCGAAGGCGAAGTTCACCTGGAAAGAAGCGGATATGGTGGACGGCCAGCCGGCTCAGGTCTTCGATTTCACGGTGAACCAGGCGAATTCGCAGTTCGATGTGGCGGGGCTGAACAACAGGCAGAACGTCGTGGCGTTCCATGGCGAGGTCTACCTGGATACGGCGACCCACAGCATCCGACGCATTTCGGTCGACGCGGACAATATTCCGGATTTCCTGGCGGTGCGAGCGACGTCGATCTCGGTGGACTACTCCTGGGTGACGATCAACGGGCACGACTACCTGATGCCGGCGCGCGGCGCGGTGAGCCTGCGCGAGGGCAAACATCAGGCCGTGCTCAATGAGTTCGAGTTCCGCGGGTACCGGCGGTTTGGGTCTTCGGTGCGGATTCTCTCGACGGCGGAGTCGAAGCAGTTGCCGAAAGACAACTAGGAGGGACAAACCCGCTCCCGGCTCACCCCCAACCGAGGCGGGGGACTGTTGCATTGCGGTATACTAGCTTTGAATCGCCTCGGGTTCCGTGCAATGCTCACCCCACGCCGGACCGAAGCGCAGGATCGCATCCAGCATGTCCATCCGCACCCGCCGCACCTTCTTCTCCCTCATTGTGTTTTTCTCCGTCTGCGCGCTTGGCGGCATGGTCGTCAGCCAGCAGGTCGGCGCGCAGTCGTCCGCCGATGAGTCGAACTTCCGCGACAGCCTGAAGAACTTTGGCGCAGTTTACGACATCATTTCGAAGAACTACGCCGAGCCGCTGACCGGCGACATGCCGGACCGCGCTATCTACGACGGCGCGATTCCGGAGATGCTGCACACGCTCGATCCGCACTCGAGCTTCTACGATCCCAAAGCCTTCGCGAAGATGAAGGAAGACCAGCACGGCAAGTACTACGGCGTGGGCATGTACATCCAGCCGCAGAACGGCAAGGTGGTGGTGGTCTATCCGATCGAGGGGTCGCCGGCCTTCCGCGCCGGGCTGCATCCGGGCGACGTGATTTCGGGGGTGGACGGGCAGTCGACCGCGAACATGAACTCCGACGACGTGGCCAATAAGCTCAAGGGACCGCGCGGCACCAGCGTTACCGTCACGATCACGCGGGTCGGGGCATCCACTCCGCTGACGTTCCAACTCGTCCGCGATGAAATTCCGAACGCGAGCATCGACCTGAGCTATCAGATTCGGCCGGGGATCGGCTACATCCACATCAAACAGTTCCAGGAGACGACAGGGCGCGAATTTGACGACGCCGTGGACGCCTTTGGGCCGAATCTTAAGGGCCTGGTTCTGGATCTGCGCGGCAATCCCGGCGGCGTACTCGTGGAAGCCGTCGCGGTGTGCGACAAGCTGCTGAAGCGCGGGCAGATTATCGTATCCCAAAAGGGCCGGGCTTTCCCCGATCAGGTCTATCGTGCGACCCACGGCAACGAAGGGCAGCAGTTCCCCATCGTGGTGCTCGTGAATCACAACACCGCTTCGGCGGCGGAGATCGTTTCCGGTGCTCTGCAGGATCACGACCGCGCACTGATTGCGGGCGAGACGACCTTCGGTAAGGGGCTGGTGCAAACGGTGTACACGCTGAGTGACAATACCGGCCTGGCGCTGACGACGTATCACTACTTCACGCCGAGCGGCCGGCTCATCCAGCGCAATTACAACGGTGTCTCGCTCTACGACTACTACTACAACCACGACAAGCCGCAGGACGATAAAGACCGCGAGGTCAAGCTGACCGACTCCGGACGTACGGTCTACGGCGGCGGCGGCATTACGCCTGACGTCAAGATCGAGCCGCCCAAGGCGACGCCTTTTGAGGACGTGCTGGCAGAGCACAACGTCTTCCTCGGTTTCACCGAGCAGTACCTCTCGCATCGCACGATTGCGAAGGATTTCCAGGTGGACGACGGCGTGCTTGGGGACTTCAAGCAGTACCTGGCAGGCCAAAATATCGACTACACGCCGCAGGAACTGACCGACAACCTCGACTGGGTGAAGACGAACATTAAGTCCACGCTCTTCACGACCCAGTTCGGCGAGACCTCGGGACTGCAGGCGGAAGCGGACTGGGATCCGATGATCCAGCAGGCGCTGGGGCTGATGACCCAGGCGGCGCAACTGGAACAGCATGCGGAGCAAGTGGTGGCGCAGAAGGATGCCGCGCTGAACAAGGGACCGGTCACCCAGTAATTCGCACAACCCAGGGAAAGCGGGGCCGGCGGCGCAGAGCTACCGGCCCTCAATGTTTGCGCCCATGAAAGGCAGCGTTCGATGGATATTCGCTTCGCGGAAGAATCGGATTTCGACAAGGTCATGAGCCTCGTGAACCGCGCGTTCCAGGTGGAGTCGTACTTCATCCGAGGAGACCGGCTCACCCGCGAACGCCTGCGCGAGTATTTCGACAAAGGACGCTTTCTGGTGGCCGACGAGAACAGTGCTCTGGCGGGATGCGTCTACGTCCAGTTGCACAGCGGCTACAGCTATCTGGGCCTGCTCAGCGTGGAACCGTCGCACCAAAAAACGGGGCTGGGGAGGCGTCTCAATGCGGCCGCCGAAGAGTTTGCGCGCGAAATGGGATCGCGCCGCATGGAACTGACGGTCGTGAACCTGCGCACGGAGCTGCCGCCTTTCTACGAGAAGCTGGGATACGCAGTGGTGCGGATGGAGCCGATCCACAAGCACATGGAGGAACGAATCACCCAGCCATGCCACTTTATTCGCATGGCAAAGCCGCTGGGCTAATCAGGCTTCCACAGCGTTCGCAGCGCTGCGCTTCGCGTTTTGTCGTCTCGCAAGCAGTGGGCGCGCGAGCAGCAGGACCCCCAGCACAATCGTGATCGCCAGCGGTGTCTTCACCCCGCTCTTCACGCCCCACCAGTAGTGGATGACACCGGAGATGGCGGCTGCGTAGGTGAGCCAGTGGAGCCGATTCCAGTTTTTGCCGCCCAGCTTACTGATGGACCACGCAGTCGACGTGAGCGCGAGCGGCACGAGCAGCAGCCACGCGGTCAGGCCGGCCGTGATGAAGCGGCGCTGGCTGATGTCGTCGACCATGGCCGACCAGCTGAAGCCAGCGTAGAGCCAGACGTAGGTCATGAGGTGCAGGCACGCGTAGAAGAACGCGTAGAGGCCGAGCAGTCGGCGGAAGCGGATGACCCAGGCGAGCTTCGGCAGGAGCTTGCGCAGGGGAGTAACCGCCAGGGTGATCACAAGCAGACGCAGCGCGCCGCGGCCCGTGAAGAACGTTACGGTGTGCGTGGGATCGGGGCCGAGCGCGTTCGGATCCGGACCGCTGGTGAGGTACAACCGCCACAGCAGCCATATCACGGGCGCAAGGCACGCGGCATGGGCCACAACTTTCAGGAGGACAATCGACCGCTGCTTCATCGGTGGCAGGCTCTCGCTGTCGTTAACTGAGTTTGGGCCAATCGATTCCCGCCGCGATCAATAGTCTCGGTCGAGGTTCATGCCCTTGTAGAGGCTCGCCACCTGATCGGCATAGCCGTTGAACATGAGGGTCGGTTGGCGCTGTTTCCAAATGGGCGCGCCGATCCGCCGCTCAGTTTTCTGGCTCCAGCGCGGATGGTCGTGGTTAGGATTCACGTTCGAGTAAAAGCCGTATTCGTCCGGCGCCATGTCATTCCACGTGGTTTCAGGCTGGCTTTTGACGAACTTCACCTTCACGATCGATTTTGGCGATTTGAAGCCGTACTTCCAGGGGACGATGATGCGCACGGGCGCGCCGTCCTGGTTGGGCAGGACTTCGCCATAGAGGCCGAAGGTGAGCAGGGTGAGAGGGTGCATGGCTTCGTCCATGCGCAGGCCTTCGAGGTACGGCCAGCGAATGCCGGCATCCCACGGCAGCTTCTCCTGTTTGTCATCGGCCAGGGAGACGAACTGCACGTACTTCGCGGTGCTGAGCGGATCACAGAGCTTGATGAACTCGGAGAGTGAGTAACCGGCCCAGGGAATGACCATGCTCCAGGCTTCGACGCAGCGGAAGCGATAGACGCGCTCTTCCATGGGACGCAGCTTGAGCAGTGTGTCGATGTCGAAGGTTTGCGGCTTCGACACCAGGCCCTCGACTTTGATCGTCCAGGGACGCGTCTTCAGCGTGCCCGCATACTTCGCCGGATCGCCCTTGTCGACGCCGAACTCATAGAAATTGTTGTAGTGGGTGATGTCCTCGTAGGGCGTCAGGGGCTCGGTTGTGAGCGAGTACTGACTCTTCACCGTAGCGAGCTTATCGGCCGCTTCAACGCGAGTCGGGCGCAGGATGCCGCGCAGCGCGTGTTCGCCGGCCAGCGCAGCAGCACCCACCGCTGCTCCGCGCATGAAAGCACGGCGATTCAGATAATCGTGCTTCGGCGTGATCTCAGAAGGCGCAATGTCGCCTGGTTTTCGAATCAGCATGGGGACGTTCCTACTTTACTCCGTCTAAACATTCGACGCGTCACCGGCGCCCTGGTTACAAAACCGTGCGATTTCTCGGGTTCAGGGCAAACCCGGCGGGACATGGAAGGTGCAATTGCGCTGCAGGGCTGGCGGAGAATCAGGCCAGGGCCGGCCTTCCGGGGGCGTCCGGCGCCGGATCGGCCTTGTGGAAGTGATAAATCGCGTAGCACCAGATCATCAGCGTCGGGCCCACCCAGAGCGTGACCGGAGAACCCATCTCCGGAATCTTCAGCATCAGGTAGAAAGCCGTGAAATTGATGACGATGAAGAAGAGACGCGCGGCGGCGCCGGCACGCACATAGCAAAAGAGAACAGCGGGCAAAAAGAGCACCTGATCGACGAGGAACGAGTACGGCGATACCAGCGCCGAACCCGCGATAATCATGGCGCCCTCGCGCGACCACTGCCAGTCCTCTCTTCTGCGCGCCCAAATCCACACGGCAATGGCTACGCCCACGATGGCGGGCAAAACCTGCGGCCACAGCGAGTCTGGTGCGGCGAGGACCCGCAGCGTTGAAGCGATGTTTGGGAAATACTGGTTCTCGATGTGCTCGGCGCGCACCGAGACGACATACTGCATCCAGATATGCGGATCGAGAACGGTGGCGATCAGGGAGGCAAAGGCCGTCGCACCCATCCCACCCCAAACGATGCGCCACTCCCGCCGGCGGACAATCTCCAGCAGCAGAATCGCCCAGAAAGGCAGCAGCAGGTGGGGCTTGAGCAGCGTGAGCAGCAGGGCCGCGCCCGCCCAGAATGGCCGTGCCTTTTCGAGGCGGATGAACAAGGCAATGCCGAGGAGGACGAGGATGGTCGACTGTCCGGCCAGAAAACAGTCCACAATCGGGGCAAAGAAAAACACGACGAGAGGAATGCGGGCGCCAATGAGTGGCTGCAGCAGCCAGATCGAGAGCAGCGAGGCTCCGATCATTGCCGCTTCCCAGCCCATGGAGGCCGTATAAACGTTGAACCAGCCAAGCGGCGCCATGAGGAAGATGGTGCACGGCGTATTGCGCAGAACCAGCGGACGCTGGAACACATTGCCCACGCTGTTTTCGAGGATGAGCACCGAATGCGCGTCGTAAGGATTGCCGTGGGTCGCGAGCAGCCGCGCGCCCGCCCAGTAGCTGACGAAATCGCGATTGGTGGACTGCATGCGGGAGGTGGCGGCCAGCAGTCCCAGGGCCACGCCCAGCAGCAGGACGACAGCAACAATGGCCCCGGGCGAGATCTTCTTCGGCGGGCGTCTCTGCGGGGCGCTGATGGTTGGGCCGCTGCTCATGAAAAAGGCCAAAAAGCCGGGGAAATCAGCCTGATTGTATCCCGGGACCAAGGGACTGCAGCCTGCGATTTGCCCCCGTACCTGAATCGTCAGCCGTTTATACTGGTTGTGCTCCCCGTCGCATCGGGAATACGTCCTCATCGCGCCCCCCGGCCGGGCCGGCAGCGCGAGAGCGCTCGCTAAAGAAAAGGCTGTTACCCATCCATGATCCGCTTTCTGCAGAAAGATACCCCGTTCGTTAAGTGGGTATTCATCATCATCATCGGATTCACCTGCATCACGATGGTCATCTTCCTGGTTCCTGGCATTTTCCAGGACTCGTCCACAACCGGTGACACTTACGCCTCCATCCGTTACGGCGGATTGTTCGGGCGATTCCTGCCCGTCGAGGACAAGATCTCGCTGACCGAAGTGAACTCGACGGTGCAGCGCATGGCGCGCGGCCAGCAGATTCCCGACATGCTGATGCCCTTCTACCAGCAGCAGGCTGCGCAGGGGCTGATCCAGCGGCACATCCTCATTGAGGAAGCGCATCGCCTGGGCATCACCGCGACGAACGATGACGTGCGCCGCTACCTGCACACCGGTCCGGTGGGCGCGGTTCTCTTCCCGGACGGCAAGTACATTGGCGACCAGCAGTATGCCGAGTTGATTTCCGACCAGCTGCACGAATCGGTGGAGAAGTTTGAGAGCGACGTGAAGGATGAGATCGTTTCCGACCGGCTGCGCGACCTCGTCACCGGCGGCGTCACGGTTTCCGATGCGGAAGTGCGCGATGCATATGTGAAGCAGGCCACAAAAATCAAGTTCGATTATGCGGTGCTGACCGCCGACGATCTGCGGAAAACGATCAATCCGACCGATACGGAACTGCAGGCCTTCTTCAGGCAGAACGCGGCGAAGTATAAGAACGCGGATCCCGAATCGCGCAAGATCGCCTACATCGCCCTCACCGACAAGGATCTGCCCGGCGGCAAGCCGCAGATCAGCGACGCAGCCGTGCAGCAGTACTACACGCAGAATCAGGCCAATTACCGCGTGGACGCACAGGTGAAGGTTCGCCACATTCTCATCTCGGTCGACCCGAATGCCGGAGCGGCCGCCGACGCAGCGGCGAAAGCCAAGGCGCAGGGCATCCTCGATCAGCTCCGCAAGGACGACGGCAAGGACTTTGCCGATCTGGCGAAGAAGAACTCGGACGACCCGGGCAGCAAGGATCAGGGCGGCGAGCTGGGCTGGCTGAAGCACGGCGCCACGGTGCCGCAGTTCGATCAAACCGCGTTCGCGCAGCAGCCGGGACAGATCTCCGGCCTGGTGCGCACGCAGTATGGCTATCACATCATCCAGACCGAAGAGAAGCAGGAAGCCCACGTCAAGCCTCTCTCCGAGGTGAAGAACTCCATCGTCGACATTCTCACGAAGCAGCGGGAAGCCCAGGCCGAGCAGACGTTCGCGCAGCAGCTGGCCTCCGAGTCGCAGAAGACCTCGCTCGCGCAGGCGGCGGAAGCGCATCACCTCAAGGTGACGACTTCGGACTTTGTCGCGGCGGGTGCGACACTGCCTGGAATGAGCGACAGTTCCAAGTTCCTTGCGGCAGCATTTGCGGCGTCCAAAGGCGGGGCTCCGCAGGTGGCCGACACCGGAGACGGTAGCCAGGCGGTCTTCCAGGTGGAGGACATCAACGCCGCGCACACGCCGACGTTCGATGAATACAAATCGCATGTGCTCGACGACTTCCGCGATCAACAGGTAACGTCGCTTCTGGCCCGCAAGGTGAATGAGCTTGCAGACCGCGCACACGCCGAGGGAGACCTGGCCAAAGCTGCAAAAGAAGTGGGCGCGACCATGAAAACCAGCGACCTGGTGGGACGCGACCAGCAGGTGCCGGACATCGGCTCGCTGGCGACCTCAGCGGCGTCGCTGTTCGACCTGAATGTGGGCCAGATCAGTTCGGCGATCAACAACGGCACCACGGGTGCCGTGGCGAAGATTGTCGAAAAGCAGGCGCCTTCGGCCGACGACGTAGCGAAGAATCTGGAGTCGCAGCGTGAAACTCTGGTGAACCAGCGACGCGAGGAGATGTACGGCGTTTTTGTTACGAACCTGGTCTCAACCTATGAGAAGGCCGGACGCGTGCTGCTGAATCGCAAGATGCAGCGCAACAGTCCGTTCAGCGGCTCGTAAGCCGGATGGGGCCGCATTCCGGCCCCGCGTTTTCGCCGGCGGAGGCTGGAAGCAACCGCTGCGCAGGCCTCCGGAATCTTTCTCAGGGTCGGCGCCTGCGGCACGGCATCGCAATCCCTGGCCGGCGCAAATTGTTGGACGCACTGCCTGGTGGATTGACTTCATGACCCTTGATCGCTCGTCGGGACTTTTGCTGCACATCTCATCCCTGCCGTCTTACGGCGGTATCGGCGACCTTGGGCCGGCGGCCTACGCTTTTGCCGACTTTCTGGCGAGCGCGAAGCAGCGCCTGTGGCAGGTGCTGCCGCTGAGCCCGACGGGCTACGGCAATTCGCCGTACGCGGCGGTTTCGGCGTTCGCCGGCAATCCCCTGCTGCTCTCACTTGAATTGCTGGCTGACCGCGGATGGATCGACACGGAGCGGCTCGAAGGCCTGGCCGGGCGCACGGGCAACGTCGATTTTGAGGCGGTCGCGGCGAAGAAGCTGCCGCTCATCGACGAAGCGGCGCGCGATTTCCTGCGCAATCATTCGGCAGAAGAGTGGTCGCAGTTTCAGGGCTTTTGTCAGGCCAATGGCACCTGGCTGAATGCGTGGGCGGAGTACACGGTGCTGCGCCGCAAATTCAACTACGCCTGCTGGAACGACTGGCCCGAAGAACTGAAGCATCGCAATCCCGCTGCGCTCGACCGTCTGCGCGCCGAACACGGCGAAGACCTGGCTGTTGCCCAGGCGATCCAGTATGCCTTCGGCGAGCAGTGGATCGCGCTGCGCGAATACTGTGCCGCTCGCGACATCCGATTTATCGGGGACGTCGCCATCTTCGTGAACTACGACAGCGCCGATGTCTGGACGCATCCCAACCTGTTCGAACTGAATGAGGACCTGTCGCCGGTACGCGTGGCGGGCGTCCCGCCGGATTATTTCTCCGCGACAGGCCAGCGCTGGGGTAATCCTCTCTATCGCTGGGACGTGATGGAGAGGAACCGATTCGCGTTCTGGGTCGATCGCGTCCGCCGCGCCCGTTTTCTCTACGACATCATCCGGCTTGACCACTTTCGGGGGTTTGAGGCGTACTGGGCCATTCCCGCGGAGGAAGAGACTGCGGTGAACGGCGAGTGGATCAAGGCGCCGGGCGTCGCGCTGTTCGAGCAGCTCGGCCAGAAACTGGGCGAACTGCCCTTCATCGCCGAGGATCTGGGGATGATTACGCCGGAGGTGCACGCACTACGGGATCGATTCGGCTTCCCCGGCATGCGCGTCATTCAGTTCGGGTTCTCCGCGCGCGGAGCGCATTTGCACCTGCCACACCGATTTGTGCCGAACACAGTTGCGTATACGGGGACTCACGACAACGACACAACGCGCGGGTGGTGGAATACGGCTACAGATGCGGAGAGGACCGCCCTTGCTGCCTATGTGGAGACCAGCGGAAAAGACGTGGTCTGGCCGCTGATCCGTGCCGCGGCTACATCGGTAGCCGATGTCTGCCTGTATCCCGTGCAGGACATTCTCGAGCTGGGCACCGAAGCGCGCATGAATGTGCCCTCGCGCCCGGCCGGGAACTGGAGCTGGCGCTGCCCGGAGAACGTGCTGACGCCAGCCCTGGCTGAGAAGCTGGCGGAGCTGACCATCACGACGGATCGCGATGGGGTGGCTCTGGCCGAAGAGCCGTAAGCGGAGCTTTATTCGCGCACGAAGAGCGCCACAGGAAACGCCGCAAATATCGAACGCAGCGGCAGACGGCCGTCGAGGCCCACGCGCACCACAGTTCCGGTGAAGACATTCTCCAGCGCCGCGCCGGCCATTTGCGGAACCAGCAGTTCCCCATTGCCCCACGCATCGGCGAGCGGAATCTGCGGCCTGCCACCCATCAGCGTGTAAGCGAAACGCGGCACGGCCGCCAGCACTTCATGGCCGCGCGTGAACGCGATCAGGTGACGGGCGTGATCGTTCGACGCTTCCACGGGAACGTATTCGCCGCGCCGGAAGGTATCGGGGACGCGTTTGCGCAGTTCCAGCGCGCGGTGGGTCGTCCATAATTTGATACGCCCGTCATCGAGCTGGCGCAGCACGTCGCGGCACACCGCGGTTTCGCCCTGAATTGTCGCCTGCTCACGAAGAGACGCGAGCGCCAGCCGCCGCGCCGCGAAGTCCACGGGCCTGCGGTTGTCGGGATCGACGAGGCTCAGGTCCCAGAGCTCCGATCCCTGATAGAAGTCGGGCACTCCAGGCGAGGCAATTTTCAGCACCACCTGCGCCAGGGAGTTGAGCGCGCCGAAGATGCGCAGCGCAGGCAGCAGCTCAGCCAGCGTTTCTGCAAAGCGGGGCAGCGCGCCTCGCGGGCCGGGCATAACGATGTCGCGCACGAAGCTGTGCACCGCTTCCACGTAGGCGGGATTGGGATTCGTCCAGCTCAGATTGACCTTGGCTTCGCTGAGCGCTTTCGTCAGGTACTGCTGGATGCGCTCGAGAAACGCCCGCCGCTCCTCCGCCGACTGCATCGACCACGGCCATGCGCCGGCGAGTGTCTGATAGATGAAGTACTCCTCGTTGGCATCCGGCGCGACGCGGCCGTTTTCGAGCGTGCGCTTGTGACGCGCGTTCATGCGCACCCAGCGCCGCACCCACGAAGGCCACAGATACGTCATTTCCGACAACACGTTCAGCCGATTGCGTACATCTTCGCTGCGCTTGGTATCGTGCGTTGAAGTTGCGAGCATGGCATCCGGCGCGTCGCGCAGCCGCTTGCGGTTCGAGGCGTGGAACTCCTCGACCGAGATGCCGAAGGCGTCCATCGCACCGCCCACGTCATTCGACGAGACAAAGCGGTTGTAGACGTAGAACGCTGTGTCCTCCACACCCTTGGCCATCACCGGCCCGCTGAGCTGCTGGAATTTCAGGGCGAAGTAGAGCTCATCCTCGTTCATCTCGTTGGCGATGCCGCCTTGCAGGAGCAGCGTGTTCTCGAGGAAGTTGAAGACCGACGAGTCCATGTCGCGATTGCGCTGCCGCGCACGCGCAACGGCCTGCCGGATAAATGCGCGGTCGCGTTCGGAATACTGCCTGCGATGGTCGATGTAGGTGCGATATACCGGGAAACACGCAATCGTTTCGCGGATGGCGGTCTCCAGCAGATTTTCGGTGAAATCGCGCGCCCCCCGGTCGTTGGCGGCCAGATGGCTCAGCAGATTCGTGAGCACATACACTTCGCTCGACAGCGCGTTCCGCATCACGCTGAGTTTCGTTTGATAGATGATCGTCTCCGGATCTTCAGTCTGCCCGGTGAGGGACTCGTAAAACTGGGTGAAGCGCTTCTCATTTTCGCGCTGGATGAATACCTGATTGCCAAAATAGACGAAGTCGTAGCCGGAGGTGCCGCGCACCGGCCACTCCGGAGGCAACGACTCGCTCGGCTCCAGAATCTTCTCGACCACCACGTAGAGCGGGCCGCGCTCCGTGCTCCAGTCACGCCCCCGCAACGCATCGACGACCTCCAGCTCGATGCCGTTGGGATTCGTGATTCCCTGCGGCTGCTCGCCAATGCAACGGCTGGCGACACAGAGCATCTGCAGGCGGATGAGGTACTGCATGGGATTGAAGAGGCCGTCGCAGTGATCGATGCGCAGCCCGGTCACATCGCGGCGGGCCAGCATTCTGCGAATGAGGCAATGGGTTGCGGCGAAAACCCGGGGGTTTTCCATGCGCAGACCGACGAGGTCATTGATGTCGAAAAAGCGGCGGTAGTTGATTTCCTCCGTGGAGACGCGCCAATACGCGAGCCGCCACGGCTGCTGTTCCAGCATGGCGTCGAGCCGATCGAAACTGTGCGGATCGCCCTCGATGCCGTTGATGCGTTGAATCGCTTTTTCGAGTGGCGCCCGCATCTCCTCGCTCTCGAGCGCGGCTCGCAGCCGAGGACGCAGCTCATCGAGTTGCTCTCGCCGCTGCGCGCCCAGCGCCTTATCGGTTGTGTCGTGAGGCGGGATATGAGCCATCTCGCGCAAGAGATCGCGGAAGTTCTGCGGCACGCCCATGTCGTCGAGCTCGCTCTCAGGAAACATGGCCGGAAGCGACCGCGGCGCCGCGGGAATGAGGTGATCGTAGTAGCGGATCCGGACCCGGCCCTGGTCCGCCACTACCTGAATGTGTCTGGATTCCAGTTCCTCACCATACTGGCGGCCGAGAATCGGCAGCAGCAGCCTGCCGCGCATGCGCGCATCCAGCGGATCCCAGTCGATATCGAAGAAGCTCGCGTACTCCGAGGCGCGGCCATTCTCGAGCACGTCCTGCCACCACACGGAGTCGTTGCCCACGCCCATGTGGTTGGGCACGATGTCGAGCAGCAAGCCCATCTCCAGGTCGCGCAGCCTGGCGGCCAGACGCGCGAAGCCTTCTTCCCCGCCCAGTTCAGGATTGACGCGGTCGTGCCGGGTGACATCGTAGCCGTGCTGGCTGCCGGGACGCGCTTCGAAGATGGGCGAGGCGTAACAGTCGCCAATGCCCAGTTCCTTCAGATACGGCAGTATCGCCTCAGCGTCTGCAAACGTAAATCCAGAGTGCAACTGCAGGCGGTAGGTCGAGAGCGGCGCACGCGCCACCAGGTTCGGTTCCCGTTCCGTGCAGTCCGATTGCAGTTTGCGATGCGGCGGGGTTTCAACTTGCAGCGTTTCCACTGGGCATTTAGATGCCCAAAATACGCTCTGGAGTTTGCAGGGAGAACCGAAAGATATTCACAAAAGCAAACAAAAATCCCCGCCGCGGCGAGGATTTTGCACATCGGCTGTTCTGTCCTCACACGAAGTGATCGCCGTCAGCGGCAGCATGCGCTTCGCGCTCGCGCCCCCGCATCACGCCAATGCCCGCGCGCAGACCATTCAGTACCGCGCTTACCTGCCGCCACGGCCCGGCCACGGCGCGCTGCCAGGTCGCAGTGGCATGAGCGATGGTGTCGAGCGTGCCCGTCACCATTTCGTCCACGCGTTCCGCCTGGGCCTCGGTCTTCTGCAGAATATCGTTCAGCGTTTCGCTCACGTGCACGGACTGTTCGCGCACGGTCTCAGAAACCGCCACCAGATTCTGGCTCGCATCGGACGCTTTCTGGCTGATCACCGAAACATGCTCGCTGATCTCGATCGCCTTCTGGGTGAGGGTTACGCTGTTCTCGGCCGCAGACTTTACCTTTGGCCCAACCTCATCCAGCAGCCGCTTCGCGGTGGCCATGGCCGGCACCACGTGCAGTTCCGCCGTCATCGAGATTTCTTTCACCTGCTTCACAACGCCCCGAATCGCAATCATGATCCCAAGCATCGCGATCGCCTGCAGGCCAACTCCGCAGGCGGTCACGATGAAAAAAGCGATGTAAAGCCATTCCGGTATCGAATTTGTCACGCGTTCCTGCCCTCAGCGCGCAGCCGCCCATCCGCGCGGCTCCGCGCAACGTTCTTTTTGGCGCTTCCGCCGCTTAGGCCGATTCGCCGTTGCTGCTGGTGCTCTGGTAGGCCTGCTTGCCGGCTTCGACGGCGGCGGAGACTTTGCCCGTCTGCTCGTTCACAAACTGGCGTCCCTGGTTCACAAACTCGTCCCACTGCGCGCGGCCGCGCTCCATGACTTCCTTGCCGCGGTCGACGTAATCGTTGACCTGCGTCTTGCCGCGATCGACCAGATCGCCTACCTGGTCGACGGCTTCTCGCCCGCGCTGCTTGAGATATTCCGTGCCCTCGCGCGCGCTGCTCAGCAGCTCTTCCCGGGTTTCCTTGCCGGCTTTGGGAGCATAGAGAACTCCGATCAGCGCCCCGATGCCCAGACCGGCCAGAAACCAGCTAAATCCGCTCGACTGCTTCTCTTCCGACATCGTAATTCTCTCCCGTATGAAATGAGTCCTTCAGACTCCCCATGGTAGTCGCAACAGGAGCCGGCGTAAATGACCATCCGCAGACTCCGGACTGATTTGTTCGAATGATGCAAGTTACTTCGGGAATTCTGGCGCCGCTCTCACTCCATCGGATGCCCCGCGGATGAGGTAGGGTGCCAGTCGCGCCCCACCGTTCGCGTCATCCGCCGAGATCCACCAGTTCCACGTGGTCGATCGTCCTTGAGAGAAAGCGGCTGCCCAGCGCACGAAACTTGCCCACGGAATCCGTGGCGAAAAAACGTGCGCGCGGATGCGCCTCGCCCGAAACTCCAACGCCCCAGGCCTGCGCGGCCTGTTCCGCCGTCACCGCGGCCGAATCGATCACGCGCATGTCCTGCGGCACGGCATGTTCAATCTGCGCTCGCAGCAATGGATAGTGCGTGCAGCCGAGCACCAGCGTGTCGGGATGCCGGCCTTCGATGCGCGCCTGCTCCATCAATTCCGAAAGGTAGATTCGCAGCACATCGGCCGTCACGGGATGCTCAATCCATCCCTCCTCCACCAGGGGCACGAGCAGCGGGCACGCCTTCTCGATGGCCTGGAGGCCGCGTTCGGCGCAGGCCGTGGCATAGGCATGGCTTTCGACGGTCGCTGCGGTGGCGATCACCAGCACGTCGCGCGTGTGCGACGAAGCCTGCGCGGCGTTCGCGCCCGTCTCCACTACGCCGAGCACCGGCACAGGCACAGTCTCGCGAATTGCATCCAGGGCGAGCGCGCTGGCGGTGTTGCAGGCGATCACCAGATACTCTGCGCCTTCGGCCACGAGTAAACGCGCGCTCGAGACCGCATAGCGCGCGACCGTGGCTCGCGATTTTGCGCCGTAGGGGAGACGAGCGGTATCGCCAAGGTAGAGGTATTCGGCCGCGGGGATGCGCTCGAGCAGTGCACGCAGGACCGTCAGGCCCCCGAAGCCGGAATCGAAGACGCCGATCTTCATTGCGTCCCCGCCCCGGCCGGAATCGGCTCGGGATTCGCCTCGGAGGCAAGGTAGGTGCGGGTAAGGTCCGCGTGACCGGCGAGCGTGTCACGGGGCTGGCCATCCACCAGAAAGTGAACCTGCGTCACTTCCGGCAGATTCGCGTGGAGCGTGGCCATCATGGCCAGCAGCGTCAGGGTCTCCGGCTCGATGCCTGAGGGCTGAGCCGCGGCGAGCGCCCCGTTCAGGTCGACCACGGCCATTTGTCCCTCGCCACCGTTGTGGCCCGGCGTCGGCGGAACGGGCACGAAGTACACCTCGTTGATCCCCGAAGCCACGCCGATGGGGTGCGTCGATCCCTGTGCGTGAAAGGCCTCGATGAGGCTCTCCAACAGCACGCGCGCCTCGGAGTTCTTGTCCGCGGGCATAGGCATGCTTCGTTCGACCGAGGCCAGCGATCCGTCGAGATCGTTCGGAATGTAGAGCGTAACGGTGCGCGGCGGATTCCCCGTCTCCTGTGGAATGGCCGCCGGCGCTCCGGCGGCCTGATCCTGCAGCCGATCCTGGGCGCGGTTGCGGAGGCGAATGAGCACCGTGGCCATGATGACGCAGGCCAGCAGCATCACGAGGAAGAGGATTTTGTGGGCGCGCGAGATCATCAGTGCTTCCAGTCGCTCTGCCACGATTCAATCGCAGCGCTGAGAGCATCGACGACGGATTTCTGATATGCGGAGTCGCCAATATCGCGCGGTTTGGTCACGTGGCCGCCCACCAGCGGAGCCAGTTCGATGGCTACGGCCGGACATGCAAGGCTATCGATGGGCTGTACCGACGCGCGTCCCAGGGTGAGGGGAATCTGCGCATGCGCCAGGGCCGCATTGATTTCGGATTCCAGCTTCACGCTCTGCGTCACATAGGCAGACTGCGCGGATTGCCACGGCAGCGGCCGCGTCATGGGCCCCGGGGCCAGCGATGACGTGTACAGGTGCACGCCGCTGCCGGTAGCCGTGGCGTGGATCACCAGACAAGCCGCCGCCTGAGCGCGGTTCGCGCTCTCGGCGCGCGCGACCGGCGGGATGAGAACGTCGGCAGTGCGAGTGGTCACGACCGCGATCCCGCGCGCCAGCAATTCCGAGCGCAATCGGTCGGAAAGGGCCAGCGTGACTTCTTTCTCTTCGAGGTTGTTGCCAAGGTGCGCGCCGGTGTCGGATCCTCCGTGCGCCGGATCGAGCACTACGACGAACGCTGCCTGCAACGGCTTTGCCGCGGGCGCAGGCAACTGGAGCGCCGATGCTGGAGCCTGAGGTAAAGCCGGCGCCGGCGGGGCGCTCTGAGGCGTAGTTGCCGGCGAGGCCCGCTGCTGGGGCGCCTGCCCCAGGGCGCTCGCTGTCATCGCGATGAACAGGAGTGCGAGGGGCTCAGTCCAGGGCATAGATGGCCAGACCGCTCAGCAGCTTCGGATAGAAGTCGGTGGACTTCTGCGGCATCACCTCGCCCGCAAACGCGACCTCGCGCAACTGATCCATGGTGACGGGATTCATGAGGAACGTGACGTTGGCATCGCCGCGCGTGGCCTGTGCTACCGCCTCGCCCGCATCGCGCAGATAGCGCAGGCGCTTCTGATCCTGGATCGCCTCTGCCGAGATGCCGAGAAGCTTCTCCAATACCAGGCTGTGGAGTTGCACAACATCGAGTTGCCGCTGCCGTTGCGGAATTTCGTGGAGCGCAGCCGCCACGACGTCCGGCTTAGCGGTTAACAGATGCCAGCCGTCACCGGTTACGGCGACAAACGCGGTTTTCGGGCCGACGGCGGTCAGCCGCGCTATCGCTGCAGCGGCATCGTGTGCCGCGAGGCGTTCGATCTCAAAGTACGGCCGCGCGGCATCCAGCATCCGGGCCGGCGAAAAGCCTGTGAGCCCGAAGATTACGCGATGGGTGGGTAGTATGACCAGACCTTCGGAATCCATATTGATGAAGGTCATCATCGCCGCCGCTTCGGGATACGGCGGCTGCTGCAGCCCTCCGCCCTGGCGTTCGCAGCCCTCGGCCTGCCGCTCGCCCGCGCGCTCTTTCGCGTAATTTAGCGCAGTTTCGTAGCGATGGTGGCCGTCAGCGATGATCAGCTTCTTGTCTTCGAGCGATGTGGTCAGCAGGTTGATTTTGGCCGGATCGCTGACCTTCCAGACACGGTGCAGCACGCCGTACTCATCGGTCACTTCGATCTCGGGTAACACTTCGCCGGCTGCGCCATTGCCAAACAGCAACTCCTCGGCAGAGTGGGCGGGGTCGGAATAGAGCATGAAGATCTGGCCGAAGTGCGCCCGCGTGGCGCGCA
>Ga0335075_10003636_pt1 | contig 24357 bp, 22 predicted proteins | sample Lox_Sample_24_FD_206723 | JGI IMG/M metagenome (GOLD analysis project Ga0335075, IMG submission 206723) | Soil microbial communities from Loxahatchee National Wildlife Refuge, Florida, United States - Lox_Sample_2.4 | ecosystem: Environmental > Terrestrial > Soil > Wetlands | place: USA...
CGTTCCCTGGCATGTCGATGTCTAGGCCCGCGTTCGCCGACGCCGCGGTGGAGTGAGTCGCACCCCAGTCGGAGGTCACGAACCCGCCGAAGCCGTCCTGGTGCCGCAGCACGGTGGTGAGCGTGTACGGGTTCTGGCACGCGGCCGTTCCGTTGATGTAGCTGTAGGAGCACATCACCGACGAGGCGGCGCCCTGCTGTACCGCGGTCTTGAAGGCGGGCAGGTAGATCTCCTGCATCGCCTGCGTGCTGACGGCTGCGTCGTCGGACGGCGTGTTGCGGCTGGTCTCCTGGTTGTAGACGGCGAAGTGCTTGACCATTGCCAGCACACCGGCTGACTGCACGCCGCGGATGTCGGCGGCACCCATCGTGCCGTTCAGGTAAGGGTCCTCACCGATCGATTCGAACGCCCGCCCCCAGCGCGGGTCGCGGACGATGTTGATGGTCGGTCCGAGGTCGACGGTCGTGCCTTTGGCGGCCTGCTCGGAGCCGATCACCTGACCGTAGGTCTGCTCGGCCGAGGTGTCCCACGTCGCCGCGACGTCGACCGGTGCTGGCAGCTGGGTCACGCCGGTCATGCCGTCGGCCACTCCGGCCGGGCCGTCCTCCATCTTGAGCGCCGGAATGCACAGTGACCGGACGGCCGGGATGAACCCGACGTAGCGGGGATTCCATGCGCCGGTGAGCAGGGAGACCTTCTGGGCCACCGTCATCGTGGCGAGTAGCTCACTTACCCGCTGCGAGACAGGCGCAGTCGAGCCCACCCACGGGCACGCGGTGGACGCCGCGAGGGCAGATGAGGACGGCACGAGCGCTATGCAGAACGACGCTCCGAGCAAGGCTGCCGTCAGTGTCGCCGCGGTAACAATCCGTGACCTTCGCACAGTTGAGCATACGAGGGGAGCTGGACCGTCAAGCCACATAGCATCCGTTAGTACCGTCACGGATCGGGCATAACGTCGGATAAGGCCACGCGAGAACACTCGAATCGATGCTAAGTCGACGGAACAGGGTGGCAGCCGCGGCCGGAACCCCGGCTGCTGGCGGCGGCTCAAGCAGCGAGCTCAGTCAGCCTTCCGGGCGCGGCTCGGCGCGACCCGCGGGGGTTCGCCCGGCTGCTTGGGATAGACGGGCGGCCACGGAGCGTCCATCTGGCCGGCCGCCAGGTCGCGCTCGTTCATCGCAAGGAACGGCTCCAGCGACTGCGGCGCCGCATTCATCCCGAGCCACGGGTCACCAATCCGCTCCAGCCGCGACGGCAGCGAGGCGATCGTGAACTGGTCCGGATGAACCTCGTCGATCTCGTCCCAGGCCACCGGCGTCGAAACCTGACCGCCCGGCCGGGCCCGCACTGACCAGGCGCCGAACACCGTCTTATGCGGCGCGTTCTGGTTGAAGTCCACGAACACGCGCTGGCCGCGTTCCTCCTTCCACCACGCCGCCGTGATCAGGTCAGGCCGCCGCCGCTCCAGTTCGCGGGCGATCGCCACTGCCGCGCTGCGCACCTGATAGGAGTCCCAGCGCGGCTCCAGCCGGACGTAGACGTGCAGCCCGCGGTTCCCGGTCGTCTTCGGGTAACCCGCTACTCCGTTCTCGGCCAGCAGCGCCTGCAGCTCACGTGCCGCGAGCCGGATGTGGCTGAAGTCGACGCCTGGCGTGGGGTCCAGGTCGATCCGCAGCTCGTCGGTGTGCGAGGGATCGTCAGACAGGTACGGCCAGACGTGAAAGCCCAGGCACCCGAGGTTTACTGCCCACAGCACATGGTCGATGTCCGCGGCGACCAGCGCTTCGGACGTCGTGCCGTTCGGTGTCGCGACGGTCGTGGTCTGCAGCCAGGACGGCTTGTTCTTCGGCACCCGCTTCTGGAAGAACGAAGGTCCGCCCGCCCCCTCCGGGAAACGCTGAAGCAGCACCGGCCGGCCGCCCATCGCGCGCAGCAGCGGTTCGGCGACCCGCAGGTAGTGCTCGGCCAGATTGGCCTTCGTCTCGCCGCGCTCGGCGAAGTAGACCTTGTCCCCTGAGGTGATCAGGTCCAGTCCGGTCATGGCGCAACCCCGAGCGGCAGCCGCTGCAGGACCTCGTAGCAGAACGTGAAGTACATCGATTCCCGCACCATGAGAAACTCGCTGACTCCGGTCTCGATCGCGACCGGCATTGCCTCAACCCGGCGCAGCAAGCCCGCCGGGTCAGACAGCGGCCGCGGGTACCGGAAGAGCGTGGTGTGCACGATGTCGACCGAGCTATAGCTGATCGGCCACGATAGCCCGAGCGCGGCGGTCAGTTCACGCCGGAAGGCGCCAACCGGGGTCGGCTCCTCAGCCACCGCGATGATGGCCGCGTCGGTGACGACCAGCCGCCGGTAACACAGCCGCATCGGCGGGATACCCTCGGTGATCGCCGCGATCGCCGTCAGCCAGCGCTCGCCGTGCTCCGCCCAGAGTGCGTCTTTCGGCTTGCTGAACTCCCGTGCGACGGGCAGCAGCCAGGCAACGCTGGTGTGCAACTGCGCTTGAGGCTGGCGGAGCAGATCCGGCTCCATGGCGAGCACCTGCTCCTGCACGCCGGCAAGCGCCGCGCTCGCGGCCGGATCGGGCCGGAACAGGAGCAGGTAGCCCACGCCCGGCGCGCCCCAGGTCGTGCAGAGCTTAAGATCTCCCGCGAGCACCGCCGGAGCGTGCGTCGCTTGAATATCGGTCATCGGGAAGAAACGCTACAGGCCGGGAACGCGCCGGACATCGGCTAATCACTGCGCCACGCCGCGGAGCTGCGGCCGGTCCGGGGCCCGAGGGCGGCGACGCGGCCGTTCCCGCATAAGGTGGTTTCCCTACTATCAGCAGAGCACGCGCGGAATAGCGGTGAGCGATGACCGGTCCGGACCTCAGCCAGCGCTTGACGGAGATAGCCGATCAGCCGAACGGAGGCGCCGCGGCCGCAGCGACTCTGGGCCGGTGGCTGTCGGCCGATCAGCCGTTCGTCAACGCCGCTGAGCTGCGGCGGTTCGCCGAGCGGGCGCCAGTCGCGATGATCGTAGACGCGTTCAGGTGCGACATCCCGTTCGGCACCGGCGGCAGGCGCGGCCGGGTGGGCATCGGGCCGAACCGGATTAACCCGCGGACCCTCGCCCTGACCGTGGCCGGGCACTGTGAGTTCCTGCGGCAGACGGGCGGCCAGTCCGGTGAGGGCAGCCGGACCGTGGTCGTGGCCAACGACACTCGCGTCTTCACCGACATCAACCGGCTGCACACGTTCATGGGCGAGGACTGGTCGCTGCTCCGCACCAGTTCGCGCAGTCTGGCCCTGCTGGCCTGCCAGCTGTACGCCGCATACGGGTTCGAGACCTACCTCACCGCTCCGAAGGACCACGACGCGTTCATGCCGACGCCGGAGCTGTCGTACGCGATCAGGGCGCTGCACGCGGCGGGCGGGCTGAACGTGTCGGCCTCCCACAATCACCCCGACGATAACGGCTTCAAGGTGTACACGCCCACCGGCGGCCAGTACTGCCCGCCCGACGATTCGACCCTGTCCAGGGCGGTTGAGCGGGCCGAACTTGACCCGCAGATCGAAGAGCTCGTCGCCCGGCACCTGGGTGCCGCTGATGAGATTCCGGCTGACGTGCACCGCAAGTACATCGACATGTACGTCGGCCGGGACGCCGAGATCTGCGCGTCGTCGGCGGCGGTGCGTGCCGCCGTGCCGGTCGTGTACACGCCGCTGTGCGGTACCGGGCTGGCGAACGTGGGGGAGACCCTGACCGGCGCCGGGTACCAGCTGCACACGCCGCCGGACCAGTACCCGGACGGCTCGTTCGCGCCAATCCCGATGCGCTCGCCGAACCCGGAGATCCCCGGCGTAACCGATCCTGCGGTCGAGTACGCCGCGTCGGCGGGCGCTGAACTGGTGCTGTCGAGCGACCCGGACGCGGACCGGCTCGGCGTTGAGGTGAGGCTGGCTGACGGGACGTGGCGCCACCTGACCGGGAACCAGATCGGCGCGATCATCGCTTACTTCCTGATCGCCGACCCCGCGGGACCGCGCCTGTCCGGGGAGCTGATCACGACGGTGGCGACCAGCCGGGTGCTGCGCGCGATCGGCTCGCTGGGGTCCGGGATCCGGGTCACCGACGATCTCATGATCGGCTTCAAGTTCGTCGGCCAGCTGCTGGACGTGCTTGAGAGCTCCGCTACCGGGCCGGTGCCGCTCGTACTGGCATCGGAAGAAAGCCACGGGTACCTGACAACGACCGACCTGCGGGACAAGGACGCGGCGTCCGGCGGCTTTATCATCGCCCACCTGCACGCCCTCATGCGCAGCAGCGGGCGCACCCTGTGGGATTACCTGATGCAGGTCTACGCGGCCACCGGCGTCCACATCGAGTACGGCCGGTCGCTCGTGCTGCTCGGCGCGGACGGGGCGGAGAAGATCAAAGCCGTAATGCGCTCACTGCGCTCGCAGCCACTGGAGCGCCTGGGCAGCGAGCCGGTGACGGTTCGGCACGACTTCCTGGTGGACGGCACGGCCGGACCGCTCACCGACGGCGAGAAGGCCTCCAGGGACGTCCTCGAGCTGATCAGCGAGCATTACCGGATCGTCGTCCGGCCGTCCGGCACTGAGGCCAAGCTGAAGTACTACTTCGACTTCGCCGAGCCGGCGCGGCCCGCTGTCGCCTTGCGCTACGCGGAGTTGGAGCCGGCGGTGAAGGCAGACTGCTCGGCCGTGTACGCCGACCTGGCCAGCCGAGCCGGTTACGAGCTGTCAGCCGAGGCACTTGAGCTCCCGGATGTGATGCCCGTGCAGGAGAAGATCAGTTACTAGCGGGAAGGGCGCTGATGGACGAGCGAGCCGGTCAGCCGGCTACGGCCGCCGACCTCGTTGACGTAGCCGCGCTGGTGACGGCGTACTTCAGCGAGCACCCGGATCCGGCCGAGCCGTCGCAGCGAGTGTCGTTCGGTACCTCGGGTCACCGGGGCAGCGCGCTGCGGCTGTCGTTCAACGAGGATCACATCGCGGCGACCACACAGGCGATCTGCGAGCATCGGGCAGCGGCCGGGATCACCGGGCCTATCTTCGTCGGCCGGGATACTCACGCGCTGTCCGAGCCGGCCATGGTCACCGCGCTCGAAGTGCTCGCGGCTAACGGCGCCGAGGTTCTCGTCGACAGCCGAGATGGCTTCACGCCGACGCCTGCGCTGTCGCGTGCGATCATCGCGTGGAACACCGACCGCACGGCGGGCCTGGCGGACGGCATCGTGATCACGCCGTCGCATAACCCGCCCGAGGACGGCGGATTCAAGTACAACCCTCCTGACGGCGGGCCGGCCAGCGCGGCGATCACCGCGGCCATCCAGTCACGCGCGAACGAGTTGCTGCTCGGCGGGCTGCGCGAGGTACGGCGCATCCCGGTGGCCAGAGCGCGGCAGGCAGCTGGGCGGTTCGACTTCCTCGGCGAGTACGTGGCCGCGCTTCCGTTCGTCATTGACATGGCAGCCATCAGGGCCGCGCGGGTGCGGATCGGCGCGGACCCGCTCGGTGGCGCTAGCGTGGCTTACTGGGGCGAGATCGCCGAGCGCTACGAGCTCGAGCTGACGGTGGTGAACCCGGTTGTCGATCCGACCTTCAGGTTCATGACGCTGGACTGGGACGGCCGCATCAGGATGGACTGCTCGTCGCCGAGCGCGATGGCTTCGCTGATCGGCCGGCGCACCGACTTCGCGGTGGCGACAGGCAACGACACGGATGCCGACCGGCATGGCATCGTCACGCCCGATGCGGGCCTGATGAACCCCAATCATTACCTCGCAGCCGCGATCGAGTACCTCTACCGGCACCGGGAGGGCTGGCCTGCCGGTGCCGGCGTAGGCAAGACCATGGTCAGCTCATCGATCATCGACCGGGTAGCTGACGAGTGCGGCCGGCGCCTGGTAGAAGTCCCGGTCGGGTTCAAGTGGTTCGTGCCTGGCCTGCTGGACGGCAGCGTGGCGTTCGGTGGCGAGGAGAGCGCAGGCGCCTCGTTCTTGTGCCGGGACGGCCGACCGTGGACGACGGACAAGGACGGGATCATCCTGAACTTGCTCGCGTCTGAGATCGTCGCGCTGACGGGACGTTCGCCGAGCGTGTTGTACCGGTCCATCGCCGACCGGCTCGGTGACCCGTCCTACGCGCGGATCGACGCGCCGGCCAGCCGGGAGCAGAAGGCGGTGCTGGCGAAGCTGTCGCCAGATCAGTTCCCGGCCGCCGAACTGGCTGGAGAGCCGGTGCTGGCCAGGCTGACGACCGCGCCCGGCAACGGTCAGCCGCTCGGCGGCATCAAGGTCGTGACCGAGTCTGGCTGGTTCGCTGCCCGGCCGTCAGGCACCGAGGACGTGTACAAGCTGTATGCCGAGTCCTTCCGCGGCCCCGGCCATCTGGCCCGGATTCAAGCCGAGGCGCAGCAGTTGCTCGGAGACGTGCTCAGCGGACGCGCGGCGGCCTCGGCCCCTTGACCGGCAGGCTTCACAGCTTGAAGGTTTCACACCCTGTAGGTTTGCCGGGCTCCGGGAGCTTATATATCCCATTCGTCCCCGGCAAAGTAGCAGGATGTCGAGACCCTTCATGGAAGTCGCGGACTCTTCATGGGAGTCTGCATGCTTCGCGCCCCTTTTGAGGCGATATACGGTGCAGGGTCGCATGAAGTGTCACCGCGGCCGGTTAGCGGCGAGCCATTGCGGGTTCGTGGCGGCGCCGGTTCCGCTTCGGTGGCTAGCCTGGCGGCGAGATCGGCTGTTCTCACTTCCCGGTTCTCGCTGGTCGCCTCAGCGCGGAAGCCAACCTGTTGATTGACCCGCAGCATGTGCTCGTTCTCAGCGGCGTTGCTGGTGCGGACGCGCCTGACTGCCGGCCGGTCAGCCGCGAGCCACTGCAGGTTCGCGGCCTTGATCCAGACGCCTAGCCCGTTGCCGCGGTGCGCCGCCAGCACGGCGGTGTCCTGCTGATCGGCGAGTTCCGGCCGATCCTGATAGATCACCAGGTACGTCAGCCCTGCTATCTCGCCGGTCTGCTGGTGCAGCGCGGTTACGACGCGAAGTTCGCCGTTGCGGGCAAGCGTGGTGGCCTCTTCGTCACGGATGCGCTGCGGGGACCACTCCGGCTGCGTGAAGCTCATGTCGCCGTGGGGCGCTTCCATGACCGCGTTCCTGGCGGCAGCGTAGGAGACCAGCAGGTGCTCTGGCGCGGCCCCCGTCCAGCGCTCGAGCCGGTATCCGGCCGGGGCCCGAACCTGCCAGCGAGCCCGGTCGGCAAGGGCAAGATCAACGCTCAGCTGAACAGTCCGCTGCGCGACCGCGAACCCGTGGCGCTCGGCGAAGGCCTGGGCGGCCGTTCCCGCCCGGATGTTCTCTATGTGGAGGGTGTTTCTGCGGCCGGCGGCCATCGCCAGTTCGCAGAGCAACGCGGTGCCCATGCCGCGACGGCGCTGGTCGGGGAGGACCGTGATATCGATGGCAGCCAGGTCGCTATCGGCTGTGCCGAAGAGTACGAGGAGCGCGACGCCGACGGGCTGTGCGGTTCCGGGCATCCGGGCGATCCAGTGGATTCGGCGCTGATCCGCCGAAGGTCTCCTAGTCAGACTGGCAAGCGCCCAGTCGGCGGTGAAGGCGCGCTGCTGCGGCTGGTCGACAGAGCTGGCCGCTAGTTGGACCTCGACGTACGCGCTCAGTTCGGCGGCCGTTGCGCTGGCAGGATCGAACCGGATGATGTCGACCGGCTTCTCGGGCGGCGGGCAGGCGTTCATGTGACCATCCTGCTTGATCGATTTATTAGCCTGGGCTGGGGGAGCGATGAGAATGTCAGCCGTCGTCGTCAACCCGAGCCGGGTCCGCGATCTGGACGGGCTGCGGCGGCAGTGCCAGCGGATCGCGGCAGGCTATGGCTGGGCGCCACCGCGCATCTTGCTGACCTCGAAGGCCGACGCCGGCGCTGGGGTGGCGCTCAGCGCGGTCGAGGCGGGCGCCCAGCTCATCGTCTGCGTCGGCGGTGACGGCACCGTGCGCGACTGCGCGCAGTCACTGGCCGGGACAAGCGTGCCACTGGCGATCGTGCCGACCGGCACCGCCAACCTGACGGCCAGGGCAGTGGGCGTTCCCGCCGGTATGGAGGCGGCGCTCGCGACCGGGTTCGGCGGCGAGGACGCGCGCATCGACGTCGCGACGGCGGATGGTGCCGTGTTCACCGCGATGGCCGGGATGGGTCTGGACGCGGCCGTCGTCGCCGCGACGCCCGATGCCGCCCGGCGGCTGGCGGGCTGGCCGGCCTATGCCGGGTCCGCGGTCAGCCAGCTGCTGCGGCGGCCCGTCACCTTCACCGTGCGGCTCGACGGCGGTGAGCCGCTCACCAGGCGCGCCAGGTCGGTGACGGTCGGAAACTCGGGCGCGTTGCCGGGCGGCTTCGTGGTCCTGCCAGGTGCCTGTGTCGATGACGGATTGCTCGACGTGCTGATCCTGGCGCCGTCCGGCCTGGCTGGCTGGGCTGACGTCGGCCTCCGGGTCGCGGTGGGCAGCCTGGGCGAGGGTCGTCAGCTGGAGCGCCACCAGGCCGGCACAGTCGAGATACGCGCCGACGCTGAATTGCCGCGGCAGATCGACGGCGAGATCATCGCCAGCGGCCGGTCGCTGACTGTGGCCGTCCGGCCCGGCGCCCTGCTGGTCCGCGTGCCGCCTGTCAGCCAGCCGCGCTGCGGATCGCAAGCTGGCTGAAGTCGGGGAGCGGGATGCCGAGGCTCTGTACCTTGCCGGTGCGCATGTTGACCGCGAGCAGCTTGCCGCTGGCATCGAGCACGAAGAGCCACTGGCTGTCCGGCGACCAGACCATCGTCTGGCTGGAGGCATTCTGGTTGACCGGTACTCCGATCGGCTTGACCGCACCGGTGACCATGTTGACCTGCTCGAGCGCGACCTGCACCTTCCCGCGGCTAACCACGACCGCAGCGGTCAAGCCGTCCGGAGCTACTGAGCCGGGAAACTCCGGCCAGGGCCAGGTCCGCAGTGGCACCGATGGTCCTGGCAGCTTGTGCTGGCTCCCGGTGACCGGATTGACGACGACGTTCCGGCAGATCCCCCTCGGGCAGGTCATACCGAGCCATCGACTCGGGCCGACCGCTGTCAGCAGCGCCGCGACGGGGCGCAGCGAGTGCGGGCCGGCATCGTACTGCCTGCCGGAGGAACCGCTGGCCACCAAGACTTCCCCGCGACCGTCGGACATAGCGGACTCAGACGGCCAGTTCCCGTCTGGCAAGGTGATGCGCGTGCTCGTCGGGCGCCCGTCCGCTCCGACCAGGACAAGTGAGTTGGAGCCGCCGGCCGTATCCCACTCTTGCCCCTCCTCGGGGCCGGGCAGCAGCAGCCCGCCGCGGGCCAGCACCCCGGTGAGGGGCTGAGCCGGCCGGTTATCGGGCACCAGGTAGCCAGGCACGTTGTCCTCAGGCCGAATAATCGCTGAGCGTGGCCCGACAATGAACGACACCGGGCCGTCGCCTACGGGTGGCGGGAGGGCCGTCCGGACGACCCGGCCGCGGGCCAGCTGGATCGCGACGACGCCAGCGGCATCCAGGCCGAACAGCTCCCACCCTTGCCTGATTCCGAGCAGGGGGCGGCCGAAATCACTGACGGTCACGGGCACTTGCACGGGTTTGCGCGCGCGGCCGGGATGCCGCACCGCGATCACGGTAGCGGCGATGAGAATGCAGGCGAGCAGCAGCCAGTACACCCGTGGCCGCCCGGGCCGCCGCGGGTTGCCGAAGTCCACATATTCGACGGACTGCTGCGGACCGCTGTTGTACGAGCTGACTGCCACACCTTAATCATCGCTCAGGGTGCCACAACGGTTCGGTGATCTCGAAGCCGACCGGAGCACCCCAGCTATTGCGGTAGGCGACTTCGTGTACCGGCCGGCGCGGGGCCACGCCCCACCGTCCTGTCGGGTAGCCCAGGGAGACCAGGCAGGCCATTGTCCAGCCCTTGCCAGCGGGCACGCCGAGGATCTCCATGGCCTGCCCGCCGTGGAACAGTCCCAGGACTGACGTGAGCGAGCTGCCGACTCCCTCGGCCCTGGCGGCGAGCTGCGCGCTCCACACTGCCGGGAAGATAGATCCCCCGGAATTGTCGCCCCGTGCGAACGCCGCCAGGAACAGCGGCACGTCCTCGAAGTGGTCGGCGAGGTGCTGCGCCGACGACTGCACGCGCAGCAGCGAGGCGCTCTGCGGGTCGTCAGGAGCGGACCTGGCGTGCTCGAGCGCCTCGCGGTAGAACGTATCCCACAGCGTGCCGATCGCGTCCCGGTAGAGCGGTCCTAGCTTGGCTTTGACGTCCGGGTCGTCGATGAGCAGGAATCGCCAGTTCTGTGAGTTACCGCCGCTCGGTGCCCTGATGGCGGCGTCGAGTATTCGCGCCTGGACGTCGCGCGGAACCGGGTCCGGCTTGACGCGCCGCATTGCCCTGGTCGTGTACAGCGCCTCACGAACGTCCATCTGCCACCTTTCGCCGCCGTCTATGCGACAGTCTGGCAGCTGGGTATGTATCGGTTAAGTGCACACCCCCGGCACGGCGAAACGGAGAGCAGGCATGAAAGGCTTCCGGAATTTCCTGCTGCGCGGCGACATCATCGTGGTTGCCGTCGGCCTGATCGTGGCACTGGCATTCAGTACGCTGATCAGCGCATTCACCACCAGCGTCATCAACCCGCTGGTCGCCCGCGCCGAAGGCGTCCACTCGGTGGGGCTGGGATGGCAGCTCGGCTCGAAGGGCAACACGGCGACGTTCCTGAACGTCGGCTCGTTCATCTCAGCCCTGATCTACTTCGTCATCTTCATGGCGGTCGTGTACTTCGTGATCGTCGTGCCGTACAAGGCGATCTCGGCCCGGCGCGGGGCCACCGTATTCGGCGATCCGCCCCCGGTGAAGACCTGTCCGTACTGCCTGTCGGCCGACCTGCCTGCTGCGGCGACAAAGTGCAAGTACTGCGGAACCGACCAGCCCGCTGCGGCTGATTAGTGGCCCCGTCGCTTCGGCAGGGGCGTGATCGAACGCGGTGGCGGTATCGTGCCGGGCCCGGACACGTTGCACGCGAGTGCGCTCGGGTCGGTGGCCAGTAGCGGCAGGGCCAGTGACGGCGGTCGCAGGAACGCCGGACGGTGCAGGTCGAGCATGTCCAGCATCGGCCACGCGTTCGCGTCCCGGTAGGTCATGGCGGGAAGGTTCCACTTAGCTTCGATCAGCGCGCAGATGCTGGTGTGGTCCATCACCTGGTGCGAGACATGGTGCGGCCTGGCCCACGGCGAGATGACCGCCATCGGCACCCGGAAGCCGTACTGGCGGAATCCGTTGTAGGGCAGGGTGCTACTGCTGATCGCGCTGACGTCCGGCGGAATGTTGTCCGGCGCGAGCGCGGGCGGCGGCGGCACGTGGTCGTAGTAGCCGCCGTGTTCGTCGTAGGTCCAGATCAGCAGCGTACTGGGCCATCCGGGCCCGGACATCACGGCGTTGATCACCGACGCGGCGAACTGCTCGCCGACAGCGATGTTCTGCGGGTCCTCCTCGGACTGCAAGTCGTAGTTCGGCTCGACGAGGCTGACTTGCGGCAGCGTCCCGGCCGCGGCGTCGGTGAAGAAATCGGCGATCGGCACAGCCCTGGTGCCGGCGTTGTCCAGATACAGCTTCGGGTACAGCGCGATGGTCGGATACGGTGAGTCCGCTGTCGGCGTGTAGTAGTCCTTCCAGGTAAGCCCGGCGGCGTCGACGGCGTCGAAGATCGTCCCGTTCGCCGGGTAGTCGGTGAGCGCTGGCGTCGTGTCGTCGATCTGGCCGATCGACGTGGCCGCGATCAGGTACCGGCGGTTCGGGTACGTCTGGCCAAGCACCGAGCAGAAATACCGGTCGCCGATCGGGAAGATGCCGGCCATCGAGTAGTAGAACGGCTGGTCGTCGCTATCCCAGTAGCCCATGGCGACCGGGCCGCTGTTGGAGATGACGAAGCCGTCGTTACGGCCGCCGTCGAACTGGATGTGGCTCTGGGTCCATTCCTGGCTCGGCTTGTTGTTCTGGCAGGTCGTCGGCATGTGAAAGGCGTGCTGGATATCGCCGTTAGCGTACGGGTTCGACGCGATCGGCTGGCCACCCCTGCCCAGCCTGAACCCGTCCGCTCCCGGACGCCTGAGCATGCCGAGCCTGTTGTCGTAGGAGTGGTTCTCCATCATCAGCACCACGATGTGCCGGATCTGCGGGATGGTGTCGGTGCCAGCCGCCAGGCGCGGGTACGGCAGCGAGCCTGGCTTGCGCAATTGCCTGCGCCACCACTGCGGACGAGTCGCGGCACTGGCCGGGCTCCAGCTGCCGGCGCCGAGGCCGGCGGCTGCGATGAGCCCGGCCTGCAACGCACCGCGCCTGCTGAGTCCGCTGCGACTGTGACCGCCGGGATTGGGCTCGCTGGGATTGGCCTCGTTCATCCGCCACCTCCGGGCTCGGGCAATAATCCGGATCGTAGGCCGGAGAAATGGCCAGGAAATGGCACTTCAGGTAAACATTTGGCGGAACTCGTGCGCAACCGCCGCCTTCAGGCCGGGATCTCGGCAAGATCGCTGAGCAGCAGTTCGCGGTCCTCAGCCTCGGCGACGTCAGCGGTTGCAGCGCGAGCGCGGTGCCGCCAGTCGTCGGACTCGCTGCGGTTGCCTGCCACCGCGTGCGCCCGCGCGAGTGCCTCGAAAGCGTAGGCGAGATCGAAGTCGCCGATGCCGTGCTCCGCGCAGATGTCGTGCGCCAGCTGCGCGTGGTAGAGGGCCGGCTCGGGCCTGCCGAGCACGGAGTACACCCGCGAGCAGAGCCAGTGGCTGCGCCCGAAGTTCACCGGCGTACCGACAGCAAGCCAGTGGTAGGCGGACGCGTGCGCCATGTGGATCATCCGCTGGTCGTCGTCAGGCGTCCGGCCCTGCTTCTCCAGCAGCGTCCAGGTGCCGTTGAACAACTCGGCGGCAAGTTTGCGGTGCAGCGGACGGTCGGCCGCGCTCGGCGCGCCGAGGTCCGGCCGCCGGATGCCCTGCTGTCCCCGGATCTGCTTGGTGAGCCTGACGTCTTCCTCGAGGTAGCCGATCGCCTGGTAGAAGGTACGCGCGGGGTAGTTGAGCATGCCGGTCTCGAGCGTGAGGTAGTCGAGGCCGCGAGCCGCGCCCCACTCTTCGGCAGCCTGCATCAGCGCACGGGCGATACCACGCCGCTCGTGCCCGGCCGCGGTGATCAGTTCACCGACGTAGGCGTCCACCTGACCGGTGAAGTGCGTGCGCTCCGCGGCGTGAACTACACCCGCAATCTGGTCGCCGTCGACTGCGACGAAGACAACGTGGTCCGGCCTGCCCGCCGCCTCAGCCGCATCGCCGATCCAGCCGCGCACGGCAGCTAGCCACGCCTCGTCGTCGCGCCACGGTGGCTTGCCTTCGGTCAGCCGGGGCGCGAGTGCCATGATCGCGTCCAGGTCAGCCGCGGCGTACTCACGGACCTCCACATGTTCGCTCACATCAGCACGCTAGCTCCTGAAGGCGGCCAAGCGCCGAACAAAACGACAGCCTCGAGGCCTAGCTGAGGAAGGACAAGCGCACCTGGCGATCTGGATTATCGACATTCAGGTCGACGAGCGCGACCGATTGCCAGGTGCCGAGCGCCATCCTGCCGCCGACCACCGGGATCGTGGCATACGGCGGCACCAGCGCCGGCAGCACATGCGAGCGGCCGTGGCCGCGGGAACCGTGCGCGTGCCGCCAGCGGTCGTCGGCGGGCAGCAGCTCGTCGAGCGCGGCCAGCAGATCGGAATCACTGCCGGCGCCTAGCTCCAGCAGGGCGACGCCCGCGGTGGCATGCGGCACGAAGATGTGCAGCAAGCCGTCGCTGCGGCCGGAAGCCTCGTGGACGAACTGGTCGCACTGCCTGGTGATGTCCAGGACGGCGGGCCGGCTGCCGGTATGCACATCGAAGGTCGTCGTCTTCATTGCAGCAGGATCGCAGAACCCGCCGGGGCCGGGCCGTCAGGTGCGGAGGTAAGACGCTCCGTTGAGATCGAGGATGGCGCCGCTCGCCCAGCGGGCCTCGGGCGAGGCCAGGTACACCACGGCTGCGGCGATCTCCTCGGGCTCGGCCACCCGGCCGAACGGGCTCTGCGCGCGAATGGCGTCGCCACCCGGGCCCTGCAAGTGCGCGGCGGCCATGTCGGTCTGCACGAAGCCTGGCGCGACAGCGGAGACGACGATGTTGTACGGCGCGAGCGCGACGGCGAGTGACTGGCCGAGCGCGTTCAGGCCCGCCTTGCTCGCTCCGTAGGCCGGCTGACCCGGCTCGCCGCGGAACGCCCCGCGCGACGACACGTTGACGATCGTGCCGCCGCCTGCCGCGACCATGTGCTGCACGGCGCACCAGCTCACGTTTGCCGCGCCGACCAGGTTCAGCCCGATGGTCTCCTGCCAGACCTGCTGCCAGTCTTCGTACGACACCCCGGCGATCGGGTGCCCGTTCCGGCCGTAACTGGCCGCGTTGTTCACCAGCACGTCGATGCCGCCAAGACGGGCCGCGGCATCGTCGACCATAGCCAGGACCGCAGCCGGGTCGGCGATGTCGGCCTGGACGATCACGTGGCCCTCACCTGGCAGGCCGGCCAGCACCGCGGCGGCGAGATCCGGCGAGTCCCGGTGGTGAATCGCCACGCTGTCACCGGCACCGGCGAACGCCTGCGCGACCGCCTGGCCGATTCCCCTGGAGGAGCCAGTTACCAGAATCTTGCGATTAGTCACTCGCTGACCTTAACGTCAGCTCGCTTTCGCATCGATGACCCACCCGGCAGAATGTCCCGCATGACACAGAACACGGCGTCTGCTGGGGATGGTGCTGACAACCGGGCAGTCCGAACTGCCGCCGACGACTTCGTGAGCCGGACAGCTGAGCTCAACCCGCTCCTCGCGACCACGCTCGGGCTGCCTGACGGGCAGGACGAGCTGCCTGACCTGTCACCGGCCGGCCAGGACGCGATCGACGAACTGCAGCGCGCGATGCTTGGCCGGCTGGACGGGCTCGAGCAGGCAGCCGGGCCAGCCGGGTTCGCTGACGCGGACGAGCGGCGGTGCGCCCGGCTGCTGCGCGAACGGCTGGAGACTGACCTCGCCATCCGGGCCGGCGGCGAGCACCTCCGGGCGATTTCGAATATCTTCGGGCCGCCGCAGCAGGTACGCGGCATCTTCCTGCTGATGCCCGCTGCGACTAGCGATGACTGGGCAGTCATCAGCCGCCGCATCGGCAGGGTCCCGGACGCGCTGGCCGGCTACCGGAAGTCACTGGCGGAAGGGTCGGTGCGGGGCTTGCATGCCGCGCCGCGCCAGGTCGAGACAGTTGCCGGACAGCTAGCGCAGTGGCTGACGGCTGGCGAGGGCAGGGGCTGGTTCACCGGTTTCACTGCGGGAACGCCCGCCGATGCGCCGGTCTCGTTGCGCACCGAACTGGACGCGGCGAGCGCCGCGGCCGATGCCGCCGTCGCCGGGTTGCGGGACTGGCTGCTGACTGAGTACCTCCCAGCCGCGGCCGGAACCCCGGACGGGGTGGGGACGGAGCGGTACCTGGCCGGTGGCCGCCGCTGGAACGGGTCAGCGCTCGACCTCGCCGAGGTGTACGACTGGGGCTGGTCGCAGTACCGGCAGATCATGGCTGACATGCGTGCCGAGGCGGACCGCATACTGCCAGGGTCGACGCCGCGGGAGGCGATGCGTCACCTCGACAGCCACGGCGAGGTTGTCGATGGCGTTGAAGCCGTCCGTGCGCGGCTGCAGCAGATGATGGATGACGCCATGGCGAGCCTGTCCGGGGTGCACTTCGATCTGGCCGACCCGATCAAGGTTGTCGAAGCCCGCATCGCGCCGCCTGGCAGCGCGGCCGCGCCCTACTACACCGCTCCGTCGCAGGACTTCGCCAGGCCGGGTCGTACCTGGCTGCCGACCCTTGGCAAGACCACGTTCCCGATGTGGCACCTGATCAGCACCTGGTACCACGAGGGCGTGCCCGGTCACCATCTCCAAATCGCGCAGTGGCGGTATCTTGCCGCTCAGCTGTCGGTCTACCAGACCAGCCTCGGTCAGGTCAGCGCGTGCTCAGAAGGCTGGGCGCTGTACGCCGAGCGGCTGATGGACGAGCTGGGCTTCCTGGACGGCCCTGGTGCGCGGCTTGGCTACCTGGATGCACAGCTGATGCGCGCCATCAGGGTGATCGTCGACATCGGCATGCACGTGCGGCTGCCGGCAGAGGCCGACTGGGCACCGGGCGCAGGTCAGGCGTGGACGCCGGAACTGGCGCTGGAGTTCTTCGACTCACATAGCGGGCGCGGGCGCGACTTCGCGGAGAGCGAGATCGTCCGTTACCTCGGTGCTCCCGGCCAGGCGATCAGCTACAAGCTGGGGGAGCGGGCGTGGCTGGCTGGCCGTGACGCGGCGAAGGCCGCGCGCGGCGCTGACTTCGATCTCAAGTCATGGCATATGGCGGCGCTGTCGCTCGGCTCCCTCGGCCTGGACGACCTGGCTGACGAGCTAGCTCAGCTGTGACCCCGGCTGCGCAGGTCGTCGCGGACCAGGGTGCCGAGCTTGCGGGTTTCATGGTGGTCAATGAGCGCGCCAGCAACCGCCCCGGTAAGCAGCGGGGTTAGTGCCAGCGCGCTCTTGCCGGCCTTGGCCAGCAACCTGCGTTCCAGCTTGCGCCGCAACGGGGAGCCGACAGCGAGAGCAAGGCCGCTGCTCGAGACGTGGACCCCGCGCCGCTCAGCCCAGGCGCCGGTGTAAGCCAGCATGCGTTGCGCGGCTGAGCCCGGCGCCGGCATCTCGTACACCTCGTGCAATTCGGCGATGAGCTTGAGTTCGATGGCGACCAGGGCAAGCGTCTCCACGCCAAGCTCAAGCGGGGCGGTCGTGACGAAGGGAACGGCCGCTACGGCGCCGACCGCCGCCCCGACGCCGGCCGACGCACGCGCGGCACCGGTGATCAGGCGGTCAGCTAGCTGCTCGGTCTGCAGCCCCGGGTACTGCTGGCGAAGCCTGCCATTACTGCGTATCGGTACCTTTGGCGCCATCTCCAGCGCCTGACCGGTGAGCCACTGGCCGCTCGCGCGCAGGCCGCGCAGGGTTGCCGAGCCATGAGTCCTGAAGCGCGTGGTCACGTGGCCGGTCCGGCCGGCCATGCTCGCGATCTGGCGGGCAAGCCGCCTGCGCCGCGATTCGTCCTCGGCCTCGCTGAGCTGCCCGGCGAGCTCGGCGACCTCCTGCGGGATCGGCTGGCCGTCTAGCCCGGCATGATTGTCTGCTGCGCTCATACTCAGTCAACTACCCCGGCTTACGACAACCATGGATTCACCAGGTCGACACCGGTCCCCGAGAAGTCCTTAGTGTTCCGCGTAGCCAGGGTGGCTCTGAGGTTCCGGCATATCGCTGCTATCTGTGCGTCCGCGATAGCGATAGGCCGGCCAGCCTTCTCACGATCCGACACTACGATCGCGTAGTGACTTGCCGCCGCAACGTCAAACGGCAAGACCCTGCCCTCGAGGTCCTCCTCAATCAGGCCAGCAACCGCCCCGGTCAGTTCCGTCTTCCTGGCCCCGGCCGGCAGCCTCGCCACACCGTAGAGCAGTTCGGCTGCAGTCACAGCCGTAGTGCCAACGTCGTTTGCGTCCAGGCCATCGAGCCAGGAAATGACGTTCTGATCCGGGGACACCCTGGTGAGTTCCGAGAGGACATTCGTATCGAGGATGATCACGTCTCGAACTCCGGGGCTCGCGGGACGTCGCTACGGGCCGGGATATCGAGCTCCACGTCGCCGAAAGCTGCGAACCGTGAATGAATCCGGCTCCCGAGGCCGAGGGACTGCGCGCGCGGAGCAAGCGCTTCCCGCAGGATGGCCCGGACCTCTGCTTCCATCGATCGGCCGTGGTGCGCAGCCCTGACGCGAAGGCGTGCTCGGGTCTCTTCGTCGAGGCCTCGGATCGTCAGAGTCGTCATCGCCGACCCCCATCTTCGCCAGCATTGACAGCAATGATAGCACTGCTGGCAACGACGGCGAAGCTATCCTCAGCCGGTCTCGTGCTCCAGCGCGCGGCGGGTCAGCACTTTCGCAAGATGGCGGCGGTACTCGCGGTCGGCGTGGATGTCCTCGCCGGGGGAGGTGCCGTCGGCGGCGTGCTGTGCCGCTTCGGCCGCGGACGCGCCGCCGGCTAGTGCTTCCTCGGCCGCGGTAGCGCGCAGCGGCTTCGGCCCCATGTTGGCGAGCGCGATCCGGCCGTCAACCGCGGCAACTCCGACGATCGCCCAGTCGTTAGCCCGCCTCACGAACTTCTGGTAGCCCCACGGGACCCCTGGCCGGCGCGGAACGCGGACAGCGGTCAGCAACTCATCCGGCTGCATCGCGGTCTCGAAGAATCCCTGGAAGAAATCGTCAGTGCTGACCGTCCGGCTGCCGCCAGGTCCTTGCAGCTCCACCGAGCCACCGAGCGCGACCAGCGCCATCGGCAAGTCGGCTGCCGGGTCAGCGTGTGACAGCGAGCCGCCGATGGTGCCGCGATGCCGGATCTGCGGATCGCCGACCTGGCTAGCGGCGTATGCGAGCAATGGCGCCTCAGCACGGATCAGCTCGCTGGCAGCCAGATCTGCGTGCCGGGTCGTCGCGCCGACTACCAGCTCGTCGCCGTCCGTACGCACGCCGGCCAGCTCGGCCAGGCCGCCGATGTCAATCAGCATTTCGGGCTGGGCGAGGCGCAGCTTCATCATCGGCAGCAGCGAGTGACCGCCGGCCAGCAGCTTGGCGTCGTCGCCGTGCTCAGCCAGCAAGCCGAGAGCATGCGCGGTCGACTCCGCAGCGACGTAGTCGAACTGTGCGGGGATCATGCTGTCACCTCAGCATTGGCAGGGGCGGATCCGTTGGCCTGGACCTGCTCCGCGTCGGCAGCGGCCAGAACGGCCCGGACGATGTTGTGGTAGCCGGTGCACCGGCAGAGGTTTCCTTCCAGGCCCTCGCGGACCTGCGTCTCGGTGGGGTGCGGGTTCTCCGACAGCAGCCCCACTGCCGCCATCACCATGCCTGGCGTGCAGAAGCCGCACTGCAGGCCGTGGTGCTGGCGAAACGCGGCCTGTACCGGATGCAGCTCACCGCCGGCAGAGAGCCCTTCGGCGGTCGTCACCTCGTGGCCGGACGCCTGTACGGCCAGCACGGTGCACGATTTCACCGACTTGCCGTCGAGCAGAACGGTGCAGGCGCCGCACGAGGTGGTGTCGCAGCCGACATTTGCCGCTCGCAGGCCGAGGATCTCGCGGAGGTAATGCACGAGCAGCAGGCGCGACTCGACTTCGTCCGACCGCCGCTCGCCGTTGACGGTGACCTCGATGTGCGTCATTACTGCTCCGATCCAGGCTGGACGGCCTGTAGCGCCTGCCAAACCCGCCGGGAAGTGACAGGCATGTCGATGTGCCGGACGCCGAGGTGGGCAACGGCGTCGACGACCGCGTTCTGCACGGCCGGCGTCGAGCCGATCGAGCCGGCCTCGCCGATGCCCTTGGCGCCGAGCGGGTTGTAGGTGGTTGGAGTTGCCATATCAGCGAGCTCGAAGCTGGGTACTTCGGTCGCGGACACGAACGGGTAATCCGCAAGGCTTGCGGTCAGCGGGTTCCCCGCGTCGTCGTAAACGACTTCCTCAAGGAACGCCTGAGCGGCACCCTGGCCTATGCCACCGTGCCGCTGGCCCTCGGCCAGCAGCGGGTTCAGTACGGTGCCCGCGTCGTCCACCGTGATCACCCGCTGCAGGCTCGTCTTCCCGGTCTCGGTGTCGACCTCGACCACCGCGACATGAGTGCCGAACGGGAATGTCGCGCCCGGCTGGGAGAACACGGTCCTGATCAGCAGCCGCTCGTTCTCGGCAAGCTGCGTCAACGGCACCGAGGCTTCCGGGTCACCGGCCACGTTGAACGCGCTGCGGGTCTTGTCGAATACCAGGTCAGCTGCGTTGGCCTCAAGCTCGGCCGCGGCCCTGAGGCGAGCGACCTCGAGCAGTTCCTGCGCGGCCTGCTGCACGGCTGCGCCGCCCTGCTGCAAGCTGCGCGAGCCGCCGGTACCGCCGCCCTCCGGGATCAGGTCGGTGTCGCCCCACTTCAGGGTGATCTTCTCGACCGGGATGCCGAGCTCCTCGCTAGCGATCATCGCCCAGGCGGTCGCGTGCCCCTGGCCGTGGGGGGACGTGCCGGTGAGGATCGTGGCGGTGCCGTCCGGGTGCACTTCGACGGTCGCGTTCTCCTGCGGCGGTGTGTCTTCGCCGTCGCCCATGCCGGTGATCTCGACATAGCTCGCAACGCCGATGCCTAGCTGGCGGATGTCGCCACTAGCCCGCCGCCGCGCTTGCTCTTTGCGCAGATCGGCGTAGCCCGCCGCGTCCAGCGCCTTGTCCAGGGCGGCGACATAGTCACCGGTGTCATACAGCGCGCCGAACGCGGTGCGATGCGGCTCGGTGAACGGGGCGAGCAGGTTCTTTCTGCGGACGTCGGCCGGGTCGGCGCTGATCTCCGCAGCGAACAAGTCGATCGCGCGCTCGAGCGCGGCGGTGGCCTCGGGCCGGCCGGCGCCTCGATAGGCACCGATCGGCGTGGTGTTGGTGATCACGACCTTGGCCACGGCCTCTGCCCTGGGAATGTCGTAAGGCCCGGTCGTCATCAGGATGGTCAGCATTGGCAGCACCGCGCCGATCTTCGGGTAAGCGCCCGCGTCCTGGACGATCTCCAGGCGGTACGCCTGCACGTTCCCGTCCCGGCCACCGCCGATCGTCACGGTGTGCTGCTGCGCGCGGCCGTGGGTCATCGCGATGAGGTTCTCGTACCTGGTCTCGGTCCACCGGACCGGACGGCCAAGGTGGCGGGCGACCCAGGCAACGACCACGTGCTCGGGATCTGCGCCGAACTTCGCGCCGAACGCGCCGCCGACATCCGGCGTGATCACCCGGACCAGTTCTTCGTCCACCCCGAGTTGCTTGGCCAGTTGCGACTTGGTGCCCTGGGCGCCTTGGTTGGGTATCCAGGCCGTCAGGCGCCCGTCCTCGCCCCAGACGGCTGCGGCGGCCCTGGTCTCCATGGGAGCGGGCGCGACCCGCTGGTTGATAATCGTGTGCTTGACCACGACCTCGCAGCCATCGAACAGCTCCGGGTTGAGGCTCGACGCGTCGCCCCAGTAGCCGGCCACATTGGTGCCAGCCGCCTCGAACAGCAAGCTTTCGTCACTCGGATCGAAACCGAGCGCGGCGGGCAGCGGGTCGTAGTCGACTTCCACCAGCTCGACCGCGTCCTCGCCCTGGTAGGGATGCTCGGTGACCACAGCCGCAACCGGCTCGCCGACAAAACGAGTCTTGTCAGTCGCCAGCAGCCGCTGCTGCATCTCGGTGTTGATCAGCCCTGCCGCGGACGGCGGGATTGGCTCCAGGTCAGCTAGGTCAGCCCCGGTGTAGACGGCGACGACGCCCGGCGCTTCCAGCGCCGCGCTGACATCTACCCTGGTGATCCTGGCGTGCGCGAGCGGCGACCTGACGAAGAACACGTGGCACGCGCCGTCGAGGCGTTCGTCTACCACGTCCTCGGTGTACACGCCGCCGGTGGTCAGGAATTTAGGGTCCTCGGTCCGCAGGACTCTCGTGCCCAGGATGCTCAACTGACCATCAGCTCCTCTCGCCGGTACCGCACACGTCGCGAACTCAACCGGACCGTGCGGTTATTCCAGAGCGTGCCATCAGCCGGGCGCCGACGAGCATCCGGGGCCTGCGGCAGGGCACTCTGGCCTGGTACTGGCGATCATGCCGGGCCGCCGGCGCAAGGTCAAACGCGGCCGGGTGGCTCGGCCGGATGCTGGAGTCAGCGAGCCGCGCACTCGAGCGCGCACGCGATCGCGCCGGGCACCGTCAGGACTCTCGCACGGTTAGCAGGCTGTGGCCGTAGACAGAGTCGGGCTCCACTCGACCCACTTCGCGGAACCCGAGCTTCTCCAGGACGCGTCGCGACGCGACATTCCAGTCCCAGACCCCTGCCCACAACCGCCGGTAGCCCACCTCGCTCGCCCATGTGACCACGGCCCGGCCTGCCTCAGTTGCGTAACCGCAGCCGTGAACCGCACGCAGCAGTTCGTAGGCCAACTCAGGCTCGTCGGGCGAGCCGTTCCCGTGAATGGTCAGCCCGCAATACCCGATGACGTCGGCCGTGCCCTTCCGCTCCACGGCCAGAATCCCTGGCCCCGACTCCGCACGCTCTGCGCATATCCGCGCGGCGATGTCGTCCACGGTCGGCCGGCCCTCGGAGTTTATCCGCCGATGCGGCGGCACCCGCAGATCCCGCTCAGTCCACAACTGGCGATAGATGGCGGCCTCGTCCACTCGGCGATGCCGAAGAATGAGGCGATCGGTCTCCAGGGTGTCCAGAACGCGCACTAGCGACATGCGGGCATTGTCTCTTCGCTAGCCTCCCGGTGACTGCCCTGTGGGCGGCTGGCGCGTCGCGCGCTTGCCGGGGCCGGGTCGGCACTTCGCGCCTTGATATTCACTTTCCCGCAGGTCAGGCCGCCGGGTAGGGTCGTGAGCACCACCCAGGATCCGGATCGGAAGTCAGCCATGTTCGCGCGCGCGCTCGGGCGCCATCTCGCCCTGGTCACGCGCCGCTTCCCGGTACTCGGAATCCGCGACTTCCGGATTCTCCTTGCCGAGCGGGTGCTGGCCCCGGCCTCGTACGCGTTTTCCATGGTGGGAGTGTCGTTCGCGGTACTCGACGCCACCGGCGGCTCGACGGCGAAGCTGTCCTACGTCCTTGCTGCGCAGATCGCGCCGTCGCTGGTGTTCCTGCTGCTTGGCGGCGTCTTCGCCGACCGGATGGCACCGCAGAAGGTGATCATCGCCGGGTACCTGATGATGGCAGCGGGCGAGGGCACCTTCGGCATCCTGGTGCTGACCGGACATCCGGCACTGTGGCAGATGATCGGCCTGGAGGCTGTTACCGGCATTGGCATGGCCATCTTCTATCCGGCGTCTTCGGCGCTGCTGCCAAGGCTGGTGCCCGAACGGCTGTTGCAGGAGGCCAGCGCGGTCAGCAGGCTGGCAATGAACGGCGGCCAGATGGGCGGTGCCGTGCTAGCGGGATTTGTGGTCGCCGCGATCAAGCCAGGCTGGGCGCTAGCCATCTGCGGCATCGGCCTGCTTGCCACGCTGCCGCTGATGCTTTCGCTGCGGGTAACCGCGCGGGAGCGCGCGCACCAGCCCGGCATGCTGCGAGAGCTTCGCGAGGGCTGGTCAGAGTTCCGTTCGCACACCTGGCTGTGGGTGATTGTCCTGCAGTTCGCCGTGGTGCTGGCGGCGTGGTACGGGTCGTTCAGCGTGCTCGGCCCGGTGGTCGCCCGTGCGAATCTGGGCGGCCCGGCGGCCTGGGGCACGATCACCGGCGCCGAGTCGCTCGGCCTCATCGCCGGCGGTCTGATCTCACTGCGGTTCAGCCCCCGGCGGCCGATGCGGTTCGTCGTGCTGAGCGGCGCCAGCATCGCGATCTCGCCGCTGGCGCTGGCCATGTTGTGGCCGTTGCCGGCGATCTGCGTGGCATCGTTCGCTCTGGGCACCGCGATGGAGATCATGATGGTGCAGTGGACGGTAGCGCTGGCCAGGAACATTCAGCCGGAGAAACTGGCCAGGGTCTCGTCCTACGACGCGTTCGGCTCGATCATGGCCATGCCGGTCGGCGCGGTGCTGGCCGGGCCGATCGCGGCCTGGGCAGGAGTGTCGGTGACGCAATACGGTGCCGCGGCGCTGATCGTGGCGGCCTCGGTGCTGGCCCTGATCCCGCGCGAAATCAGGACGCTGCGGGCTGATCACCTGTCCGGTCTCGCCGCGCCTGTTGCCGCTGACCCGCTCGAAGACAGTGCCGCGATGGCCATTACCCGGGCCGGTGGCTAGCCGGGGCACTCCCGTATCGTGCCGGGCATGGACGCCCGCATTGACCTTCGGTCCGACACCGTCACCCAGCCGTCGGACCGGATGCGGCGCGCGATGGCTACCGCCGAGGTGGGCGACGACTGGTACGGCGACGATCCGACGGTCAACCTGCTGCAGGAGCGCGCGGCCGAGCTGACTGGCAAACAAGCAGCTATCTATCTGCCGACCGGAACCATGTGTAACCAGGTCGCCCTGCACGCCTACGTCCGGTCTGGCCAGCTGGCCGTGTGCGAGGCAGCCGCGCACGTCGGCCGGACCGAGGTCAGTTCCGCGGCTGCGCTGTCGGGCGTCGCCTTCCGGTACCTGACCGCGCCGGACCGGGGACTGCTGCTCG
>Ga0335075_10003637_pt1 | contig 24357 bp, 21 predicted proteins | sample Lox_Sample_24_FD_206723 | JGI IMG/M metagenome (GOLD analysis project Ga0335075, IMG submission 206723) | Soil microbial communities from Loxahatchee National Wildlife Refuge, Florida, United States - Lox_Sample_2.4 | ecosystem: Environmental > Terrestrial > Soil > Wetlands | place: USA...
CTAGTCGTCGCCCATGCGATATCTCGCCCGTTCCTGGGACCTAGGCCTTTAAATAGCTAAGGCCACGGACCCTGTGTGCGGGTCCGCGGCCTCGAGGGGATTTCGCCGCCGGCTTTTTAGGCCGGTTCCCTTTCTGGAGGCGGACCCGATGCACCCTCGCCGACGGCGAGAATGCTGGTCATCTGGATGTAGTTATTCGTCCGCCCGTCCTTCGCCACGGGGGCGCCCGACCGCGGAACCGGGACGGCGTCCCGGACACGCGCGACCGGCAGGACGACGCCGCACGGCCCTGATCCGAGCACACCTGTCCCCAGGAACCCGGAACGCGGGGAGAAGGCACCCGGACGCGTACGCCAATGGACCGCCGCTAGGACGCCGGTGTTGATGTTCGTCACGTTGGGCACCTCCCTCCAGGAGCGTCGACAACTAGCCCACGGACATGTAGGCAGCCTACGAAATGGCGGCGCAGTGGGGCAACCTTTTTTTAAGCTGCGGTTTTCAACTAATCGCGGGGCCTGGTCCGGACCAGACCCTCCTGCACCACCGATACCACGAGCTCGCCGGTGGCGGTGAACACCTCGCCGCGGGCCAGGCCCCGCCCGCCGTGGGCCACCGGGGACTCCTGGGCGTACAGCAGCCAGCGGTCGGCCCGGAACCGCCGGTGGAACCACATCGCGTGGTCCAGGCTCGCGCCGGTCGTGCGGCCGTCCGCCCAAGACAGTCCGTGCCCGCTCAGCACCGTGTCCAGCAGCGTCATGTCCGAGGCGTAGGTCATCAGGCACACGTGCAGCAGCGGGTCGTCGGGCAGTTCCCCGTCCACCCGCAGCCAGACCAGGCTCCTGGTCGTGCGCAGCGACGGGTCGCGGGCGGCCTCCGCCGACAGCGGGCCGACCGACCGCAGGTCGAACGGGTGACCGGGCAGCGGGATGGGGACCGACAGCCGGGCCAGCCGGTCGTCGTTCGGCTCAACCAGGTCCGGCGGCGGCACGTCCGGCATCGGGTCGGCGTGCTCGAGACCCGGCTCGTCGCGGTGGAACGACGCGGACATGGCGAAGATCGTCTCGCCGTGCTGGATCGCGGAGACCCGGCGGGTGGTGAACGAGCGCCCGTCCCTGAGCCGGTCGACCGTGTACACCAGCGGCACCGCCGGGTCGCCGGGCCGGATGAAGTACGCGTGCATCGAGTGCACCGGCCGGTCAGGCGGCACCGTGCGCCCGGCGGCGACCAGCGCCTGCCCGGCGACCTGGCCGCCGAACACGCGCTGCCTGCGCTCTTCCGGGCTGCGCCCGCGGAAGATGTTCACCTCGATCTGCTCCAGGTCGAGCAGGTCGATCAGGCGGTCGAGCGATTCGCCCACTCACCCCTCCCTCAGCCGCAGTCCGTCGAGGAAACGAGACCGCTGCCGGGCCCCCGCGCCGCGGCCCCAGGACAGGAACAGGTGCTCGCGCGCCCTGGTCACCGCGACATACAGTAGCCGCCTTTCCTCCGCCACCGCCTCGGCCGTCCTGGCGTGGACGATCGGCATCCGCCCCTCGACCAGGCCCGGCAGGAGCACCGCGTCCCACTCAAGACCCTTGGCCGCGTGCATCGAGGCGAGCGTCACGCCGTCCACCGCGGGCGCATGGCCAAGTTCGGCCCGCTGGGTCAACTCGGCGGCGAACTCGCGCAGGCCGGCCCCGGGCCGCGCCGCGTGCACGTCGTCGGCAAGCTGGGCGATCGCAGCCAGCGACTCCCAGCGCTCGCGAGCCGCCGCCCCGCCCGCCGGCGGAGGCCCCCCGAAGCCGACTCCGGTCAGCACGTCCCGGACCGCGGCCGGAAGCGGTGCCACCCCACCCGGGGCCACCCCACCCGGGGCCACCCCACCCGGGGCCACCCCACCCGGGGCCTCATCCGGGGCCACCCCCGCCTGAACCACCGCATCCGCGCCGTGGGCGGCGCCGCGCAGCAGGACGAGGGCCTGGCGGACCACGGGCCGCTCGTAGAACCGCTCGGCGCCGCGCACCACGTAGGGCACCCCGGCCAGGGCCAGCGCCTGCTCGAATCGCTGCGTGTCGGCGTTGATCCGCACCAGCACCGCGATCTCCCTGGCCGGAACGCCCGCCGCGATCAGCGCCGCGGCCCGGGACGCGATGCCGCCCGCCTCGGCGGCGTCGTCGGGGTACTCGGTGAGCACCGGCGCCGCTCCGCCCGGCCGCTGCGCCACCAGTGGCGGGTCAGACGAGCTCAGCCGGTTGGCCACCGCGACGACCTGCGGCGTCGACCGGTAGTCGCGGACCAGCTTGACCACTGCGGCGCCGGGGAACTCGGCGGTGAAACCGGTCAGGTACTGCGGCGCGGCGCCGGTGAACGAGTAGATCACCTGATGCGGGTCACCCACCACGCACAGGTCGTCGCGGTCGCCGAGCCAGGCGTCGAGCAGCAGCTTCTGCAGCGGGTTGACGTCCTGGTACTCGTCGACCACGAAGTACCTGAAGACCTCGCGCACCATGTCGGCCGCGCCGCGGTGCTCACCCACGATGGCGGCGGTCAGCTCGAGGACCGACTCGAAGTCGATCAGGTGCCGCTCGCGCCGCAGCCGCTCGTACCCGTCGTACAGGCCCGCCATGGCCTCGAACCCGGCCGCGGGCGAGCGGCCCGCGGCGGCCGCGGCGGCCGCGTAGCGGTCCGGGCGGACCTGCATCGTCTTGGCCCACTCGATCTCGGCGGCGGCATCGGCCAGCCCAGCGCCCTCCAGCCGGACCCGGGCCTGCGCGGCCGCCTCGCGGACCAGGCCGGCCTTGGCCTCGACCAGCCGCGGCGGCCGCCCGCCGATCACACGCGGCCAGAAGTAATTCAGCTGGCGTAGCGCGGCCGCGTGGAACGTGGACGCCCGCACCTGCGCGGCGCCGAGCTGGCGGAGCCGGCCGCGCAGCTCGCCTGCCGCCCGCACGGTGAACGTCAGCGCCAGCACGTGCGCCGGGTCGACCACCCCGATCGCGGCCGCGTACGCGATCCGGTGGGTGACCGCCCGGGTCTTACCGGTGCCCGCGCCTGCCAGCACGCACACCGGGCCCCGGGTGGCCAGGGCCACCTCGCGCTGCTCGGGATCCAGCCCGGCCAGCAGCACATCGGTCACGCCCAACCTCCGCCCCCTCCCGGGAACGCAATCAGCCCTGCCGGTGTTGACACGATCGGTTAATTTTCACCTATCGAGGAGGAGCGGGTGCCCGGCCAGCTGACGATGTACACCACACCCTGGTGCGGCTACTGCCGTAACCTGAAGAAGCAGCTCGCCCGGGCCGGGATCGAGATCGCCGAGGTCGACATCGAGCGCGACCCGGCCGCGTGCGAGTTCGTGATGTCGGTCAACGGCGGCAACCAGACCGTGCCGACCGTCCTTTTCCCGGACGGCACCACCCTGGTCAACCCGTCGGCCGCGCAGGTCCGCGAGCGGCTGGCCGCCGTCACCGCGGGATAACGGGGATAGCAGGCAACAGGCCGGGCGCTAGTGGCACGGCCCGTTCGGCCCATTTATTCCGAACGGAACGTGGTGCGCGCCCCGCAGGACGGACGGACATGGACCCAGTGATCGTGCGCCGGTCCGAGCAGGGCTGGCGGGTCGGGCCGGAGGAGACCCCGGACCTCACCAGTGCGATGGTGCTCGCTGACCTGCTGGCCGACGACCTGCCCCCGGAGCCGCCCTCCCCCGAGGACGACGGCCAGGACACCGAGGCCGCGCGGCTGGCGGTGACCGTGGCGCAGCTCACCCGCGCGCTGGCCGTCCGGGTCCGGATCGAGCAGGCCATCGGCGTGCTGGCCGAACGGCACAGGCTCGCGCCGCGGCAGGCGTTTGACCTGCTGCGGACGGTGGCGAGGTCCAACGGCCAGAAGGTCACCGAGATCGCGCAGACCGTGGTGGACAGCGCGTTCAACCCGCTGCTGCCGCTGCCGGCGGAACTGGCCCGCCCGGTCGTTCCGCGTAAGCGCGGCCCCTCGCCCCGGCGAGCGCGGGCCCCACACTCGCAGTAACGCAGTGATTACGGTGCGGCTGATTGCGCCGCGTCCGGTCCCCTGCGCGTCCGGGAGTCCGGCCACCGCCACGCCGCGGACATGCGATACTGCCCAGATGACCGGGCTCAGCCTCGCCCTGGCCAACCTGAAGCCGGGCACTGGCAAGACGACCTCGGCCGTCTGGCTGGCCCACGTGTTCTCCCAGGCCGGCAACCGCGTGCTGTTGGTCGACGCGGACCCGTCGGGCAGCGCGCTCGAATGGTCCGACCTCGCGGCCATGTACCCAGGGATGGCCCCGGAGCAGGCGGCGTTCCCGTTCCGGATCGTGGCGCTGCCGTCGCGGGAACTGCACCGCAGGCTGCCCGAGATCGCCAGACATGACGACGTCGTGATCATCGACACGCCGCAGATCGAGGACCACGCCGGCATCGCCCGGTCGGCGCTGCGGTACGCCGATGAGATCGTGATCCCCTGCGCGCCAAGCCCGATCGAGATCAATCGGACCACACCGGTGCGCGAGGAAATCGCCGAGATCCGGGAGGTTCGCCAGAAACCCGCGCGGGCGGTCGTGCTGCTTAACCGGTGCGTGACGCGGGCGCACTCCACCACCGATGCCAGGGAGGCGCTGGTCGGCCTCGGTTATGACGTGCTCGGCACGGTGGTGCCGCGGCGGGAGGTCTACGCGCAAAGCTTCGGCGTGCCGATCCGGCAGGCCGGCACCGAGGTGTGGCGCCAGGTGGCCCGCGACCTCATCGACCGCTGCGCCCCCCTGTGCTGCGTCCGGTCATGAGCGCGCCCAAGGAACGCGAGCAGCGCCGGGCACAGATGGCCGCCGCGGCGGCGCGGCGCGCCGTGCCCGCGGCGCCGCCGGCCGGCCGGACCGCGATCAGATCCAAGCCGATCCGGGTCACCTTGGACCTGAGCCCCGAGCTGTACCGCCAGCTGACCGCGTGGGCCGATTCGGCCGCGATCGAGCTGGACGTGCCTCGGGTCTCGCTGGCCGACGCGATGCGGGCGATGATCCGGGTCACCGCGGACAATCCAGGCGAGGTCCTCGAGCGGCTGCGCCGCGACCGGGACTGACCCGGGTACGCGGGCCGGTCAGCGCGAGTGCCTGTCGCGGCGGGAGCGGGTCATGTCGACCATGATCTGCCCGAGCCCTGTGTCCGTCTCGTCTTCGTCCTCGTCGTCGAGCCGGGCCGCCACCGACTCCACGTTGACCTCGGCCTGCCGCCCCTGCTGGGCCGCCCGTTGTACCTCCAGCTGGGCCTCCTGCCATGCGGCCTGCTGTGCGGCCTGCTGTTCGGCCTGGAGGGCTGCGTGCTGAGCCGCGGCGGCCTGCGCGCCCGCCAGCAGGTGGGGGCGCAGCCACAGGAAGTAGCTGATCCAGGCCGAGCCCATCGACGTGGACCAGCCGGGCCCGCTCAGTTCGTGGACCGCCTGGACCAGCGCGTGGGCCACGTTGACGTACTGCCCCTCGGGGAAGCCCTCCCAGTAGTTCGTCGCGCCGACCCAGCGCAGCGAGTCCGCCACCGCGTGCGGCGGGTCGTCGGTCAGCGCCGCCCACAGCGCCGCGCGCACCATGCGCTGGCAGAACGGGCGCAGGTCCACGCCCAGGTCAGGGATCAGCACGGCCAGGTTGGCCTGCAGGACCCCGGCGAACGCGTCCTCCGCCTGGAAGAGCACGCCGGCCGACCAACGGACCGCATCCGCCGTGGCCGGGTCCAGCGCATCGCCGCTCGCCATACCCGGCCTCCCTCCTGCGGGTAAGGCCGCCGCCGCCGGTGGCGTCAGCCGCGGCTCCCGCGCTCCGCACCGATCCCGGTCAGGGCGCGCACCTGCATCCGGGCGAACCGCGCCGGGTCGGAGACATTCTTGTCCGTGACCGAGCCCAGCCAGCCGAGGAAGAACGCCAGCGGGATCGACACGATGCCTGGATTGTCAAGCGGAAAGAACGCGAAGTTGATGTGCGGGTCGCTGATCAGCGACGGGCCGGCGCCGCCCAGGCCGGTGCTGCCGCCCGAGACCACGGGAGAGAAGATGATCAGGCCGACGGCGCTGATCAGCCCCCCGTAGATGCTCCACAGCGCGCCGCGGGCGGTGAACCGCGGCCAGAAGAACGAGTACAGGATCGAAGGCAGGTTCGCCGACGCGGCGACCGCGAACGCCAGCGCCACGAGGAACGCCACGTCGATGTCCTTGGCGTAGATCCCGCCGACGACCGCGATCAGTCCGATCACGACCGCGGTGATCCGCGCCACCCGTATCTCGTCCTCGGGATCGGCCCTGCTCTCGTTACCTGGGCCGCGGCGCATCACGCCCGCGTACACGTCATGGGCGAATGACGCGCTGGCCGTGATCGTCAGGCCCGCCACCACGGCCAGGATCGTGGCGAAGGCGACCGCGGCCACCAGGCCGAGGAACACCGTCCCGCCCAGGTGGAAGGCCAGCAGCGGCACCGCCGAGTTCTCCTTGCCCGGCGCCGACTCGATCTGCTTGGCTCCCACCAGCCACATCGCGCCGAAGCCGAGCACCAGGGTGAACAAGTAGAACACGCCGACCATGCAGATCGTCCACACCACGCTACGGCGCGCCTGGGCCGCGTCCGGCACGGTGTACAGCCGCATCAAGACGTGCGGCAGGCCGGCCGTGCCGAGCACAAGGGCCAGCGAGAGCGAGACGAAGTTGAACTTGGAGACCGTGTTCACCCCGTACAGCAGGCCGGGCCCGAGCACCGCGCGGCCGGCCGGGCTGGCCGCCGCGGCGTGACCGAGCAGCGCGGACAGGCTGAACCCGGCCCGGGCCAGCACCCAGACGGTGGCCACCGCGGCGCCGATTGTCAGCAGCACCGCCTTGACGATCTGGACCCAGGTGGTGCCCTTCATCCCGCCGACAAGGACGTAGAAGATCATCAGCAGGCCGACGACGGCGACCGTCGCATCCTGGCCCTGCGCGCTGTGCACTCCGAGCAGCAGGCTGACAAGACCGCCCGCCCCTGCCATCTGGGCCAGCAGGTAGAACAGGCTCACGACGAGGGTGGAGGTGGCCGCGGCGGCGCGCACGGGCACCGCCCTCAGCCGCAGGTCCAACACGTCGGCCGTGGTGTACCGCCCGGTGTTCCGCAGGGGTCCGGCTACCAGCAGCAGGACGAGCAGCCAGCCGACCAGGAAGCCGATCGAGTACAGGAAGCCGTCGTATCCGTCGAGGGCGATCAGCCCAGCTATGCCGAGGAAGGACGCGGCCGACAGGTAGTCGCCGCCGATCGCGATCCCGTTCTGCCGGCCGGTAAAGGCCCGGCCTCCGGCGTAGTAGTCGGTGGTGGTCCGGTTCCCGCCGGACGCGGCAACGGCGATGACCAGCGTGGCCGCCACGAACAGCGCGAAGATCGCGATGTTGACCGCGGGCGTGCCCACGGTCTGCGCCGCCTGGACATGGGCCGCCTGGACATGCGCCGCCTGGACATGGGCCGCCTGGACATGGGCCGCCTGGACATGGGCCGCCGACCGGGTCACGGCCTTCGGCCCTTTTCCAGGCGCAGCCTGAGCTTGGCCGCCAGCGGGTCGAAGTGGCGCGGCGCCCAGCGGCCGTAGCCGATGGCGATCGCGAACGTGGAGGCGAACTGCAGCAGGCCGATGCACAGGCCCACGTTGATATCGCCGAACACGCTGATCCGCATGAAGCCCGGCGCGAACGCGGCCAGGATCACGTACAGGAAGTACCAGGCCAGGAACATGCCGGTCATCGGCACGACGTAATAACCCAGGCGCCGTCGCAGGGTCCCGAACTCGCGGCTGCCCTTGACGAGTTCGTAAGCGCTGGCGCTTCCGCGGTTGGACTGTGTCACCGACATCCCGGGGCTCCTTTCCGGGGCGTCGTGGTACGACGTCGGACTTGGGACGTAACGGTATGCATCGGATATTCCCGCGCTGGTCAGGACGCGGCCAACGGATACCATGCTGCGGCGAGCGGTTTAAGGCGCCTGTTACCGGTCGTTGCAGCGGGACGAACGGCCGACCGTCACCGGCCGGGCGACCGTCGGCCGCGCTCCACCGTGAGCGGCCTGTAATCGTGTCGGCTCAACGCCTCGGGCTGGTGCATGCGCAGCATCACCTGCCCGACGTTGCCGGGCACGGTGGCCTGGGTGAACAGCGAGGTCACGATCATCACGCCGAACGCAAGCGGCACCGACCAGAGGGCAGGCTGTCCGAGCAGAACGGCGCTCCAGCCGTGGGTCGCCGCGCCGGCCATCGTCGCGACGATCGCCGCCAGGCACGCGCCGCCGCCTACCACGATGCCGGCCGCCGCGCCGGCCTTGGTGAGCTGGCGCCACCAGATCCCAAGCACAAGCAGCGGGCAGAACGACGACGCGGCGATGGCGAACGCCCAGCCGACGAGCAGCGCCAGATTGAAGCGGCCGATCAGCAGGGAGGCGATCGTCGCCACCGCGCCCGCGGCGATCGCGCACCAGCGGAACGAGGTCACGCCGCCGCGGAGGAAGTCATGTGACAGCGCACCAGAGACGCTGACCAGCAGGCCGGACGAGGTGGACAGGAACGCGGCGAAGGCTCCCGCGGCGACCAGCGCCGCAAGCAGTTGCCCCGGCAGGCCGGGCAGCAGCAGCGAAGGCAGGGCGAGGATCACGTCGTCCGAGTCACCGACCATGTAAAGCTGCGGCGCGTGCAGCCTGGTCAGCACGGCCAGCACCGTGGGGAACAGGTAGAACGTGCTCAGCAGCAGCACGACGATCAGCGTCGTCCGCCTGGCCGCCTCGCCGTCGGGGTTGGTGTAGAAGCGCACGAGGATGTGCGGCAGCCCGATCGCGCCGAAGAACGTGGCGATGATGACGCCGTAGGTCGACGCGAGTGGATGGGCGCCGTCAGTGCCCGCGGTCGAGAACGGCGAGTCCCATGACACGCCGCCGGGTGCTGCCATGGCCACGCTGGTAGGGGCCGGTGCGCCCGCGGCGAAGCCGAGACTGGTCCCGGCGGCGGCGACATGGCGGCACGCGCACAGCGGCACCGCCTGGTCGCGGTAGCTCCGCTGGTCGACCAGGCCGCTGACCGTCACCCTGGCCGGGCGGGAAAGGGTGAACTCCACCGTCTGCGGTACCTGGACGACGGTGGCGCGGGTGAAGACCGGGGCGCGGCCTGGCTGGAGGTTGCGGGCGCCCTCGTGCCCGGTCGCGACCAGCAGCACCAGCGCGGGAATGCCGATCGCGCACAGCTTCAGCCAGTACTGGAAGCACTGGACGAACGTGATGCCCTTCATCCCGCCCATCGCGATATTGCCGCTCACGACCACGCCGAGGACGACCACGCCGATCCAGTAGGGCGTGCCGAGTACCCACTGCAGCGTGATGCCCGCACCCTTCATCTGGGGCAACAGGTAGAACCACCCGATGACCAGGACCAGCGTGGTGGCCACCCGGCGCAGGCTCGTCGAGCCGAGCCGCCCGGCCGCGAAGTCGGGGATTGTGTACGCCCCGAAGCGGCGCAGCGGCGCGGCCACCAGCAGCAGCAGGACCAGGTATCCGGCGGTGTAGCCGACCGAGTACCACAGCGAGCCGAGGCCCTGCGACACGATCAGGCCAGCGATGCCAAGGAAGGATGCGGCCGACAGGTATTCGCCGGAGATGGCGGCGGCGTTGATCCCCGGCGGGACCTGCCTCGCGGCGACCATGAAGTCGTCCGGCGTGCGCGCCACCCGTATGCCGCGCGCGCCGACCACGATCGTCAGCAGCGTGACGAACGCAATCGCGCCGATCGCCGTGTCAGGCATGTGGCCCGGTTGCGTCGCAGCCCCCTCGGCCTGGCGGGTCGACCAGATCGGTGAACCTGACCTCGAGCTGGCGGGCCTGGCGGTGATAGAACCAGCCGACGGCCATGAACACCGGGTAGAACGCGAAGCCGAGCACGATCAGGGTGAGCGGGAGGCCGGCCACCCTGGTCCGGCCTACCGCGGGCACCAGGGCGGCGACGAGCGGGAAGGAGACGGTCACGGCCAGCGCGAGCATGAGGCACAGCAGGGACAGGCCAAGCTGCGCCCGCATCAGCGAGCCGATGAGCACCCGGCCGGCGGTCGTGTCGTCGCGCAGGTCGCCGGGCCCGGGGATGTCGTGCTGAACCGGCACCTGGCCGCCGCGCCAGACGACGACCTGGCGCCTGCCGTGCCCTTCGTGCCCCCCGGGTTCTTGCCCCCCGGGTACTCGCCCCCCAGGTTCTGGCCCCTCGGGTTCTGGCCCCCCGGGCTCCGGCGCGGACACCGTCAGCCCCGCCGGCCGACGCGCAGGATCCGGTCGCGGACGTCCCGGACGTGGCGCCGGCTGACCGGCAGCGACCGGCCGGCCACCAGGACCGTGTGCACGCCCCCGGTCACGGAGAACTCCGTGATGTGCCTGAACGACACGAGGTAACCGCGGTGGATGCGGATGAACCCGTGGGCCGTCCACATCTCCTCCAGGTGCGAGATCGGCATCCGGACCAGGTGGCTGCCGCCATCTTCGGTGTGCAGCCGCACGTAGTCCCCCTCGGCCTCCACCCAGTGCACCTGGTCGCGGGAGACGAACCTGGTCCGCCCGGCCGTCTCGACCGGGATCATGCCTGACGGGTCGTCGGCCGGCGGCGGGCCGGGCAGGTCCGGCGGGCGGCCGAGCGCGCGCTCGAGCGCGACGCGCAGCCGCGCCCGTGACACGGGCTTAAGCAGGTAGTCGCACGCCCCGATGTCGAAGGCGCGCACCGCGTACTCCTCGTAGGCGGTCACGTAGACGATGGCCGGCGGCGCGGCGAACCGGCGCAGCACGTTCCCCAGCTCGATGCCGTTGAGCTCGGGCATCCTGACATCGAGGAAGATGACGTCGTAACGGCGCTCCTGGAGGCGCCGCAGCGCATCGGCCGGGGTCCTCGCGGCGTGCACCGGATCGATCGGGAACGTCGTGCGCAGCAGGTAGCTCAGCTCGTCGAGAGCTGGCGTCTCGTCGTCGACGACCAGCGCCGACGCCGCGGGAGCCTGGGCCGCCCTGGTCATGACCCGCTCATCGCCGGGAAGAATTTGGGTAGGCGCATCGTCACCTTCGTGCCGGCCCCGACTCCGGTCTCGATCGTAAGTCCGTGGTCGTTCCCGAACGTAGCGCGCAGCCGCTCGTCCACGTTGCGCAGTCCGACGGATTCACCGCCTCCCCGCCCGGACAGCACGCCGGCGAGCTGCCCCGGATGTACCCCGACGCCGTGGTCCTCGACCGTGACGACCGCTTCGTGCCCCCCGTCCTCCGCGGAGATCTGCAGCCGGGCGGTCCCGCTGACCCGCTCCAGGCCGTGCCGGACGGCGTTCTCGACCAGCGGCTGCAGCACCAGTGACGGGACGCGGACGGGCAGGACCTCCGGGGCCACCCGCAGGCTGACCACCAGGCGGTCGCCGAAGCGCGCGCGCTCGAGCTCCAGGTAGGTGTCCACGAACCGCAACTCCTCGGCCAGCGTGGCGTACTGGCTGTGCTCGCGGAACGTCCACCGGATGAACTCCGCGAACCCGACGAGCAGGTCCCTGGCCCGCTCCGGGTCGGACCTGACGTAGGACTCGATCGCCGTGAGCGCGTTGTAGATGAAGTGCGGGCTGATCTGGGCCCGCAGGAAGTTCAGCTGCGCCTGTACGGTGCGGGTCCGGGACGCGTCAAGTTCGGCCAGGGCCAGCTGCGTGGACACGAACCGGGCGACCTCACCCGCGGTCCGCATCAGCGCCGCGTCGGCGGACGGGCCCAGCGCCGCCAGGGCCCCGACGACCGCGCCGTCCACGGCGATGGGCACGGCCACCCCGGCCCGCATCGGGCAGTCGCCGCCGTGCCCGCAGCCCAGGTCGGGCGGGCCGAGCAGCTGCGGCCGACCGGACGCCACCACGTCGCGCAGGCTGCGGCCGAGCGCCTCGGCGTGCCGTTCGGAACCCTCGCGGGCGATGAGGTCGGTCCGGTCCGCGATGGCGACGGCGGGCGTGCCGAGCAGTCGGCGTAGCGCGGGCGCGGCCTTGACCGCCGTGCTCGGCGTCAGTCCCTCGCGCAGCGCGGCGACGGCCTCGCTGGCGGTGTGTAGGGCCTCGTAGGTTGCTCGCTGTGGCGGCGTGCCGACACGCCGTGAGGTCCGCTTCCAGAACACCACCGCAGCGCACAAGGCGGCCGCGACCGCGACGAGCAGGCCTGCGAGGAGTACCATCGCCGCACTATATTCCGGCCGGCCCCGCGCGGGAATACCCCGCAGGGCAGCCACGGGCCGGGCCGTGCCCGTTCCCCCCTCTTCCTGGCCGGCCGCTGGCCGGCTGGCGGGCCGTTCCCCGCTGACCGTGGACCGCTCCCCGCTGACCGTGGACCGTTCCCCGCGCCGATCACGGCGCTCGTCGCACGGGAGTTCGCTCCGCGCCGGGCGAGGCGTATCGTCCTAGACAGCGCCGACCGCCGGGGTGGTCCGAGCAACCTCTCCGGCGGTCCCGGCGCCATCGCTGGAAGCACTCCCGGGCGTCCGCGTGCCGGCGCCCGGGAGTTAGCCCTGTTCAACCTGCGACCGCCGGGCGAGCGGGCAACCATGATCACGGCCAGAAATGGCCGTAAAGAGGCCAAAGTGGCCATGATCATGAAAAGGCGCGCGTCAGGCGCGGGCGGCGCGGGCCCGGATGCGGAAGCGCTCGCGGGCGTCGAGGACGGTCTTGCGCAGCCGGACGGCCGCGGCGGTGACCTCCACGCACTCGTCGTCGGCGCAGAACTCGAGCGCCTGCTCCAGGCTGAGCAGCCGCGGCGGGACCAGCCGCTCCAGTTCCTCCCCGGTCGACTGGCGCACGTTGGTGACCTTGCGCTCACGGGTGATGTTGACGTCCATGTCGTCGGGCCGCGAGTTCTCTCCGACGATCATCCCCTCGTACACCTCCGTGCCGGGGGTGACGAACAGAGACCCTCGTTCCTGCAGGTTGAACATGGCGTAGGCGGACGCGGTGCCGGACCGGTCGGCGACCAGCGAACCGGTCGCCCGGCCTCGCATCGGGCCTGCCCACGACTCGTACCCCTCGAAGACATGGTGCGCGATGCCGGTACCCCGGGTCTCGGTGAGGAACTGGGTGCGGAAGCCGATCAGCCCGCGCGCGGGCACCACGAACTCGAGCCGGACCCAGCCGGTGCCGTGGTTGATCATCGACTCCATCCGGCCGCGCCGTACCGAGATCAGCGAGGTGACCGTGCCCAGGTACTCCTCGGGCACGTCCACACTCAACCGCTCCACCGGCTCGAACAGCGTGCCGTCGATCTCGCGCGTCACCGCGGCGGGGCGGCCCACGGTCAGCTCGTAGCCTTCCCGCCGCATCGTTTCGACCAGCACGGCCAGCGCGAGCTCGCCGCGGCCACGGACCTCCCAGGTGTCGGGCCGCTCGGTGGGCAGGACGGCCAGCGAGACGTTGCCGACCAGCTCGCGGTCCAGCCGGTCCCGGACCAGCCGGGCGGTGACCTTGGCCCCGGCCGTCTGCCCGGCCAGCGGGGAGGTGTTCACGCCGATCGTCATCGAGATGGCCGGCTCGTCCACGGTGATCAGCGGAAGCGGCCGCGGGTCGTCGGGGTCGGCCAGGGTCTCGCCGATCATGATGTCAGGGATGCCGGCGATGGCCACGATGTCGCCCGGGCCGGCTTCCTCCGCCGACACCCGCTCCAGCGCGTCGGTCAGGTAGACCTCGGAGATCTTGACCTTCTCGATCGAACCGTCCCTGCGGCACCAGGCGGCCTGCTGGCCGCGTGACATCCGGCCGTTGCGGATCCGGCACAGCGCGATGCGGCCCAGGTAGGAGCTGGCGTCGAGGTTGGTGACGTGCGCCTGCAGCGGAGCGCGGGGGTCGTAGGCCGGCGGCGGGACGGTGTCGCGGAGCACCGCGAACAGCGGCTCCAGGTCAGGCGAGTCCGGCATCTCGCCGTCGGCGGGCCTCCTCAGCGAGGCCCGCCCGGCCCGCGCCGAGGCGTACACGATCGGGAACTCGATCTGCTCCTCGGTCGCGTCCAGGTCGATGAACAGCTCGTAGCAGGCGTCCACCACCTCGGCGATCCGCGCGTCGGGGCGGTCGGTCTTGTTGATGACCAGGATCACGGGCAGCCCGGCGGCCAGCGTCTTACGCAGCACGAACCTGGTCTGCGGCAGCGGCCCCTCGCTGGCGTCCACCAGCAGCAGCACGCCGTCGACCATGGACAGGCCGCGCTCCACCTCCCCGCCGAAGTCCGCGTGTCCCGGCGTGTCCACGATGTTGACGGTCAGCCCGCCGTGCCGCACCGCGGTGTTCTTGGCCAGGATCGTGATGCCCTTCTCCCGCTCCAGGTCGCCGGAGTCAAGCACCCGCTCGGCCACGTTCGCGTTGGCCCGGAACGCGCCCGACTGCCACAGCATCGCGTCCACCAGCGTGGTCTTACCGTGGTCCACATGCGCGACGATGGCCACGTTGCGCAGGTCGTCGCGGGTGGCCAGGGTGGCCCGCGCCCTTGCGGGCTGAGGCAGTGCGGGCTGAGGCAGTGCGGGCTGATGCAGTGCGTGCTGGTTGGCGGGCATGCGTGAGTCTCGTTCGTTCGGCGTCTGGGATTGCTCGCCCGATTGGGCGGCTCCTTCCAGTGTAGTGAAAGGTGGCATGCTGATAGCCATGGCGGGTCACCCCTGCCCGGTCATGGTGGGACGGGCCGATCAGCTGGCCGTGGTGCGGGAGGCGTTCGGGGCCGCCGACCGGGGCGGGTACCGGACCGTGCTCATCGGCGGCGAGGCGGGCGTCGGCAAGTCCCGATTCATTGCCGAGTTCACTGCCGAGTTCACTGCTGGGGCCGGGCTCGGCCGGGTGCTGACCGGCGGATGCCTTCAGCTGGGCAGCGACGGGCTGCCGTTCGCCCCGTTCGTGGCGGTGCTGCGCGAGCTGGTCCGCGAGCTGGGCGCCGAGGCGGTGACGGCGATGATCCCGGCCCGGGGCGGGCCGGAGCTGGCCCGGCTGCTGCCCGAGCTGGGCGAGCCGGACGGCGGCCGGGAAAGCGTGCGGTCCCGGCTGTTCGAGGAGTGGCTCACGCTGCTCGGGCGCCTGGCCGAGGCCGGACCGGGGCCGGTGGTGCTGGTCATCGAGGACGCGCACTGGGCCGACGAGTCCACCCGCAGCCTGCTGGCGTTCCTGATCGGCCAGCAGCGGGCGCTGCCCGGCGTGCTGATCGCCGCCACGTTCCGCTCCGACGAGCTGCACCGGACCCACCCGCTGCGGCCGGTACTCGCCGAACTGGCCCGGATCGAGTGGGTGCAGCGCCTGGACCTGCCCCGGCTGACCCGCGCCGAGACCGCCGAGCTCGCGGCCTGCCTGGCCGGGTACGAGCCCGGACCAGAGCTGGTAGCGCGGCTGTTCGAGCGATCCGAGGGGAACCCGCTGTTCACCGAGGAGCTGCTGCACAGCCCGGACCTGACCCGCGTTCTACCGGAATCCCTGCGTGACCTGCTGCTGGCCGGCGTGGCGCGGCTGCCCGAGCCGACCAGGGACGTACTGCAGGTGGCCAGCGCGGGACTTGATCCGAACGGCCACGCCCTGCTGTCCGCGGTGACCAGGCTCGACGACGAGGAGCTGGCCCGGGCGCTGCGGCCGGCGGTGGCGGCCAACGTGCTGCTGGCCACGCGAGACGGGTACTCGTTCCGGCACGCGCTGATCAGGGAGGCGGTCTACGACGACCTGCTGCCCGGTGAGGGCGAGCGACTGCACGCCCGGTTCGCCACCGCGCTGGAGGCCGACCCGTCGCTGGTGGAGTCCGGCCGGGCGGCGATCGAGGTGGCGCATCACTGGTACAAGGCGCGGGACGCGACGCGCGCGCTGACGACGGCCTGGCCCGCAGCCGCGCAGGCCGGGCGGTCGGCGGCCTACGCGGAGCGGCTGGCGCTGCTCGGCCGCGTGCTGGCGCTGTGGGATCAGGTGCCGGACGCGGCGGCGCGGATCGGTACCGGCAGGCCGGGCGTGCTGGAGGCGGCCGTCGGCACGGCGGAGCTGTCCGGCGACGACCAGCGCGGGCTCACGCTGGTCAACGCGCTGCTGAAGGACATTGACCCGGACATCGAGCCGGCCCGGGTGGCCCGGATGCTGGCCAGGCGCGGCCGGTTCAAGCGGCGTCTCGGCCAGCCGGGCGCCCCAGAGGATCTGCACGCGGCGCTGGCGCTGGTGCCCGCCGGTGTCTCGGCCTCCGCGCGGGCCGAGGTCCTGCTGGCCCTGGCCCCGTTCGGCCGCACGTCCGCGCAGCGGGCCTACGCCGCCGAGGCCCTCGAACTGGCCAGGGAGGCCGGCGACACGGCCAACGAGGTGAACGCGCTGCTGACGCTCGGCATCGGCACCTCTGCCCCGGGCTACCAGGCGTCGGCGGGAAGCCAGGCGCTGGCGCTGATCACCGAGGCCCGGGCGCTGGCCGGGCGGGCCGGTGACTGGCAGGCCCAGCTCCGGGCAGCGGTCCTCGAGTCGCACCTGCTGGAAGGCGCGGGTGAGCACGAGCGCGCGGCCGAGGTGGCGGGCCAGGGCGTGCGCGACGCGGAAGCCACCGGCCTGGCCCGGGCCATGGGCACGTTCCTGGCCATCAACCTGGCCGAGCCGCTGATCGCCCTCGGCCGCTGGGACGAGGCGCTGGAGGTGGTCGAGCGGGCGCTCGAGCTGGCCCCGCCGCCGCTGCACCGGGGCGCGCTGCGGACGATGCAGGCCCAGGTGGCCATCTCACGGGGCGACCTGCCGACCGCCGCCGAGGCCCTGGCCGACGCGCGCGGGGCGGTGTGGGACGCCCAGTTCGAGGACCAGTACCACCTGCCGCTGGCCGGGCAGGAAACGCGGCTGCGGCTGGCCGCGGACGGGCCGGCCGCGGCCCTGGCCGAGGCGACCGCGGTGCTCGACCGGTGGGACCTGTCGCGGGTCGCCCCGCTGTTCGGCTGGCCGTTGCTCACCATCCTGGCCGAGACGGGTCTGGCCGCGCTGCGCACGGGCGCTCTGTCATCGGCCGGAGCCCCGGCCGATGACGGAGCCGCCGCCCTGCTCGAGCGGCTGCGGGTCATGGCCGGGAAGTTGGAGACGTTCGGTCCGATGCAACGGGCCTATCAGGTGACGTTCGCGGCGCGGCAGCAGGCGGGCGCGCTGCTGGGCGGGCAGCCGGGCGGTGGGCCGGGCGGCGCTCGGGCTGCGTGGGACGAGGCGGCGGGGGCTTGGGAGGCCCTCGGCCAGCCCTACGCGACGGCCGCCGCGCTGCTGGCGGGGGCCGAGGCGGCGCTCGCGGACGGGGACCGGGACGCCGCGGCAGAGCGGCTGCGGCGGGCCGCGCCGCTGGCTGACCGGCTGCGCGCCGGGCCGCTTGGCGGCGAGATCGCCGGGCTGGCCCGGCGGGCCCGGATCTCGCTCGCGGTCGGTCCGGTTGAATCGGGCCCGGACCGGCTCGGGCTGACCGAGCGCGAGTTCGAGGTGCTCCGTTTGGTGGCCGCCGGGCGGAGCAACCGCGAGATCGCGGCCGAGCTGTTCATCTCGGCCAAGACGGCCAGCGTGCACGTGTCCAACATCCTGGCCAAGCTCAGCGCGGCCAACCGCGCCGAAGCCGTGGCCAGGGCTCATGACCGCCGGCTGTTCGACACGCCTTAACGGCTCAGGCCTGGCCATGATCGGCACCTTCCACCGTTGTTGACCTGCGGCTAAGACGGCTTAGGGCGGTGAGCGGCCTACGGGGCATGCCTAAGTCCTTGGACACAAGGAAGATAAGGCATTCGTCCGATGCGGCGGGTGGGGCCTTACGCCGAAGCTTGAGCATGTGGGGAACCAGACGGGTTCCCCAGGGGGCAAGGAGGAGCCATGCATCCCGAGATTCTGCGTGAGCTGAGCGCGCAGCACCGGCGTGACCTGCAGGGGCAGGCCAGCAGGGCGACGGCGATCCAGGCCGCGCGGCGGACGCTGCGGGCCGCGCGGCGCGGCACCGCTGCGGCCGACGAGTTCGTCGTGCCCGACATCCCCGACTATGTGGACGGTTCGTTCCGGACCGACGAGGTGCCAGCCACCACCGGTCACGCCGCCTGAGGCCGGCATGACCGCGCCAGTCGCACCGGGCGCGCCAGCGTCCGGCCCGCCCGGAATGTCAGACCCGTGTGGGATGCTGACAGCAGAGATGAGCGGGCGAGCGTCCAGTCCCGTTCTGGTCGGGCGGGACGAGCAGATGGCCGCCCTGGACGCCGCGTTGTCTAACGTGCGCCAGGGCGGTCCGGCTGCCGTGCTGCTGGGCGGTGAGGCCGGCGTGGGCAAGTCCAGGCTGGTCGGCGAGTTCGGCCAGGAGGCGGGCGCCCGGGTCCTTATAGGCGGCTGCCTGGAGCTGGGCACCGACGGGCTGCCGTTCGCGCCGTTCACCGCCGTACTCCGCGACCTCGTCCACGAGATGGGCGCGGACGCGGTGGCCTCGATGCTGCCCGGCCGGACCACGCGGGGGCTGGCCCGGCTGCTGCCCGAACTGGGCGAACCCGACACGGAGCCCAGTAACGGGGGCGACCCGGGCGAGGCGCGGGCGCGGCTGTTCGAGGAGGTGCTCAGCGCGCTGGACCACCTGGCCAGGAACTCGCCGGTGGTCCTGGTGATCGAGGACGCGCACTGGGCCGACCGGTCGAGCCGGGACCTGCTGATGTTCCTGATCGGCAACCAGCGGGCCATCCGCGGGCTGCTGATCATCGTCACGTTCCGCTCTGACGAGCTGCACCGCACCCATCCGCTGCGGCCCATGCTCGCCGCGCTGGACCGGATCGACTGGGTGGAGCGGGTCGAGCTGCCCCGGCTGACCCGGGACGACACCGCCGAGCTGGCCGCGAGGATCCTCGGCCGCGGGCTCGCCGCCGACCTCGCCGACGCGCTCTACCGCCGCACCGAGGGCAATCCGCTGTTCGCGGAGACGCTGCTGTGCTGCGACGGCGAGCTGAGCCGCGAGCTGCCCGAGTCGCTTCGCGACCTGCTCTTGGACGCAGTACGCCGACTGCCCGCCGACACCCAGGAAGTGCTTCGAGTGGCCAGCGCGGGGGGCCAGGCCACCGGGCACGCGCTGCTCGCGGCCGTCACCGGCCTAGACGACGTCGCGCTGACCAGCGCGCTGCGGCCGGCCGTAACGGCCAACGTGCTCCGGACGGTGGCCGGCGGCTACGCGTTCCGGCACGAGCTGATCCGCGAGGCGGTGCACGACGACCTGCTGCCCGGCGAGCACGGCCGACTGCACGGCCGCTTCGCCGAGGCGATCGACGCCGACCCCACCCTGGTGCCCCCGGGCCGCGCCGCGATCGAGATGGCGCACCACTGGCATTCGGCGCACGATCCGGTCTGGGCGCTGATCGGTGCGTGGCGGGCCGCGGCGCAGGCGGGGCGGGCGGTGGCACCCGCCGAGCGGCTGTCGCTGCTGTCCCGGGTGCTCGAGCTGTGGGACCAGGTGCCCGACGCGGCCGAGCGGATCGGCGCCGACCACGTGCGCGTCCTGGCGGAAGCGGTCGGCGCGGCACTGGACGCGGGAGAGTACGAGCGCAGCGTCGCGCTGGCTGACTCGGCGTTGCGCGAGCTGGATCCTGCCACCGAGCCGGTGCGCTTCGCGCAGCTTCTTGACGACCGGGGGCACTGCCGAATGCACCTGGGTCGCCAGGGGTTTCTCGAGGACTTTGCCGAGGCGCTTCGGCTGGTGCCCGCCGACGCGCCTGCCGTACGGATAGCGATCCTGCTGAACGCGGCGCGTTGCGTGCCGCACATCCCGACCGAGGCCTCGTACGCCGAAGAGGCGCTTGCCCTGGCCCGCCAGACCGGTGACGTGGCGAATGAGGCAAATGCGCTGCTCACGCTCGCGATGTTCCGCGCCGGCGCAGGCCAGGCCAGCGAAGCAGGCAGCGATCCCATCGACCTGATAGCGCAGGCCCGGGCCATGGCCGAGCGGGCCGGAGCGCACCACCTGCTGATCAAGGCGGCGGTCAACGAATCGCACCTGCTCGAAGGGGCCGGCGAGCATGAACTGGCCGCCGCGGCGGCGCGGCGGGGGTTGGCAGGCGGGGATGCTCAGTACCTGAGTCTCGCCTGGCGCGGCGTGCTCGCGATCAACCAGGTCGAGCCGCTGCTCGCCCTGGGCCGGTGGGACGAGGCCATCGGCGCGGCCGACGCGGCGCGCGACGTGATGCTGTTGCCGATGCACCGGTGCAAGCTGCACATCCTGAGGGGCCACGTCGCGCTGGCCCGGGGCAATTTCGCGGTCGCCGGCGAAGCCGCCGCGACCGCGGCCGGACTGCTACGCGGCCGCCCGTACGAGGACGAGCGGCAGCTTCCGCTCGGCGTGCTGGAGATCCTGCTGGCGGCCACGACGGGGGTGGCCGCCGCGATCCAGGCCGCCGCGCGGGTCGTCGAGGGCTACGAGCTGTGCGGCGGCAGCCCGAGGTACGCCTGGCCGATGGTGGTCGCCGCGGCCGACGCCTGCCTGACCGCTGCCAGGAATGGGGCCGTCCCGGATGAGGCCGCCGCCCTCGCGGGCAGGCTGCGGACGATCGCGGAGAAGCTTGAGGCGTTCGGCCCGGTGCAGCACGCCAGCCGACTGACCTTGGCCGCGGCCCTTGGCTGTTTGGAACCCGGGCCGAGCGGCGCATGCGACGACGGCGGCCCCGCCTGGAACAAGGCCGCGGCCGCCTGGGACGAGGCCGCGGCCGCCTGGGAGGCGGTCAGCGAGCCGTACCCACGGGCGCAGGCGCTGCTTCACGCGGCCGAAGCCGCGCTGGCGGCCCGTGACCGTGACGGCGCGGCCGGGCGGCTGCGGCAGGCTCTCGAGCTGGCCACGCCGCTGGGCGCGACGCCGCTGGCCGACCAGATCGCTCGCGCGGCCCGGCGGGCCGGGGTTGACCGCGGGACGCCCGGGGAGTTCGGCCTGACCGGGCGCGAGCTGGAGGTGCTGCGCCTCGTCGCGGCCGGGCGCAGCAACCGGGACATCGCCGAGGAGCTGTTCATCTCGCCCAAGACGGCCAGTGTCCACGTCTCCAACATCTTGGGCAAGCTCGGCGTCGCCAGCCGCGGCGAGGCCGCAGCCAAGGCCCGCACGTTCTTGACCGAGGCGTTATCGGTTTCACTGCGGACCCGGGTCTCAAAGGCGGCGACTAGGGACATAATGCTGGGGTGGCTGAGCGGCTGAGGCAAGGCACGGCAGTGATGCGCGCGGTCCGGCGAGCCATGGCGGCCGTCGGCGTCCCCGGTCTTGGTCCCCGGTGGATGAGCGGCTGGCTCGTCGGGGTGCTGGTGCTTGCTTCCCTGGCCGCGACCGCGGCACGGGCCGATGCGGCGCCTGCGCCGTGGGGACCTGACGTCAAGGCATGCGGGTCGCTGGCCTCGTTCCCGTCGGGAACGGCCAACGAGATCATGTCAGGGAAGCTTACGATCGCCCCGTTCCCGGCCGTGACCATCGATCCGAACCGGGACGGAAACATCAACTGGTCCCAGGACCCGTTCGACGACCCGACCTGGGTGGTGGATTTCCAGGACGGCCAGTGGATCGAGGCGCTGATCGAGGCCTACCTGGCCGGGGGGCCGAACGCCGATGCCTACCGGGCCCGGGCCAAGGCCCTGCTGACCGGCTGGATGAGCCAGGTGCCGCCGGTGAACCAGGAGCCGTACACGGCGATCTGCTCGGCCGAGGCCTTCCCCGGTCAGGCCTGGATCCACGACGAGATCCCGGTCGTGCTCGACTACCAGGCCTCGCACTGGGAAGGCGCCTACAACCACGGCCTGAAGCAGGACCTGCAGCTGCTGGCCGCCGGATGCGCGTATCCGGCGGGCGAGTGGGGCGGGGCGCCTGTACGGTGGCGGGACACGGCGCGGCAGCAGATGATCAACTCGTTCGAGCCTAATCAGTACGGCCCCGTGCTCGACAGCCAGGGGGTCACCAACGAGCAGTCGACCGGCTACGACAACTTCAACATGGGCCTGTGGGACGAGGCCGAACATAACCTGGCCGTCTGCGGCCTGTCCTTCCCTGGCTGGATGAGATCGCGGATCGCGCTGATGCCGAACTTCCTCGCGATGGCGACCCAGCCCGACGGCGATCTGGTTCAGATCGGCGACACGTACGTGATCAGGCCGCGCGATCGGCCAGGTACTCCGCTGCAGTACGCCTACTCGATGGGCAAGGCGGGCAAGATGCCGACCCAGAAGGTGGCGGTCTACCAGGCCGGTTACGTGTTCGGCCGGTCTGGCTGGGGAACGGCCCAGACATTCGGCGACCAGTCGTTCTACTCGCTGCGGTTCGGCCCCGGCACGCAGATCCACGGCCATGCCGACCACATGGGCCTGACGTACTACGCGAACGGCCGGAACCTGATCGTCGACGCCGGTCACTACGGGTACGCGGACACGCCGTACCGGGCTTACCTGCTGTCCCCCGAGGCGGCCAGCGACCTCGTCATGCCAGGCGTCCCGTTCGACTCCTCCGCATCGACCTCGCTGATCCACCAGGACATCGGGGCGGACGGGCAGTTCTACGAGTTCTACGACACCGCGTTCGGCGGGCGTCCCCGCTACCGCAGCGTCTACGTCGACCAGGACCCGAACCTGGTCCTGGTGTTCGACCGGGCCTCCGGCGCCTCCACCTACCAGCAGCTGTGGCACCTGGACCCGGGCCTGACCGTCACCAAGGTGGGCCGCTCGTACGCGATCGCCGACGCGCCCGGCACCCAGCTGGAGCTCCTGCAGATCGCCCTGCCCGGCCAGCAGATCCCACCCGGCTCGACTCAGGTCGTCCGCGGTCAGACCAACCCCTACCAGGGCTGGGTGTCTCACGCGCAGCGGCAGATGACCCGCGCCCCGGTGGTCACCATGACCCGCACCGGCTCCAGCGCGGCGATCCTCACGCTGATCGTTCCGACCGCTCCCGGGACCTCGATCAGCACCTCGATCAGCCAGCACTCCTCCGGGGTGTACCAGCTGCGGCTGGACATCGGCGGCCGATCGCTCTCCTTCCTGGTCAGCGCGGGCGGTGACATCCGGGCCGGCTGAAGTGCGGGTCACGATCCGGGTTCGGCCCGGGTCGGCACGCCCGGGAGTCGGCGGCGAGCAGGCCGGCGCCCTGGTCGTCCGCGTCAGCGCCCGGGCCGTCGCCGGCCAGGCCACCGAAGCGGCACTATCCGCCGTGGCCGAAGCGTTCGGCGTCGGGCGCCAGGCCGTGACGCTTGTCACCGGGAAGGCCAGCCGCACCAAGATCGTCGAGGTCGTCGGCGGCGACCCGCGCGTGCTGGCCGGCCTGCTCGCCTCTTCCGACCGCTCGCCGTGACGCCCCTGGTGGCGACCAGCTATCCCAGTGGACGCTATGCCGCCGGGCCCGGTTGCCGGGTCTGAACTGGGTACCGATGGTGTGGGCAACCGGAATCAGATTTCTGATCTCTTACGATCTTTGTGCGTCGGGAGAGGGGCAGGTCGGAAGGGCCAGGACCGACGTATCCGCGGGATCAGGGGCAAGGCCGACACGCACTACCGGCAGGCGCTGCGCTGGGACAGGCCGGCAGTAGACTTACCGCGTCTTTCGCCTCGAACCTGACGGTGGCGTTGGCCGTCACGGTAGTAGAGCCGATCACCGAGGGAGCCGTATGAGCGGCAACGAGGGCTGCGCCGGGCCGTATGGAGTCCGCCGAGTGGGGCGCCTGTGGGTGGCTGTCGGCGCGCTGCTTGGCTGCGCCGTGACCGCGTGCTCGGGCGGGTCGCCGCCGTCGCCGACCAGCAACCAGGCCGGGCAATTCCGGAGTTCGGACGCTCCGGCCCTGCTCGTTCAGTGCATGCTCAACCAGGGGACCCTCGGGCTGTCGGATTCCGTTTTCTCCGGTCGGCCGGGCTGGCTGCGCGGCGGGAACATCGTCATCACGCCCGGCACGGCCGCGAATTTCGACACCTGGTACCAGGCCAACAACGGGATCAGCGTGGGGGGCAAGACGCTCACCCAATGGACCCAGTGGGCGTCGGCCAACGACAAGCTGCCTACGGCGGTCTGCGGTACGTCGGTGTCAGCGCGCTCGATGCAGAAGCAGGTCTTCGGGAAGGATCCCGCGGCGGGTGACCCGTGGGGCGCATGAGCTAGGCACGGGGCACTGACGTCGGCGCCGAGATCGTCCGCCGACGGCGGGTTTCTCACCGGGTCCTGGAATAAGGTGCTCGCCGACGTATTCGCCTTCGCATGAGGGCAACCCGCGTCCGGAAGGAAAGTCGCCGGGCGGGCCGATGGATGCACAGTCCTTCAGTACCTGGGATCAGGCAGTCGCCCGGACAGTCTCCGTAGCAATGGCGGCAATGCCGGGGCGCCGGCATCTTGGCTCCTCTCGGACTACGTGGCCGGGAATCTCCGCAGCGCGGCCTTTTCCAACTCTG
>Ga0335075_10003638_pt1 | contig 24355 bp, 17 predicted proteins | sample Lox_Sample_24_FD_206723 | JGI IMG/M metagenome (GOLD analysis project Ga0335075, IMG submission 206723) | Soil microbial communities from Loxahatchee National Wildlife Refuge, Florida, United States - Lox_Sample_2.4 | ecosystem: Environmental > Terrestrial > Soil > Wetlands | place: USA...
TTCATGGTTTTTCACTCTTCGCAGGTGAATCTTCCGCTCTCGATAGATCTTTCACTTCAAGTCTTCGGAAACGCACGCAGCCGCGCTGGTTTTGAAGGCCGATGCGTCCGCCGGCGGGAGGAGCGCCGTCGAGGTAGCGCACTACCTCATCGTCATTCAGCCGGATCTGAAGCGTTTCTTTGTCGTTGACCGCGACGCGCAGCGACCAGCCGCGTAGCTCTATCTCCATCTGGTTCCACTCGCCGAGAGGACGCAGCTCGGCGGGACGCCCCGCAAGTCCATAGAGAGTGCCTGTCCGTTCGGTGGGGCGATGTGCGGCGAAAGCGGGGAACGTATCGTCCTGAATCTGGATCTCCAACGGTTTCGGCGAACCCGGCCACATACGCAGCCCGACGCCGCTGTTCGATCCCGGCGTGAGGCTAAACTCGAAGCGCAGAAGAAAATCGGTGTAATCGCGCTCTGTAACCAACCAGCCGCGCTGTCGAGGAGGATCGGTCACATTGAAAGCCATCGTTTTGCCCAGCACCACAAACCACACGCCCGGATCGCCGCTAGCAGCCTCCCAGCCGGAAAGGTTTTCCTTATTGAAAAGCGGCACGAAGCCGTTCGCGGCAGGCATGAGTTGAACGGGATGTGGAGCGTTCGGTAGCGGCGAAACATTCGGAACGTGCGTCCCCGGCATGGTCTCAACGCGAGCGGTCGTGGATTGGGGTTTCGGGAGGTCAGGCGAGGGACTTCGAGGCCAGAGCAACAGAAGGAGAAGCCCGGCAAGCACCAACACGGCCGCCCCGCCGCCAGCCATCCATACCCAAGGCAAGCGGTAGTGCCGCGGCTTTCCGCGGCGCACGGGTTTTCGCTCGGCCACGATGATCTTGGACGGCTCCGGCTGCGCGATGGTGTGCCAGTCCGTGGTTTCTGCCGCCTCCCTGTTTTCGTCCTTAACTATTGGCTTGACCGTATCCGACTTGGGCGGAAGAGACGCCGGAATCGCACCCCGGAGATGCTCCTGCAAGGCCGCCGCCATCTCGGCCATTGAAACGTAGCGTCCCTCGATTTTCTTGGCCATTGCTTTGAGGCAGATGCCTTCCAGCGCCGCGTCAAGATCGGGACGAAACCGCGATGGCGGCGGCGGCTCGTCCAGCAAGACCTGCGAGAGCATGGCCATCGGATCGCCGCTGAACGGCAGCCGGCCGCTCACTAGCTCGTATAGGATGACGCCAAGACTGTAGATGTCGCAGGCCGGCCCCATCGCATCCGGATTGCAGCTCACTTGCTCCGGCGGCATGTACGCCGGGGTGCCCATAACGGTGCCCTTTTGAGTCAGCCGGGCATCGCCGGGGCGATTGCGGCGGGCAAGGCCGAAGTCCATAATCACCGGCTCGCCGCGCTTGTCGATCATGATGTTGGCCGGCTTCAAGTCGCGGTGGATGACGCCTTTCTTGTGGGCCTCCTGCAAAGCCAGAGCCAGCTTGCGGACCAAAGCGGCACTCTGGCGCGGCGTCAACGGTTTGGCGCGAATCCACTCCGCCAGCGATTTGCCATCGATAAAGCCCATCGTCAGATAGGGAACGCCGTCCACTTCGCCAACATCGTAGACGGGGCAGACATGGGCGTGCAAGATGGTGGCGGAGGCGCGTGCTTCGCGGTAGAAGCGGGCCAGCAGTTGCGAGCCTTCCTCAGCGCTGAAGAGCGGAATCTTGAGAGCGACAGGTCGATCTAGTTGCGTGTCATGGGCCAGGTACACCGCGCCCATGCCGCCTTGGCCGAGCAGTTTCAACAACTGATAGCGACCGAACGGCGCGGGGAACTGCGTCGGAAGCTTGCCCTTCGCTTCCGGCTGAGGAACGTAGGCGGCCGTGGCGATGTTTGCGGCGTCGAGCGGTGGAGGGACCGTGACGTCCTCACTATCGGCGGATCGACTTTTTCCCAATGTGCGATGGGGCTGCTCAGATGATGAACTCATGACGTTGCCCTCGGAATCTCGTCCTCTTTCCTCGGCTCATCTGGGGGAGAGATAGAAAAGAGACCTTAAGCCGTGTGGGCCATTGAACGAAGACGAGTTTTGTGCCGGTTTAGGACTTCAAAGACCGAGTTTACATTTCGCGGTAAACCTTGGCAATCGAAATCTTTCCTAGCAGATAAATGGCGGCGAGGCAACGAAAGTGACGTTCGATTGAACCACCGTGAAGGGATCGCGCTTGCGCCGGCCGGCGTTCGAGCCGGACTAGGATGCTCTCACACCCAATTTATTCTTCCGCCGATAGCGGAGACGCTACTTCCTCCAGCGCCTTGCGTTCGCTGTCCACGCCAAGGAACAACTCCACCGTCGCCGCCGCCAGCATGAGTCCGGCCCCAATCAGATAGCCCACGGCGATGGCCCCGCGCCGATCCGTCTCGATCAGGGCGCCGAAGAGCGCGGGAGCAAGCAGTCCGCCGATGGTGGTGCCGATGACGTAAAATAACGCAATCGCCAGCGCCCGCATCTCCAGCGGAAACACTTCGCTGACCGTCAAGTAGCCGGCGCTGGCCGCCGCCGAGGCGAAGAAACAAGTCGCCACGAACGCCAGCGTTTGCGAAGTGGCTGTCAACCATCCCGCCAAAAAAAGACCTTCGATGCCGATAATCATTATCCCGGCGAGGGCGTAGGTGGCCGTTATCATGGCACGGCGGCCGCGCGTGTCGAACAGATGCCCCAAAAGCAGCGGCCCCGCGAAATTGCCGGCCGCGAACAACAGCGCGTAACGGGGAATGTGCCGAACGGGTATATGGAAAAATCGATCCAGCACCAGCGGATAGGTGAAAGTGATGCCGTTGTAGAAGTACGCCTGAGAAGCGATGAGGATTAGACCGAGGACGGCCCGGCTTCGATAGCGGACAAGAATGGTGTGCAAAATGGTGCGGAAGTTGACCGATACGGAGCGGAAAGCAGTGCGTTTCTCGACTGGCGGCAGCTTCTCCGGTCCTTCTTCGCCGACCGCCAAGGTCTCGATCTCGTCCATGATGCGATGGGCTTCGTCGCCCTGCCCGTGCGACAACAGCCAGCGCGGGCTTTCCGGGACGTAATGGCGGGCCACGATCATCCCCAAGCCGACCAGTCCGCCGATGCCGAAAGTCAGCCGCCAACCAAGCCACACAGGCACGACAGAAACGTTGAGCAACGCCATGCTGACCGACGCCCCCGCCGCTGCGCCGACCCAAAAGGTGCCGTTGACGATCAGATCGACTCGGCCGCGCACGCGGGCAGGGATAAATTCGTCGATGGCCGAGTTGATCGCCGAATATTCGCCGCCAATCGCCATGCCCGTCACGAAGCGAAAAATCGAGAAGCTCCAGACGCCCCACGAAAAGGCGGTCAGCGCCGAGCCGGCGATGTAGATCCCCAGTGTGACCATGAACAGACGCTTACGGCCCAGACGGTCGGAGAGATGGCCAAACAACAGGGCGCCGACCACTGCCCCGGCGAGGTAAATCGAGCCGGCCAGGCCGATCTCCCCTTCCGTCAAATGCAACGTCTCGGGATTCTTGAGTATCGGGCCGATCGAGCCGACGATGGTGACTGCCAAACCATCGAGGATCCAAGTGACGCCCAAGGCGGCAACAATCAGCCAATGAAAACGACTCCAGGGTAGACGATCGAGCCGGCCGGGGATGTCGGAGTGGATCGCTTTTTGTTTACCCTCGGCTGACGGGGTCGCCTTATTGCTCACGATTGCCTCTCCTCAGACTAGGGCGGTAGACGAGACCGGCTGAGGAAAATGCAGTTTTCGTGCCGCCAGACGATCCGTTGTTAATTCTCGGGCCACGAACACAATGGAATGGGGATGCCGCGAGCACGCTCCGGCTCAGTGAGCAATTCGGCAAGTGTCGATTGGCGAAGGGCGTCCTCGACCAGTTTCATGGCTTGATCGAGACGGCGATGCAGCGGGCAAAGGTTGATGTGTCCCTTGATGCCAAGCGGACAACTTTTGATGCGCGGGATCGGATCGACGGCCGCGATAATGTCGAGAACGGTCAATTCGTCGGCTGGCCGAGCCAGAGTGAAACCGCCATGCAGGCCGCGCTGTGAGTACACCAATCTCTGGCGCCCCAAACTCTGCATCACCTTGGACAGATAAGCGATTTTGACCTGCGTGGCCTTGGCGATTTCCTGCGTCGTCCGCGGCGTGCCCTGCTGCGAAGCCAGATACACCGCCGCCCGAAGGGCGTATTCCGCCGTTTGCGAAAACATGCTGTCCTCAAAAATGGATATCTGGATCTTGACATCCTGTGAGGATGTATTATGTTAATCTTCTCTCTGGATACGATTATCCAGAATTTGCCCGCCAACGCAAGAGAGGATGCCTCGATGGCACTTCCTCATCTCTTCCCATTAGGAGACGTCATGCGACGCTTGTTTCTCTCCCCTTTCCCGCTGGGTATCTTGCTGGTCTTTGGGTTCGCTGGAAACTGGTTGTTGTGCTTCGGCCGTGCCGGCGACGATCGCAGCGCTGCTTCGCAAAAACCGGATCGTGAAGCCGTGCAGCGCGCCCACGATACGGTGAAGTTGCTCGACGATCTGCACAAGGGCTACGTGGTCAACATCACCGCCACCTATGTCAAGGCCCAGGAGCGAACGCCGGCCGCCCACGTCGCCAAAAAGGTGTTCGGGCATGTCGAGAAAAACGGAGGCCCCAAGGTGCGGCTGATTGATGCCACTGGCTCGCCTCTCAACAAGTCCAACGTGGCTCAGAATGACTTCGAGAAGCGAGCCGTCCTGAAGCTGAAGAAGGGCGCGACGTACTTATCGGAGGTCGGCCGGAAGAACGATCGGCCGGTGTTACGCGCCGCCACGCCGGTCCCCGTGGTGATGCAGCAGTGCATCCGTTGCCATCCTGGGCACAAAGAAGGCGAGCTTCTCGGCACCCTTGTCTATGAAGTGCCGATCAAGTAACAGCCCTTCGGACAAAATCATACAAGCCCGAAGCGCCAACGACAGGATTACCTTTCGCTAGCGCTTCGGGCTTATAACGGAAAGCCAGCGCTGCGGACAACGAAGCGCTTGCGATAAGATAGCCCGGTCGCCCCACGGCAAACGGGTCGGGAGTTGGTCCATGTCGCAGCCGTTGTCCGGGCCAAGCAATGTCTGGGCCGAGGCTTTCTCGTGGCAAGGCGCTGCCAGCCGGCGCGTGTTGCCGTCTAGCCTCGTTTTCGGCGTTTTCGCAACCATAGTTTACCTTCTTTATCTCTATTACTATCCGAGTCTGACCATCGAGGTTGGCCCGCACGAGGTCGCCGGCGTGCTTCTGGGATTGCTGCTGGTCATGCGCACCAACGCGGGCTATGACCGTTGGTGGGAAGCACGCAAACTATGGGGCGGCATCGTCAATCAGGCGCGGAACCTTGCCCTCATTGGACTGGCTCATGGGCCGGCCGACGAACACTGGCGCGAGCAGTTCATCCGCTGGACCGCTGCCTTCGCTTGGGCGGCAAAGGCGCGTCTGCGCGGCGAGACAGTCGTGCCGGAATTGGCGCCGTTGTTGGGTGAGAAAGAAGCCGCCCGCGTTCAGGCGGCCGAACACGTTCCTTTGTGCGTGGCGTATCAGATCGACGAACTCTTGCGCCAGGCTTGCCGGCAGGAGAACGGCTTGGACCGCTTCGCCTTCTTGCAAGCCCAGCGCGAACGGGCGGGGCTGATCGACCATCTCGGCGGCTGCGAGCGCATCCGCAGTACGCCGCTGGCCAGCGTGTACTCCCTCACCATCCGCCGCTTCATCCTGTTCTACCTGGCCACGCTGCCGTTCGCACTGCTGCACAAGTTCGAGAAGGAGTGGATGGCGCCGCTGGTCACTCTGCTGATTGCGCATCCCATATTAGTGCTCGACCAGCTGGGCATCGAATTACAGCAGCCATTCGCCACGCGGAGCATCAATCACCTGCCACTCGACGACATTTGTCGTAACATCGAGAAAAACTTGTTGGCCTTGCTATAGTTTAGCCGCGAGCCGTAGGCGAGCGCGGTCACGCTCGCCTACGGCTCGCGGCTAAACGAGCGCCGTCACAAAATCGCGCAGTGTTCGCTCCAATTGTTCCGCTAGCTCCAAGTGATGCTGCAAGACGTTGTTGACTTCCCAGCGGTCGTCCGGCTTCACGTACAGCTGCGGCGGGCGTTCGGCGTCGCCGGCGCTGGGTTGGTGCGGCAGCAAAAATGCCCATTCCGGAGTGCGTAAGGCATATTCGATGGCGTCGCCGACTTGCAGGCCGGCGCAGGCGAATGGCCGGATCGACTCGACCTCGCCGCGAGCCAACGGCAGCAAACTGCGGCCGTGGATGTTGGCCAACGGTGCCTGAAACCAGTCGGCCAGAGTCGCCGCCAGGTCCACGGCCTGCGTTAAGGCGGCAATGCGCCGGCCAGCCTCCGCCCTTTCGGGGAGCCGCAGCAGCAACGGCAGATGAATCAGCTCATCGTGCAGCCAGGGACGGCAGGTTCCGACGATGCCATGTTCGCCCAGGTTTTGGCCGGCATCGGTGGTGACTAGCAGCAAGATGTCGTCGCCGTCATCCATGCCGTCGAGCGCTTGAAGCAATTGGCCGATGCCTACATCCACATAACTTACCGCCGCCGCATAGCTCGTCTGCAAACTTAGATAGAGCCGATCGTCTTCGCGGTCGATCGGGCCGGTCGGAACTTCGCTCAGTGGAATTAACGACTCGCTATTCTCCGTTTCTTCGTCTTCCTCAGCGGCATCGAGTTCTTCTTCGTCTTCATCCGCCTCTTCGCTGAAGTACGCTTCGTGAAACTCAGCCGGAACACTCCAGGGCGGCAGCAACGTTGCGAGATCGATCCACAGTAGCCAATTATCGCGCCGCTCCAGCCTCTCCAACGCCGCGCCGACTGCTTCAAGGACTGCGTCCAGCGGCAACTCCTCCTCGTCTGTAGACACGCGCTCGATGGCGTCCCATCCGTCAGTGAACTCGGTAGGGAACGAATGGCTATTATCGACAATCAAACAGGTGTGAATTCCTTGCTGCCGTAAGACGGCGATCAAGTCGGGACGCATGCCGATGTTTGCCGCCCGGTTATCCGGCGGGAATTGATAGCGGCCTGAGCGCCAGGTGCGGCGCGCGCCGGCCGGATCGGGGTTATCGGCGAAGTGCTGATCGAAGACGACCCCCTCAGCGGCGAGCGAATCCAGCGCCGGCGTATCGATCCACTGGTTGCCGTAGAAGCCCAGTGCGCCCATCTGTAAACCGCGTGCGATGACAACGATTGCTTTCATGCGGAGATTCTATCAGGATCGGACGTGCTAGTCGTAGATCGAACAAACGTGTATCCTTGTCACATGGACAAACATAAACTCTTCGGCTTCACTGACGTTGATCGCACGAACGATCCTGACTATTTCATCCGCTTTCTCGACGAGGCCAGCGCGGAAGAATCGTTCCAGGCGTACAAGCAGCAGTCCTTCGCGCTCTTGGATCTCCAGCCGGGTCAGCGCGTCCTTGAGGTCGGCTGCGGCACCGGGGAGGATGCACGAGCGATAGCTCAGCGCGTCGCTCCCGGCGGCCGCGTCGTCGCCGTAGACGGCAGCCAACACATGATCGCCACGGCTAAGAAACGCGCCGAAGGCTGCGGTCTGCCGGTCGAGTTTCAGATCGCCAATGCGCACCAATTGCCGTTCGCCGACGGCAGCTTCGACGCCAGCCGAGCCGATCGCATCTTCATGCACTTGGAGTCGCCGGCGCAGGTGCTGGGCGAGATGCTGCGCGTCACTCGCCGCGGCGGCCGCGTGCTGATTTACGAAGTCGATTTTGAGACGGTGACTTTGGATTTACCGGATCGCCAACGAACGCGCAAAATCATCAATACCTGGTGCGATGGCTTTCGCAATGGCTGGCTGGGGCGGCACATTCCGGCTTTGTTCCGCGAGGCGGGACTGGAAGACGTGCGCATCACGCCCGCGACGCAGTGGCTGCGCTATCCGCTGGCAATGCAGCTGGTTGGGCCGGAGACGGTCGAGCGCGCCTGCGCGGCGGGATTGCTGACGACGGCGGAAGGTGAGGACTGGCTTCGCCAACTCCAACAGCGCTACGAGGCCGGTCTGCTGTTCTGCACGCTGGCGGGCTTTCTCGTAGTCGGCCGCAAGCCGGATAACGGCTGAGGAAGAGATACTAGTAAACTCGTTAAAATCGTTAATTTGGTATTTCCAAGCACTTCTCCACCTGTTACAATAGAAATGTAGAAGAACAATCCATCCAGGGGATATGGGGCATCGGCGGAGCCAACGGAGATGAGCCGTCCAATTCCCAAAGAGAAGAGGCAACCCTCTCTTACCTACCCCCTACGGGCCTTAGACCCACGAACGGCATTCCTCGCGCCCTGCCGTTCGCATAGGTTTTGTTCCCATTAAACAGTGCTGCCACTCCCTGTCAGCGAGCAAAACATCTCCCGCTCGGAACGCAAGCCAGGGCATGCTCCTCTTGCGCTCCAAGTTGGAAACGAAAAATGACGGGAGAGCGCAGCCGTCTCATTCCGACAGTTCATCGGAGAACAGTGATGAAGTCGAATGATCGCAATGGGCTATCACGTTTCCTCCTCATCCCCAAGCTCTTTTTTCTGTCCGAGGCAGGCTGGTGTGGCGTAGGTCTACTGGCCCTGCTTGTCGCGCTCGTCCTCGTCGTCAAGGGACTTGACATCCGCAACAGCTATGTGTGGGCCGATCTCATCACCGCCGCCACCGAGCGCAAAGGCGAGTCAGTCTGCCATCTGGCACTGCTTTACGCTGTGGTTTTCGCCGGCTCGGCGATCGTGGCCACCTTTTTGCGCTTCACCGAGGAGTTGCTCGGGCTGCGCTGGCGCGATTGGCTGACGCACCATCTCACCGATCGCTATCTCGCTCGACGAGCTTACCATCGCATCAAGGAACTGGGCCAGCTCGACAATCCCGATCAGCGCATTGCCGAGGATGTCAAGACTTTCACGACTAGCACGCTCTCCATTCTACTTATTTTGACCAATGCCACTGTCGCACTGCTCGGTTTCGCCGGAGTGCTGTGGTCGATCACGCCCTGGCTTCTCGCCGGGGCCGTCGGCTATGCCGCTTTCGGGACGCTCATGACGGTATTGTTGGGAAGGCGCCTGGTCGGCTTGGACGTGCAGCAGTTCAAGAAAGAGGCCGATTTCCGCTATGAGCTGGTCCGTGTCCGCGAGCATACCGGCGCCATCGCCCTGCTCCAAGGCGAGGAACACGAGAAGGGCCGTTTGCGGCGCCAGCTCGCCAAGGTGCTGGACAATTTCCGCGTCATCATCGGAGTTAACCGCAACCTCGGCTTTTTTACCTCATGGTACGGCTACATGACGCAGCTGATTCCGGTGCTGATTACGGTTCCGCTGTACATCCGCGGCGAGATCGAGTTTGGACAAGTGGCACAGGCACAGGTGGGTTTCAATTTCGTGCTTGACGCTTTTTCGCTGCTTGTCAAGGAGTTTCAGCGTATCACCACCTTTGCCGCTGTCGTCGAGCGCTTGAGCGCCTTCTACGAGGCAACGAAGCCGCAACCGGCGTCGCTGAAAACGTCCATTGAAATCGTCGAGGACGATTCACGGCTGGCTTACAAAAGTTTGACGCTGGCGGCGGCAAACGATGGCCGATTGCTTGTGTCCGACTTGTCTTTGGACGTTCCGCGCGGCAAACGGCTTCTTATCACCGGGGGCGACGGTTCCGGTCGAACCGCATTGATGCGAGCAACAGCAGAATTGTGGAAGACAGGACAGGGCCGAATCGTTCGCCCCCCGCTGTCGTCGATAATGTTTTTGCCGCAGCAACCCTACCTGACTCTTGGATCTCTCCGCGATCAGCTACTCTATGGCATGCCGTCGAAAGAACATATTTCCAAGGAACGATTGCTCTCCGTGCTACAAGACGTGCAACTGGAAGGCATCCTGGATCGCCTGGGCGGTTTGGATGCCGAACAGCGCGATTGGGCAAGCATTCTCTCGCTGGCCGAACAACAAAGTCTCGCCTTTGCCCGGCTACTGCTGGTAGAGCCGGAATTCGCCTTTCTTGACGAGGCGCTCAGCTCCATATCTGCCGAGCGTGTACACAACCTTTATGATCTACTGTCGCGGACGGCGACGACATACATCAGCGCCGGTTCCGAGCCGGAGCTGATGGAATACCACGATCACCTGTTGCAGTTGCAGGACGATGGGTCGTGGACGGCGACACACCTAATCGAGGCCCCAGATACGGAATGGTGCATCGTGCCTACGCCGACTCTCGGTTCGTTGCAGGTCGGCTGAGCTTCGATTGCTTAACGTTCTTCGCTGGCCACGGAGGGATCGTCCTTCTGGCACTCTTCGTCGCTTTTTGCCGACCCTTGGCCGGGATTTATGCCGCGATCCGAGGGCGCGTTCCCGCTGGTGTCATCGCGGACGGTGCCTGATTCGGGGGCCGACCACACTTCGTCCGACGGTTTGCCTGGCTTGTTCGTCATGATGATCTCCTTTCCGGTAGGCCAGTGGGGCAGACACTCCTGTCTGCCCGGCAGACAGGAGTGTCTGCCGGGCAGACACTCCTGTCTGCCCCACTGGCTAAACTACTATCATGCAAGTGCCGTGCCCTGGAAAAAAAGTTCACGAACGAGCAGCGATCAGCGCCAGGTAGAGATTCCCCAGATGGTGCCAGGCGTTCGTCTCAGGCAGTTGAGCGACGGCTTCCCCAAGTGCATCTCGTGCGTCGGACGGACGGCCGAGGAAGAGAGATGCCATGCCGCGGTTGAACAGGACGGGGACACTGGATTTCTGAGCTTGCCACAATGCCAGCGCTTCCTCGGCGTTGCCGCGATGCCAGGCCAGCGACGCTTCCTCATTGGCCCGCAGCGCCTGCCAAGCCGCCGGCGCTTCGCCTTTTGATTTCAACAATTCGCCGGCTTGGTCGAAACGCCGGGCCAAGCGCAGAATGCCAGTCGCCACAAGGATCTGTGGATAACCGTGAGCTTCGCTCGCCCACTGCAAAAGAGCAGGTGTCAGCACGACCGGCCGGCCCTTCTCGTTGCCAAGCTCTGCTTGAGGGCGCAGGGCCGTCAGGTCGCTGCCTGCCAGTAATGGTTGCAGGTTTCGCACCAATTGCGGGAAGTTGCCGATGCAGAAAGCCAGGGCGATGGCCGGTTCCTGAGCCGCGACGAGGACCGGCCAATCCGGCGGCACTTCACGATCCGGCAGGGCCGCCGAGGAAATGGTTTTCCCCTCGCCGATGCTGCCTGTTTGTAAAATCCGTACCACGGCGACGGCATCCTCCCACGCCTGCCGGGGATCAACCGGCTGCAACGAAACGGCCTCATGAGGCACTGCTTGCCCATCCGGATCGGCCAATCCCAGCCCCGCGGCTTGCGCCGCCATCTGCCGGCGTAAATACTGACTGAACAGCTCCGTCACCGACCGCGCTGTCTGGCTCATGTTTTCCCTCAACGTTTCGAGTCCCCCGCTTCGCAGTCTCACCAATAAAACGCGGCCAAGCGGAAATCTTGCGCGGCCAAAACCCATCCGAGCCTGAAGCGTAAGCGAAGGAAGGTCAACCTTCGCTTACGCTTCAGGCTCAGAGGCTATACTAGCGTTTCGGGCTGACGGTGCGGAGGCGTTGCAGGGCGGCCTTGGCCTCGCGGGTCTGCCGAGCTTCCGCTGCTCCGCCGGCCAGTCGTTCCAGCACGCGCCGGGCCGCGGCGTCGCCGATCTGCTCCAAAACCGTGACAGCGCGAATTTGCCGTAGCTTCTCCGGTGAGCGCACAATCCACGGCACGGACAACAACGTTTCGACGCGGCGGCGCAGCTCAAGGGAGGCCGCCTGCGGCAGTGCCTGGCGTAGGACGGCGTGGGCGGCGTCGTCCATCTTTTCCAGCTCTTTGTAAGCGGCGTCGCGTATCGAGAACTGATCGCTGTCGAGATCGGCGATGAGTTGGCGGATGCGCGGCGCGTCTTCCTTCACCGGCTGGAGGCGTTCGCGCAGGAATGGCACGGCACGCTCCGGATCAGCGATGAGCATGCCCAGGGCGCGATAAGCGCGCGCCGCATCGTCGCCGGCCAATTCGTTCCAGATGCGCTCGAGGTCAGCGGAGCTAAGTTTGTATTTTTGTTGAGTCGCGGGAGCGAGATCCCAAACAAAAAGATTGGTGTCTCTTAATCCCGTTGCGATAGAGCGGCCATCCGGAGCGATAGCGAGGCAGCTGACGGACCCAAAATTCCTAAGCGGAGAAGGGGAGTCCATTGGCGCGAAGCGCCGGTTCAGCACTTCCTTGCCCGTGGCCAACTCCCACAAGCGCAGGATCTTTTCTCCTGCCGCGGCCAGGTATCGTCCATCCGGCGTAAAAGTCCACAACCGGCCGTCGTCAGCCGAGACAGTCAGCAGGTTCCCGCCGGATGACGCGTCCATCAACTGAATCCGTGTCTCAGTGCCGCCGAGATTTCCGCCATAGGCGATGAGCTTGCTGTCCGGCGAGAAGGACAGCGACCCCATTCCCGTTCTCGGGACATTCCGCAACGGGCGATCAGCGATGACATCGTATATCATTGTCGATTGAGCTTTGCGAGGATCGACCGTCGTGACCAGTTTACCGTTGGGAGAGAAGGTTTCGATGCCGAGAAGAATCCGCGAATCGAAGGCGAGAGCGCGGCGCTCGACGCCCTGGCCGGTAGCGACATCCCAGGTCGTTAGGTAACGCCTATATTTGCCCTTGCCTTCCCCTCGGAGACTAACCGCGGTCAACCGTTTGCCGTCCGGCGAAAGATGCGACGCGGGCAACATCTCGCTTCCGTCGAAATCGCCGGGGGAGAAACGGAAGATCTGCCGCTGCTCGCCGCTCTGCACGTCCCACATGCGGCATTCTCCCCAGAAACCTTCGGCGATGACATTTGCTCCATCGGGAGTGAAATGTAGTTTCCCAATCAGAGGATGCGGCATCGTCCAGACGTGCAGCTGTTCGCCGCTGCGGGCGTTCCACAGACGCACCGTGCGGTCGCCGCCGGAGGCAGAGGCGAGAAAATTTCCATCCGGCGAAAAAGCCAGCGAATCCGGCTCGGAGAAGTGGCCGGGCTGCTCTTGAACCTGCTTGTCGGTCGCTACGTCCCACAAGACGATGGCGCCGGGACGCAAGAAAGCGAGCTGCTTACCGTCTGGAGAGAAACAGAGCTGGGTATGGGGATGCGAACGGCCAAAGTGAGGTCCGTGCAATCTCTTCTCTTCCTTGCGCGTGCTCCGGTCCCATAAGGCCACGTAATCATCGAAGTAAATCGCTAAGGTCTTGCCATCCGGAGAGAAGGAGACGCCTTCGTAGCCTCCTTGAAAGGGAGGTTGAGTCTTGATCTGCAAAACTGCCTCCTCTTTCCAAGTCGCCGTGTCCCAGAGCACGAAGGCAAGGAATCCGGCGCTCGCCAGCAGCTTGCCGTCCGGGGAAAAGGCCAGTGATCTGCCGGTGGCTTTTTCCCGCGTAATCGTATGGAGTTCCTTGCTGGAGGCGACATCCCAGATAACAATACCCTTGCCGCTGCCCACGGCGAGCCGCTTGCCATCGGGCGCGAAAGCGAGCTTATTCAAACTTCCTTCGAGATGGCAGCGCCCGCGCTCCTTGCCGCTGTCGATGTCCCAGAGCCGGAAGACACTGTTGCGGTAGTCGGTTGCAGCCAGGCTCTTGCCATCCGGAGAGAATTCCATTGTGTCCGAATAGGGATGGAAATGTATATTATCCGCCCTGATGCGTTGCCTTTCCTTGTTCGCCGTGACGTCCCAAAGGACCAAATGCTGCTTGTCCAGGTCCATTGACGCCAACGTTTTGCCGTCCGGCGAGAGAGCCGCGACGGTCAACGCCGGCGGCACTTGCTGCATTCGTTTCAGTTGGCCGGTCGCACAGTCCCAGAAACGGATCGTGTGGTCCTGTCCTGCGGAAATCAGCGTCTTGCCCTCACCAGCAAAGGCGACGCGCACCGCATAGGGATGGCGCAGCCGTTCCGTTCCCATATGGGCCAGAACGCCGTTGGGCAGTGGATCGCCGTACCGATCGCGGCGTGGCTGCGGCACCTGTCGCTTTGTTTTGGGCGTCTCCGCCTGGGCAGGCAGTTGTTTGTCGGCCGGGGTTTGCAGCGCTGCCACGCCGCCGGCGCAGACAACGCCGACAGCCAGTATCACTGAGGCAAGCGTCAAGCGGCTAATCCAGGCGGCGCGGAGGATGCCTTGCGCCAACACAACGGCGACAGGCGGCGTCGAACCCGCCAGCAACGCCGACGCCAACGCATAACGCCGGATGGTCTCCAGCGTGCCGCACAATAATGCCGACGACACCGACGCCTTGGCATGCTCCGCCAACATCGCGCCCAGCACCACCGACACGCCGCGAGCAAGCAAACGCTCGCGCAATAACTCACGCGCTCGGCTCAGATGGCGCGACATCGAGCCGGCTGGATAGCCGAGTTCGCGCGCCGCTTCTTCGTTGGTCTTGCCCTGCAAATAACAAAGGATCAACACATCCCGATGCTTACGCGGCAGGCTATTCAATTCCTCGTGCAGCAGCGCGAAGGTTTCGCGGTCGTCTTCGGGCGGTAGGATCGCTTCGGGACGCTGCCGCGCCGCTTGCTGCTGGGCCATCTGCCGCCGCGCTTTTTGTCCGCGCAATCGGCAAGCGATGCGATAAGCCGTGCTGTGCAGGAAGCTGGAAAGCGCCTCGGTCCGGCGGATGGCGGCGGCCTGACAAGCGAGGACGAGAAACGTCGCCTGAAAAGCATCGTCCGCATCGTGGCTGTCCTGAAGCAAACGACGACAGACGCCAAGGACCAACGGGCCATGACGCTGCACCAGCAGCGCAAAAGCGGACTCGTCGCGCGCCTGAACGAAGCGTTGCAACAGTTGACCGTCGGGCAGATTGGCCGCCGGCTTCCCGCTCAATCCGTAAAGCCAACGCCGCAACGCCGTGTCGAAGGGGGGAGAAGTCATGATCGCGCCTCAGGTCGAAAATCGCCGCGTATCTCTATAACAATAGTGCTTCGGCGCCGGACGCGAAATCGAAAATGTGATTACCAGCCAGCGAACGCAACGAGCCGGAAGCGTAAGCGACGGACTGCCCGTCGCTTACGCTTCCGGCTCGCGTTAATTCACCGCATCCAGCGCCACAAACGCACGGTGCCGTCTTTGCCCGTCGTCAGTGCGTGCTGGCCGTCGGGCAGCGCCGCGATGCTGAGAAATCCTCCTGCCACACTCTCGGATTGGCCCAATTGCTTGCCCGACGACACTTCCCAGAGGCGCACAATTGGATCGCTCTCCGAGGCACAGGAGACGACGCGGCGGCCATTGGGGGTGAAGGCGGCGCATTCGATGCGGCCGATATGGCCTCTCAAGCACTTCATTTCCTTGCCGTCGGACACGCGCCAAATGCGTATGGTCTTGTCGAAACTGCTGGAAAGAAGGGATTGGCCATCTGTGGAAAAAGCGACGCTGGTGATCTCTAATTCGTGCCCCTTCATCGAGCGGACCACCGTGCCTTTTTCCACGTCCCATAGCCGCACGATGCCTGGACCATTGGCGACGCCGAAGTGACCGGCGGCCAGCAACTTGCCGTCCGGCGATAAGGCCAAACAGCGAACCGAGTCGTTGACGCCCTTGAACGTGCGGATCTGCTTGCCCGTCGCCGTGTCCCAAACGCGGATCGAGCGATCCCACGAAGCGGTCAACGCCTGCTTGCCGTTCGCCGTCAGCACCGCGCCCCAGACCTCTTGTTGATGGCCCGTCATCTCGGCGAGCTGTTTGCCCGTATTGACATCGAACAAGTAGGCATTGCGATTGCGTCCTCCGCCGAGGACGCTCCGGCCATCGGCGGAGAAGGACACCGACCAGTAGCCGCGCTTGTTCTCTCCAAAGACGCGGAGCGGTTTGCCGCTGGCGAGATCCCAATACCGTAAGGCGTCCACGCCGGCGGTGATCGCGTGCTTGCCGTCGGGAGACAGAGCCACGCGCGTGGCCCAGCGATAGTTCACGGTATTGGGTTCGTCGGCGTGCTCGCCTAAGCGGCGGACCATCTCGATCCTCACAGTGGCGATGGCGAAGGCGGCGCGAGCCGCCCGCAGCCGCACATCGGGATCGGCGCGCTTGTCGTCGGCGGTTCGCCGCAGCGCTCCCAGGGCCGGCGGGCCGACAGCGATCAGACGCCGAATCGCTTCTTCACGCTCCTTAAACGAGTCCGCCCCCAGCTGAGCGATCAACTTGTCGATAAGTTCCGCATCGGCCGGCGCTTTTGCCTTTTCCGCTTTGTTGTCCTTGTCCTTCGCGGCGCTCTGCGCCGGGGCAGGTCCGGTTTGCTGAGCCGAAATAACGCTCAGACCCGCCAAGAGAAACACAACCAGCACGGACAGACGTTTGCCGATCAACATGGTTGGCACACCTTCGGTTTGGTGGGGAGGGGCGCTAACGCAACCCCGCTCGCCAAAAGCGTGATAAACTTGCATACCGCCATAATAATGGCATATTAGGGATTACAACGGTTTACGACACGGCGGTACCTTGACGGAATCAACAGACCGCTTATGATAAAGAAGCTTTTCATGCGTCGATTTTAGCCCAAAGTCCAAGTAGCTGTCCGAGCGGCCGGTGTTCGCTGGCTCAACACCTCGGAAATCGATCGTTCTCTGTCCGCAAGAAATCAGCTCCCGAAGCAGTCGAACGGAGGACTTTTGTGACAAAGAAGCTCTCGAGGGAAGAATTCCTCCGCAACCTGATGGACAGCAGACTTTTCTCTCAGGAGGAGATCGCCGCAACTCTGGACCCGTTGCGGCAAGCTACGCTGGATGGCGAAGCGATGGCCGAGCGTCTCGTTGCCGCTGGGAAATTGACTCCCTATCAGGCCAGCGCAGTGCGCGAGCGGCGCTTCGGGGAACTCGTCATCGGCAACTACCAGGTGCTGGACCGACTCGGCGCGGGTGCTATGGGAATCGTGTACAAGGCTCGCCACAAGCGCATGAAGCGCGTGGTGGCCATCAAGGTATTGTCTCGCAGCGTCGGCCAGTCCGAGAAGTTGGTCCGTCGCTTTCAGCGCGAAGTTGAAGCGGTCGCGCGCTTGAGCCACCCCAATATCGTCATGGCCCATGATGCGGACGAGGCCGAGGTCGGTCACTTCCTCGTGATGGAGTACGTTAACGGTCGGGATCTTGCCAGCGAAGTGCAGCAGCGCGGCCCACTGCCGGTTCCCGAAGCGGTGGACTGTATCGTGCAGGCTGCCCGTGCCCTGGGCTATGCGCACGAGCAAGGAATCATTCACCGCGACATCAAGCCGGCAAACCTGTTGCGAGATGTTCATGGCGTGGTCAAGGTTGCTGATCTGGGCCTGGCTCGGATTAATGACCCGTTTGGCCGGCCGGCGGAGGAGATGGCGGCGTTGACCCAGGCGGGGTCGATCATGGGAACGGTAGATTTCATGCCTCCGGAACAGGCGCTAGGCTTGACGAACATCGACCGCCGCGCCGACATCTATAGCCTGGGTTGCACGTTGTATTATCTCTTGATCGGCTGTCCTCCGTATCAAGGGCCGTCCTTGATGGCAATTCTTCTGAAACATCGTGAGGCGCCGCCGCCGTCTCCCTCCGCGGCGCGTAGCGAGGTTCCGGCGACGCTGGAAGCGATCTTCCGCCGAATGGTAGCGAAGAAACCGGAGGAGCGTTTTTCCTCGATGGCAGAAGTGATTGAGGCGCTCGAATCACCGACGCTCGTTTCACAGCCAGGATCGAAGCATTCCGAACCGCCCGCAACAGTGCAGCCAATTGACCTAACGCGCACGATGGATTTACCTTCCAATCTCCCAGAGACAGCCGCTGCCGGAGCGCTAGGTCCGACCATCGATTTGATTCCGGCTGCCGTCGCCCAAAGCGGAATGACGGCACTCCTGGTGGAGCCTTCTAGATCCCAGGCGGTCATCATTCGGACTTATCTTCAGAGTCTTGGCTACAACAGCATCTCCACGGTGCCGTCAGGTCAAAAAGCGCTGGAAGCAGCGAGCCATGCTCCCCCCTCCGTGGTCCTCAGCGCCATGCACCTCAACGACATGACCGGCCTGGAGCTGGCCAGGAGGATCAGAGCCGATGAGTCGCTTTCGGGAGTCGGCTTCGTTCTGATTTCCAGTGCCTTGGATACGCAGGAAGCGAATTTGCTCAGTCATCTCGGCCCAATTATCCGGCTGACCAAACCGTTCTCCCCCCATCAACTTTCCGAAGCGATCAAGGCCGCGGTCGGAAGTCCGCCGCGCTCGACGCAGCAGGCCAAGTCCGAAGCCGCAGATCGAATTCGTATCCTAGTGGTCGATGACAGCGCCGCCGCTCGGAGCCACATCCGTCGTGTGCTGGCGGCGGCTGGACTGGAGCTTATCGTCGAGGCCGCGGACGGGGCGCAAGCCGTGGCCCTGCTGGAGAAGGAACCTTTCGATCTCGTCGTCACCGATTACAACATGCCGCACCTGGATGGCCGCGGGGTGATTGACTTCATCCGCAACCATAGCTCCACGCCTTCTGTGCCGGTCATCCTCGTCACCACGGAAACCGACGCCGAAAAGCTGGAGGCGGTTCGGCGACTCGGCGTGTCGGCCATTTGCGACAAGAGCTTTCCGCTCGAAGTGATCCGCCAGATCCTGCAACGACGGGGGGAAAGGCATGTCTGAGCTGCAAGAAGCCACCAAGGAATTCCTGATCGAGAGCCACGAAAACCTGGACCAGCTCGATGCAGACCTGGTGGAGCTGGAAGAAACAGCAGCGCCAGTGGAAGCGCTGGGGCGCATCTTCCGTGCTCTCCACACCATCAAGGGCAGCTGTTCGTTTTTGGGCTTTCCCCATTTGGAAGCGGTTGCCCATGCCGGCGAGGATCTGCTCGGCAAGCTGCGCGACGGCAAGCTGGAGCTAAATCCGGCTATTATCGATACTTTGCTCAAGATGGTGGATGCTATTCGCACGATGCTATCCGCTATCGAAAACACAGGCCAAGACAATAGCGGCGACGAACGCGGCCTGATCGAGCAGCTGAATCGCCTGGCCAGTAATCAACAGGTGAGTGGAACCATCGCGGCCAACCGCGAACCAGATGTTCGCGTGGGCGGCGCGTCAACGGACTTCGCGCTTGCTGAAGGCATTCCCGTTCACAGCTTGGATTCCTTCCCATCTTCGCTCGATTCCAAGCCCGCATCAACCGGCGATAGTTCGGCCGTTTACGATGCCTCGGTTCGCATCAACATCGATCTGCTCGATAAACTGATGGCTGTTGCCGGAGAGATCGTTCTGGCTCGCAATCAGATTCTGCAATACAGCCAGAAGCACGATGACCCCGCTTTTCTGAACACTTGCCGGCAGCTCAATCTGATAACCACGGAGCTGCAAGAATACGTCATGAAAACGCGGCTACAGCCGCTCGGCAATGTCTGGAACCGATTCCCACGTTTGGTGCGGGACGCCGCCCACGCCTGCGGCAAGAAAGTCCATCTGGAGATGGAGGGAAGCGAGACCGAGTTGGACAAAGCCTTGATCGAAGCTGTCCGCGATCCTTTGACGCATCTGGTTCGCAATGCCATCGATCACGGCATCGAAGCGCCGGAGCGCCGGCTGGCGGCGGGAAAGAACGAAGAGGGTTGCGTTCGCCTCCGCGCCTACCACGAGGGTGGGCAAGTGAATGTCGAGGTCAGCGATGACGGCGGCGGAATCGACCCGGAACGCATCCGCTATCGAGCCATCGAGCAGCACCTCATCACCGACCAGCAAGCCGCCAAGATGAGCGCGCAGACCCTGCTCTCGCTGATCTTCTTGCCGGGCTTCACCACGGCCACAACTGTCACTACTGTTTCCGGGCGCGGCGTCGGCATGGACGTGGTCAAAACCAACATCGAGAGGATCGGTGGCTCGATCGACATTCAAAGCACGGTCGGCCAAGGCGCCACCGTGCGCATTCGCATTCCTTTGACGTTGGCCATCATCAAGGTTCTCGTCGTCACCAGTGCCGGCGACCGCTACGCCATACCGCAGGTCAGCATCGTCGAACTGGTCCGCGTCGAGGGAGAGAAAGCTCGTAAAGGCATCCAGCGCATTCATGGGGTCCAGGTCTACCGCTACCGCGACAGCCTGCTTCCCCTTGTGAATCTAAACCAGATCCTTCAAGTGGCGAACAACCCCGCGGAGGATGACGCCGTCAATATCGTCGTGTTGCAGGCGGCGGATCGCCAATTCGGCCTGGTCGTGGACCGCATCAACGACACGCAGGAGATCGTCGTCAAGCCGCTATGGAAGCATCTTAAGAGCGTCGCCTGTTTCGCCGGCGCCACGGTGATGGGCAATGGCAAAGTCGCTCTCATCCTGGACGTTTTCGGTTTGGCCCAGCGAGCGGGCGCCGTCTCCGGTATCCAGGACTGGTCCGTGGCTGCCGCTCCGCCCGCCGACGCCCATCCGGAAGAACGCCCCAGCGTGCTTCTGATCGAGGGACGCGGCCGCGAGCGCATGGCCATTCCCTTAAGCCAGGTGGCCCGACTCGAAGAATTCCCGCGGGCGCGTGTCGAACGAGTTGCCGAGCGTCAGGTGGTCCAGTACTGCGGTCAGATACTCCCTCTGATCGACGTGGACGCTGCCTTGCGTTCTTCGCTTGCTCCGGCGCGACAGACGGCTCAGGAACAATCGCAGGATAAGGAGGCGTTTCAGGTGGTCGTCTACGCCCAGCCGGAAAGGGCCGTCGGCCTGATCGTCGAACGCATCCTGGACATTGTGGAACAGGACGGCGACGTGCGTGGACCCTCCTCGCGCCGCGGAGTGGAACACACGACGGTCATTCAGGGGCAGGTCACGGAAATGCTCGATGTCGAGGAGTTGATTCGCACGGCCGGGGAGATTTGATTCATGGCAGCCCGGAAGCAGTTCTGTACGTTTTTTCTGGACGGTCTGCGCTTCGGCGTGGACGTGCAGAAGGTGCAGGAAGTCGTTCCGTACCAGGAGATGACGCGGGTGCCGCTGGCGCCGCCGACAGTGCGGGGATTGCTGAACCTGCGCGGGCAAATCGTGACCGGGATCGACTTGCGCCGCCGGTTGGAACTGGAGGAACGCCCGGAAGGAAGTCTGCCGATGAACGTCGTCCTACGGGGCGAGGACAGTCCCGTCAGCTTCCTGGTGGACGAGATTGGCGAGGTCATCGACGTTTCCGCCGCCGATTGCGAGCCGCCGCCGGACACGTTGCGAGGTCGGGCTCGTGAGGTGATCCAGGGAGTTTATGCCCTTCCGGACGAGCTGCTCCTTATACTCGACACCGCCAAAACACTCGATCTTCAGTTACAGACTCCCCGCTAGACGGCCGGCGGCCGAGCGCGGATTTCAACCTTGAGGTGTCACATGGCTAAGAACCGTTCTCCCAAACAATCCACTGCTTCCCGCGCTACGCCGCGGCAACGGACAAGCGGCCCGCTTCCGAGTTCTCATACGAGCGAAGTTTTCGCCGACAGTTATCGTTTGGTTTTCGAATCTGCCCCAACTGGTTTCGTGGCCATTAACGAAGAAGGAACGATCGAATTGGTCAACTCCTCCTTTGAGAAGCTGTTCGGCTACGGCCGAGACGAGCTTGTGGGCAAGCCGGTGGAACTACTCGTTCCGCGTCGCTTCCGCGACAACCATCCCGGCCACCGCAAAGGCTTCTTCGCCGACCCGCGCGCGCGGCAGATGGGAGTAGGTCGGGATCTGGCCGGACTACGCAAGGACGGCAGCGAGTTCCCCATTGAGATCGGCCTCAACTCCTTTGTCACGGATGGCAAAACATTGGCTCTGGCTGCCGTGGCCGACATTACCACCCGCAAGCGATTCGAGGCGGAGACAGCGGGCCGGAGGGCCGCCGTCAACAAATCCATGGCGGTCGTCGAGTTCGAGGTGGATGGCACGATCGTGACGGCCAACGACAATTTCCTGAAAGCCGTGGGCTATTCGCTGGACGAAATCAAGGGCCGGCATCACCGGATGTTCGTCGATGCGGACCACGCTCAAAGTTATGAATTCAAGGAGTTCTGGACCAAGCTCGGGCACGGAGAGCATCAAACAGGCGAATATCGGCGACTGGGCAAGGGGGGCCGCGAGATCTGGATTCAAGCTTCCTACAGTCCCATTCTCGACGAGAACGGCCAGCCGATCAAGGTCGTCAAGTACGCAACGGAGGTGACGACTCAGGTTCGCTTGCGCAAGCATCTCGAATCGCTTGTGTGCAACGTGGCCGAGAACGCTCAGTCTCTTGCCAGCGCGTCCGAAGAGCTGTCCTCGGTCAGCCAGCAGATGGCCAGCAGCGCAGAAGAAAACCGCGCCCAGACCAACGTCGTTTCCTCAGCGGCCGAGCAGATGAGCAAAAATGCCCAGACCGTGTCTCAGGGAGTGGAAGATCTGATAGCCAGTATCCGCGAGATTGCCAAGAGCGCCCACGAAGCGGCCAAGGTCGCCACGACGGGAGTGGAAGTCGCTAACAAGACCACAACCACTGTAGCCAAGCTGGGCGAAAGCAGCGCGGAGATCGGTAAGGTTCTCAAGGTCATCACGTCGATTGCTCAGCAAACCAATCTGCTTGCGCTGAATGCCACCATCGAAGCGGCTCGCGCCGGCGAGGCCGGCAAGGGCTTCGCCGTCGTCGCCAACGAGGTCAAGGAACTGGCCAAGGAAACCGCTAAGGCCACCGAGGACATCGGCCAGAAGATCGACGCCATTCGCCAGGTAACGCAAGGCGCCGTCGAGGCCATCGCCCAGATCAGCAAGATCATCATCCAAATCAACGACTACCAAAGCACTATCGCCAGTGCGGTGGAACAGCAGTCGGCCACGGCGCGTGAGATCGGTTTGAGCGGAGCAGAGGCCGCGCGCGGCAGCGCGGAGATCGCCCGCAACATTACCTCCGTCGCCCTGGCATCGCGGCACGCGGCCGAGGGGGCCAGCAATACCCAGAAAGCCGCGGGAGAGTTGACTCAGATGGCGGCGGCTCTGCAACGGCTCGTCGAGCAATATCGAACGAGTCAACGCAAGAAGTAAATGAAATCACGGATCTCAGACGATGGCGAAGATACGCGTTCTGCTTGTCGATGATGCCGCCGTCGTTCGCAGACTGGTGACGACGGCCCTCAATCGGGATCCGGATCTGGAAGTGGTCGGCACGGCGGCGGACGGTCGGATAGCCCTGGAGCGCTTGGACAAGCTCCAGCCGGACCTGGTCCTCCTCGACCTGGAAATGCCGGTGATGAGCGGCCTGGAAACGCTGGCAGTTCTGAGGAAAACGCACCCGCGACTCCCGGTAATTATGTTTAGCCGTTTCACCCAAAAGGGGGTCGAGGCCACTGTGCATGCCCTGACACTGGGCGCGGACGATTACGTTCCTAAGCCCGGTGATGGTCTCGATGTCAGCTGCTGCATCGAGGAATTGTTGATTCCTAAGATTAAGCTGTTAGCGAAGCGATCTATAAGCCCGAAGTGCCAGAGGGAGAACTTTCCCGTCGCTAGCGCTTCGGGCTTGTGCGCCGCTTCGCCAACTCCCGTCCAACCTGTGCCCAAGGGGACTCGTCATCGGCCCGTTCAGATCGTGGTGATTGGCACTTCCACGGGCGGGCCGAATGCTCTGGCCGAGCTGCTGCCAGTGTTCCCTGCGGACTGGAACGTGCCATTGGTCGTTGTGCAGCACATGCCGCCCGACTTCACCGCCCGTCTCGCCGAACGCCTGAACGCGAAATCGCGGCTGCGAGTTCGTGAAGCTGCGGCGGGCGAGCCGATTTCCGCGGCCCAAGCCTGGGTGGCTCGCGGCGATCATCATCTGCTTGTCCAGCAAGAAGGGAATGTGGTTTGCTTAGGGCTTCACCAGGGACCGCCGGTCAACGGTTGCCGCCCTGCCGTCGATGTGTTTTTTCACTCGGCGGCCGAGGTCTACGGTTCAGGCGTCTTGGCCGTCGTTCTGACGGGCATGGGGCAGGACGGCTTGCGGGGATGCGAGAGAGTGCGGGCGGCGGGAGGTCAGATACTTGTGCAGGACGAGGCTAGCAGCGTGGTCTGGAGCATGCCCGGAGCAGTGGCCCAAGCGGGCTTGGCCGATCGGGTTCTGCCGCTACAGGATCTGGGACAGGAGATAATCCGGCGCGTGCGAGCGAGCATAGTGAAGAAAGAAAGCAAGGCGGAGCATAAATGTCCCTGAGCCAAGTGAGCTTTGATTTCGTGCGTGCCGTCCTGCGCGAGCGCTCGGCCCATTCTCTGGAAGCCGATAAGTTGTATCTGGTCGAGACGCGCCTGCTCGGCGTGGCCCGGCAGCATGGCTTCAAGTCCGTCGAAGACCTAGTGCTGCATCTACGCAGTCGACAAGAGGAAAAGCTGCTCACTGAGATTGTT
>Ga0335075_10003639_pt1 | contig 24355 bp, 24 predicted proteins | sample Lox_Sample_24_FD_206723 | JGI IMG/M metagenome (GOLD analysis project Ga0335075, IMG submission 206723) | Soil microbial communities from Loxahatchee National Wildlife Refuge, Florida, United States - Lox_Sample_2.4 | ecosystem: Environmental > Terrestrial > Soil > Wetlands | place: USA...
CATCATCAGACAGGCGCCGCTCTCGCCTTCCGTCCGCCGGCCGCACCACGCCGTGCACCGGATTGTCAGCCCGCAGCCGGTGCTTGACGGCGTAGGAGAAGATCGCACCCAGCAGCCCGACCGTCCGGCTTGCGACCCCACGACCGCCACGCACGTTCGACAGGCCGCGTTTCTTGTCAGTCTTGGCACGCTTCGCCGTCTTGCCATCGGTCACTGCATGCATGAACTTCTCAATGTCGGCGCGCGTGACAGCCGCCACCTTGCTCTTCCCGAGCAATGGCTTGATATGTTTCTCAATCCGCCCCTTGTCCGACAGCAGTGTGCTCGCCTTCTTGGGCGTCCGACGGCGGGTCATCAGCTTGCCGGATTCGGCATCTGCCCAATAAAGGTCGCACAGTTCCGTGACCGTCTTGGCCTTCCGCTTTTCCTGCTTATCCGCGGCCGGATCGCCGCCCTTAGCTACGTCGCCCAGCAACCGGCGCGCTTCATCCCGCGCAGTGTCCGGTGTCCATGGCGCGCCATGCCGTCCGATAGTGTGCCGACGCGAGCGACCCTCGGCAGTGCGGAACAGAAGGACGTAGCTGACCGTGGCGCCCGTCCTGCGCCGCGCGCCGAATCCCGGCACGGCGCTGTCCCAGATTTCCTCATCAGGCCCGAGCGCCCGAACCTCCCGCAGTCCAATCCGCTTCTGTGCCGGCATCAATTTCGCTCCCGCCGCTACCCCGTTGCTACCCGGGTAGCACATGGGTAGCAGGAATGCGCAAATCGCCGCAAGCATGGGCGAAGGTCGGCAATAGAAAATCAGCCTTTTAGGCCGGCTGTGTGGCAGTTCCGCAAACCCCAGCTACCCGGCGCAAACCCCAGGAATCGCCCTCCGAAGGCGAAGGTCGCACGTTCGAGTCGTGTCGGGTCCGCCAGGATTTTCAAGCACCCAGAGCAGTCCGGTCTCGGCTGAAATTGGCCGTGGGCAGCAGGAATGTCCTGTAATGCCGTGGCTTGCCCAAAAAGCGCGGCCAGAGCCGGCAACTTGTCGCCGCTGAGACAACCCAGGGGCGTACCGTGAAGCTGATGCCTGCGCGCTCATTGGCCTGAACATCGAGTGCGGGGGGGGGGCCGAGTTCCACTGGTTCCGGCAGGCGCTGGCCGACTTGGCCGATGATCCCGCCTGATAATGACGGGATTCTGATTTCCCAACGTCTCTGGCGGGCAGCAGAGTCGCGTACTGTTCGCGGAGCGATGGCAATGTTGCGCGCGCTTGTTGGTCTGACGGCAGCGATCCTGTCCTGCGCGGTGTGGTCGTGCGGTGCGTCGGCGACAATTCTGTACGGCTACCGGTCAGCCTGTATCAGCGGTTGCAACAATATCGGACTGCTGCCGGGCAGTCCGGTTGGTGGCGTGATCGGCTTCCAGGACAATCTTGTGAAACCCAATGCCACCATCTCGACGGGCGAATTGTTCGCGCCCGGCGCCGTCACCCAGTTCGGGTTTGGCTTTGGTGACCAGGGCGTTGGCGGGCCGTCCGACCGTGTCCCGATCGATGCATCCGTAACGTTCAACAGTACCACATCCGCGGCGGTGGCGTTCGTAATTGATGCCGGAAGCACCGCACAAGAGGGAACCGAGGCTGTCATATCGCCGACCAATTGGGCTGTCCTGGTACCGCTGGTGCCATTCGGCCCCGTGCTCGGCGGCCCGGGGACGCTGACCCGCATTACGCCGATCGACGAGCCCGCGGGTGCGATGGTGCTCGCCAGCGCGCTTGTTGGCCTGGTGGTCCTGCGACGGCGCGGATAGTCCCCGGCCATCGGCACGACAGCGGACTGTGTCCGCCCTACGCTCATGCCACGGATGAGTTCGAACGAAATGGGATCGCGAATCCTCATGGCGCTTCCAGGTGGCAGGCGACGAAGCGGCCGTTGCCGACGAGGCGCAGCGGCGGCGTTTCGGCTTCGCATCGGCCGAACGCATGCGGGCAGCGATCGCGGAACGGACAGCCGGTGCCTTCCAGGCGGGTATCGGACAGCGCGCCGCGCACCGGCAACGGCGCCCGATCCTGATCGACCTTCGGCACGGGCACCGCTGCCACCAGCGCACGCGTGTAAGGATGCCGCGGATCGGCGATCAGGTCGGCGGTCGGTCCCTGCTCGACCACACGGCCCAGATACATCACCAGCGTGCGCTCGCAGACGTAACGTATCAGCGCAAGGTCGTGGCTGATGTAAATCGCGGCTAGGCCCAGGTCGTCGCGCGCCGCGCGCAGCAGGTTGAGGATGCCGGCGCGCACCGACACATCGAGCATGGAAACCGGCTCGTCGGCAACGATCAGCTTCGGTCCGGGAATCAGAGCGCGCGCCAACACCACGCGCTGCAACTGGCCGCCGGACAGTTCGTGTGGGCGACGGTCCAGCCAGGCTGCGGCGGGAGTCATCCGCACGCGGTCCATCACCGCATCGATGCGCTGGGCGTGCTCGGCGCGCGGGACGCCAAAATTGCGTAATGGCTCGGCGAGCGTGCGGCGGATCGAAAAACGCGGGTTCAGGGCATCGAACGGGTTCTGGAAAACCAGTTGCGTGCGCGCGCGGAACGGCAGCAGCGCCTTGCCTCGCAGTGTGGTGACGTCGCGGCCTTCGAATGTCACGACACCAGCAGTGGGCTCGTCCAATCGCAGCAACATGCGCGCAATGGTGGTCTTGCCGCAGCCGGATTCGCCGACGATGCCGAGCGCCTCGCCGGTACTGACCGTGAGATCGACGCCATCGACCGCGGTAAGGTGCCGCCGACGGCCGCGGAACACTTTGGTCAGGCCGGTGGCCTCGATGACAGCGCTCATGCTGCCCAGGTCTCCGGCCGGGCAGCAGCGACGCGCAACGAGGCCGCTTCCTTCGCGCGCCAGCAGGCGGCCGCGTGGTCGGCGTCGTATTGCGTCAGCGGCGGCGTCTGCGTACGGCAAATCTCCAGCGCGAACGGGCAACGGGGCGCGAAGCGACAGCCGGGCGGCGGGTCGATCAGCACTGGCGGCACGCCCTCGATCGGCACCAACGCGGCGCCACCCCCATGCACATCGGGAAACGCGTGCGTCAGGCCCATCGTATAGGGATGCAGCGGCCGTTCCAGCACCTCGGCGGCGGGGCCCGCTTCGACGGTGCGGCCGGCATACATCACCGCGACCCGATCGCAGCAATAGGCGACCACCGCCATGTCGTGCGTAATCAGGATCATCGCCAGCCCGAGCCGCTCCTGCAGGTCGCGCAACGTGTCCAGCACCTGCCGCTGCACAATCACGTCGAGCGCGGTCACCGGCTCGTCGGCGATCACCAGCCGGGGCTCAAGCGCCAATGCCAGCGCGATCGAGGCGCGCTGTCGCATGCCGCCGCTGAACTGGTGCGGGTAATCGGCAAGCCGCGTGGGATCGAGCCCGACCATGCGGAACAACTCGGCCGCGCGATCCAGCGCGGCACGATGCGTGAGCCCGCCGCGCTCGCGCAGCACCTCCAGCAGTTGCGCGCGCAACCGCTGCACGGGATCGAGCGCATTCATCGCCGTCTGCGGGATGAACGACAGCCGCCGCCAACGCAGGCTTCGCCGTTCATCGTCGGGCAGCGTCACAAGGTCGTGCCCCTCGAACATCACGCTGCCGCCGGCAATGCTCGCGGTTTCCGGCAACACGCCCATGATGGCGCGGCCGAGCGTCGATTTGCCGCAGCCGCTTTCGCCGACAAGGCCGACGATGCCGCCCGGCGGCACATCGAGGTCGAAGCCGTCAACGGCGCGGACGGCACCCGCGCGGGTGGCGTACTGCACCGCCAAATCGCGAACCGACAGCAGGGTCATTGTTCGGCGAGTTTCGGGAACAGCAGTTTCTCCGAACCGCGGGCGATCAGGAACCCGGCCAGCACCATCAGCAGAATCGCGGCGCCGGGTGGGGCGAACCAGTTCCATTGGCCAAGCGACAGGGCCTGGTTCGAGTAGGCATTTTGCAGCATGACGCCCCAACTTATCGTGTTGGGATCACCGAATCCGAGGAAGCTTGCGGCGGCCTCGGCGAGGATCGCCCAGCCGATCGCCACCGACCCGTACAGCGCGGCAAGCGGCATGACCTGCGGCAGCACGTGGACGAACATGATGCGCGCGTTGGAGCAGCCGGTGACGCGCGCGGCGTCCACCCAGGCGCGCTCGCGCAGGCTGAGCACCTGGGCGCGGATGACGCGCGCCGTGTTCGGCCACAACAATGCGCCGACAACGATGATGATGGTGAGTGTCCCGGGAGCGGTGAGGGATGTTACCACCAGCAGCGACGGCAGAAACGGCAAGCCGAGAACGATATCCGAGAAGCGGATGATGATCTTGTCGGTCCAACCGCCGAGATAGCCGGCAAGCAACCCCAGAAATGTGCCGATCGCCACCACGGCGAATGCCGCGGTCAGACCCACCTCGAGCGCGGCGCGGGTGCCATAAACAAGCTCGCTGAAAATATCGCGCGAATCTGCGGTGGTGCCGAGCCAGTGCGCGGCCGAGACCGGCAGGGACTTCGCCAGCCGATGGTTGGCCATCAGCAGGTCATGCGGATTGTATGGCGCTATCTGGGGGGCGAAGATCGCCACCACCACGATCACCGCGTAGATCGCCGCGCCCACCGCCGCGAACGGCGCGCCGCGCGGGTAGCCCAGCAGCGAGGTGAGCGGTGCCAATACGCGCGCGCCGCCGGGCCGCGCGGGCGAGGGCAGGACAGCTGAGGGCGCGCTATCGTCGGGCACCGACCGATACTCTCGGATCGAGCGCGGCGTAGGCTATGTCGGCCACGGTGTTCATGGTCACCAGCACGAAGGCGATCATGATGAAAGCACCCTCGGCCAGCGGATAATCGGCTTCCTGCACGGCCGTCACCAGCACGCGGCCGATGCCGGGCCAGGAGAACACGGTCTCGATGACGGCGTCGCCGCCGACCGAATAACCCAGGCCCAACGCGAATGCCGTCACGACAGGCAACAGGGCGTTGCGCGCGGCGTGACGCATGACGATGGACCAGCGCGACAGGCCTTTCATGCGGGCCATGACGATGAATTCGTCGTTCAGGATTTCCAGCATCGTCGCACGCATCAGCAGCAATGGTAGCCCTTGCAGGAACAAGGTCAGCGTCAGTGCCGGCAGGAACAGGTGCCACCAGAAATCACCGGAGACGAGGCGGGCGCCGATGCTATAGAGATCGGCGCCGGGGCTGGCGTCGCCGCCTGTGGGGAACCAGCCCAACTGGAATGCGAACAACGCCAGCACCAACATGCCGATCCAGAATTCGGGGGCCGCCCGTGTGGCAAGTGCGGCGGGAATTGCGACCGCCTCCGAGATGGTGCCGCGGCGGAAGGCGAGAAAGGCACCCAACAGGATGCCGATCGCATAGGCGAAAATGAGTGCCACAAGCGTCAGCACGATCGTGTTGGGCAGCGCGGCCATCAGGATGTCCCAGACCGGGCGGCTTTGGATGAAGGACTCGCCGAACCGGCCGTGCAGGAGATTCCACATGTAGATCAGGTACTGTTGCCACAGTGGCTTATCGAGGCCGAAGCCGCGTAATATCGCTTCGCGCATCTGATCGTTGAACTCGGGCGACAGGAAGTTCAGCGTCGGATCGCCGGGCGCCAGCCGAAACATCAGGAAGGTGAGGCTGGCTACCGCCCATAGAACAAACAGCAGGTGGACCAGCCTCTCGCGCGCGAAACGAGCCAAGGCAGCTAGTACTCCGAGTCGTTCACAGGCGCAGGGCGGATGCAATCCGCCATCACTGAATGGCGGATTTCATCCGCCCTACGAAGCTGCACAGCGTGCTCCGCACTAGCTGTAGGTCGGCGTCGTTTCTTTCACGCCGGCCGGATAATGCAGCTTTCCGTTGACCAGCACGTAGTCGGCATCCTTCAGAATCTTCTTGGCGCCATCCAGGTTCCCACCGGGCACCTTCTTCGCGATGCCGTCGTCGTGCCAGAACTTCAACGCTGGCGAGATGAACGAATTGGCGGGCACGCCGGCGCCGCCCCAGGCATCCTGAGCCATCTCGTCGCGGTCGATCGCGGCCGACAGCGCTTGGCGGAAGTGCACGTCGTTGAACGGCGGGCGGCGTTCGTTGTAGGCCAGGAAGAAGAAGCCGATATCGATTGCTTTCGACAGCTTCATCGCCGGCATGCTGTTGACGAGATCGGAAAGCACCTTGGGATCGCCGGTATAGTCGGCGAGGAAGTTGATCTCGCCGCTCTTCAGTGCACCCAACGCCGCGGCGACGTTCGGCATGACGCGCCAGATCCAGCGCGCCACCTTCGGTTTGGCCCAGTGGTCGGGGTTGGCCTGCAGTACGACTTCCTCGGCGAGTGAGAAATGCACCATGCTGAACGGGCCGGACCCAACAGGCTTCGGCTCCTGGATGCTCTCCAGGGTCTGCGGCTTGCCCTGCAGGCTGTCGAGCTTCGGCTGCCAGATGTGCTTTGGCGCGAGGTTCAGCTTGGATAGCGTTGTTGTCAGGAAGGCAGCGTCCGGACGCTTGAGGGTTATCCGGACATCGTTGCCGCCGGTCGCCTCCACTTTCGCAATGTTGGCCACGAAGGGCTTATACATAGGAGACTTGTCATCGACCCCCGGTGCTGTCAGGCTGAAGACAGCGTCGTCAACGGTGACGGGCTGTCCGTCCGACCACTTCATGCCGGAGCGCAGGGTGAGCTCGACTGTCGTTTCGGTCGGCCGAGTCACCTTCTCGGCCGCCCAGGGTTTCGGCATTCCGTCCGGGCCGACGCGCATCAGGCGGTCGTACATCAACTCGGTGATCCAGGAGCCCTCGGCGCCCGGGATGTAGAACGGGTTCAGCGTCGCCGAAGGGGCTACGGAGTTCAGGATAACATCGCGCTGGCTGCTTTTCGGGGTGATGCTGAGCCAGGTCCAGAAGTTGCGGATGCCGATGCCCGCCTGGTCAATGACGCTGTTCTCGTCCCAGATGTTCTTGTTGAACACGAACTGATTGATGGGATAGACCAAGAAGCCATACGGCTGGTCGTGGTTGATCAACTCCTGGGCCTGGATGATCAACTGGCGTCGCTTCTGAAGGCCGAGCTCGGACCTCTGCTCCTGTGCGATCTTGTCGTAGTCGGGATTGACGTATCCTGTGAAATCATAGCCGCTCTTGGCGTTGGCGGAGACAAACAGGTTGTAGGTCAGCTCATCGGGGTCGCTGCGCTCGGGCCGGCCGACCATGGACCACATCGCTGCGTCCCACCGGGTGCGCTGGTACCATACGATCTGGCCCTGTTCCTGGTCCGGCAGCGGGCGCAGCACGACGTTCAGGCCGAGTTGCTGGAATGCCGCCTGCATTATCTCGGCGGCTTGCCATTGCTGCGGCGATTCCGCCTCGGGCAGGGTCAGGATCACGAGTGGGCGGATCGGGTCGCCCGCCGCCTCGGCTAAGGTCGGCTTGAGCCATGTCCCAGAGGTGGCACCGGCCGCCGCCGCCACCCCGGCTTTGAGGACTGAACGCCTCTTCATGTGAACCTCGCCTGTTGGTTCGCGAGCGCAAGTCAAGCCCCGTCGCAGTCCGCAAGCAAGAGTCTTGCCAGCCGCGGCCAACGGTGATGCGATCAAAAGCCGGCAACGAGAGGACACATCATGCCGATCAGCGACAGTGAACGCCGGTTCATCGATGAGGTCAGCCTGGATTTTCCGTGGGAACTCATCGAGACGTTCTCCACCATGCCGCGCTGGCAGCCGCAGGACGTGAACCGCGGCGCCGATGCGATCGTGTCGCGGTTGCGCGCCGCGGCTGTTCCGGTCGAAGTGCACCAACCGGAGCTGTATCTTTCGATTCCCTATTCCGCTTCGGTCACCGCCCGGGGCGTAACCTGCCGGGCGAAGCCGCCATCGTCATCCCTGTCGATTCCGGACGGCCGCACTGCGCGGCTGGTGACGCTGCGGGCAAATCCCCGTGCACTGCGAAGCTATAACCGCGACATCCAGACACTGTTCGGTGGGAGTATTTCTTCCATCGAAGGGGTCATGAGCCTGGTGGGCGGCAACATCGTCGTGATGCGCGGCTTCGGCAATCCGGCGCTGGCCAGCCTGATCGAAGAATGGGGTGGCGCTGGGCTGATCGCGGTCAATCCGGCCGTGGACGTCCACTGGGGGACCTGCACGACGATCTGGGGCAGTCCGGATTTGCAGGATTCCATCCGCAAGCCGCGCATCCCCGTGGTCGCGGTGAACAACGCCGATGGGCAGAAGCTGATGGCGCTTGCTGCCGAAGGAGAAGAAGCCACGATCCGCACCGACCTCGCCGAAGGCTGGTTCATGCAGAAGATCCCGATTGCAACGATCCTCGGCACCGAGGAGCCGGAGAAATTCGTGCTGCTCCACGGCCATTACGATTCCTGGGACGTCGGCGTGGGCGACAATGCGACCGGGGATGCGACCTTGCTGGAGCTTGCGCGCGTATTGTGGACGCATCGCAACGGGCTGCGGCGCTCGGTGAAGGTTGCGTGGTGGCCGGGGCATTCCACGGGCCGCTATGCCGGATCGACCTGGTTCGCCGACGCCTTCGCGCTCGAGCTGGACCGGAATTGCCTCGCGCAGATCAATTGCGACAGTCCCGGCTGCCGGTGGGCCACCAGCTACCACGACACCCGCAGCTTCAGCGAATGCGCCGGAATCGCGACAAGTGCGATCCGCGACATCGTGCCGGACGCGGAGATCGCCACGCATCGTCCCCCTCAGGCCGGCGATTACAGTTTCAACAATATCGGCCTGCCCAGCCTGTTCATGCTCAGCTCCACCATGCCGGATCCTTTGCGGGAGGAGAAAGGCTATTACGACGTGTCCGGCTGCGGTGGCAACATCGCCTGGCACACCGAGAACGACACGCTGGAGATCGCCGATCGCGAGATCCTGCTGAAGGACATGAAGATCTACCTGCTGTCGGTGCTGCGGATCGCGAACGCCGAGGTCCTGCCATTCGATTGGACCGCGACCTGTGACGAATTTCTGGGAACGATGGCGAAATACGAGGCAGCGTCGGGCGGCATGGCCGATCTGTCGGCTGCGCGCGCGGCCACCGACGCGTTGACGACCGCGCTGACGAAGCTGCGCACGGCGCTGCCAGTCCAACAGAATGTGGCGCTTATGGAACTTGCCCGCGTGCTGGTGCCGATCAACTACACGCGCGAGCCGCGTTTCAGGCACGATCCCGCCTATACAGTGCCGCCGCTGCCGACGCTTGCCGTAGCAGCCGAGCTGCCCTCGTTCACCGACCCGCATCGCCGGAATTGCGCGAAGGTCGAGCTGATGCGAGGACAGAACCGATTCATTGCCGCGCTGGAGCAGGCACGGCAGATAGTGGAAAAGGCGATCGCGACATGAGCGGCCTATTCGAACTCGTGGTGCCACTGCCGGGTGCCAATTTCGGCGGCACCGTCGGCCTGGTCCCCGGTGGCGAAGCCCATGAGTTCGTGGAAGCCGCCGAGGCAGAACCCGAAACGCTGCCCTGCCTGCTCGCGGAGAGCCGGGGTCTGCTGCTGATCCCGGGCATGGACGCCATGGCCGAAGAACCGGAGCTGCTGGTTCGTTTCAGCCGGATCTTCGGGCCGGAGGTCGAGGACTATCGCGACAACCTCACGCCGCTGAACATGGTGCACGAGACCGTGCCGGAAATCCTCGTCGTGTCCAACACGCCGCCGGTCTCGCGCCAGCCGCCCCGTCGGCCCGATCCCCCGCTGACCGCGGATGGCAGGCTGCCGACCCAGTTTCCGCACAGGCGCGGCTGGCACACGGACCAGAGCTATCGTCGTCCACCGCCGGACATCTCGCTGTTCCTCGCGGTGATACCGGTCCCGAAGGGGCAGGGCCAGACGCTGTTTGCCGACGGCACCGCCGCGTACGAGTCCCTTCCCCCGGACCTCAAAGCACGGGTGGACGGTCTCGAAGGACTGCATGCCAGCTCCAGAGCCCGGCGGACGCGCGACGCGGTGCTGTCAGGTGAGACGCCGATCGTCCGGCAGCCGCACGAGCGCCCACAGCGTCAGCCTGTCGTGCGTGTGCACCCCGTCACCGGGCGCAAGGCGCTCTATCTCTGCGAGTACGGCCAGATGGACTGGGTGGAGGGACCCTTCGTTGGCATGCAGCCCGGCCCGCATGGCGACGGCGCCGCGCTGCTGTCCGAACTGATGGCGTATATGACGCAGCCACAGTTCGTCTATGTCCATGAATGGACGCGCGGCGACCTGCTGGTCTGGGACAATCGGTGTCTGGTACATGCCGCTACCTGGTTCGATGCGGAGAAGGAAGCGCGTCTGATGTGGCGCACCACGGTCAGCGGCAATCCCGGCGCTGTCTATGCCGGCGAGGCGCGGAGTTGGATTCCCGCTTAGCCCGTGAAACGCGGCCCCTCCCGCGAGGCGCCGCCGGAGCTCCACAACTACGGAACGAATCAAGTGGACACGGGGTGCGCCGAGTTCGCACGGAGTTTCACGGAGATACGAGGACCACTCGATTCCTGGGCGTCGTGCCTGCGAAGCCTGTTCCTGCAAAGGCATTCATGAATCGAGACGCGTCGTCTTCCTGGTCGCTTCGCATAAGAACGCCCCGCTTGCGCGAAGCGCACAAAACCTTTCTCTGTGGAACTCCGTGCGAACTCGGTGCACTCCGTGTCCGTTTAACTATTTCGCGATTGTGGGATCACGATAGCCGCAAGGGGAGGGGGAGACGGACCTCATCGTTGCAGAAGCCTACCGGCAACCGCGTCGAGCCGCGCAAGCAATGCCGGGTCTCGCATGTGCGTCGCCGTGATGATCGCGTTGTCCAACGCCCGGTCGCAGCCGCAAGGACATAGCCCGCGCGGCCGCCCGATCTCCGGCACCACGCTCCGGACCAGCGCGCGCGCCTTGTCGGCGTTGTCGAGCAGCAACTTCACCACCGCCTCGACCGTGACGTGGTCATGCTCCGGATGCCAGCAGTCGAAATCCGTCACCATGGCAACCGTCGCGTAGCAAAGCTCCGCCTCGCGGGCGAGCTTGGCCTCCGGCATGTTGGTCATGCCGATTACGCCGCAGCCCCAGCTTCGATACAGCTCGCTTTCGGCGCGCGTCGAAAATTGCGGGCCTTCCATCACCAGATACGTGCCACCACGCGTGACCGGCAGTCCAACCTCGCGCGCCCCGGCCTCCAGCGCATCCCCCAGCCGACCGCACACCGGATGCGCCATGGACACGTGTGCCACCACGCCCTGCCCGAAGAAGCTCTTCTCGCGGGCGAAGCTGCGATCGATGAACTGATCGACGATGACGAAGCTGCCTGGCGGCAGATCGGCCCGCAGACTGCCGACCGCCGACAGCGACAACACGTCGGTGACGCCGGAGCGCTTCAGCGCATCGATATTGGCGCGATAATTCAGATGCGTCGGCGACAGCGGGTGCCCCCGCCCGTGCCGCGGCAGAAACACGCAGCGGACATCACCAAGCCGGCCGAACAGCAGCGCGTCGGACGGCGTGCCCCACGGCGTTTCGACCTGGCGCCAGGCCTTCTCCTCCAGCCCCTCGATATCATAGAGGCCGGAGCCGCCGATGATGCCGATGACCGGCGCGATGGTCACCACATCGCTCAATGCACGTCCGACCACACCTTGCGTTTCATCGCGTAGGTCAGTCCCATCAGCAGCAACAGGAACAGCACGACCCTGACGCCGATCTCCTTGCGCTGGACCATCTCGGGATTCGCCGCCCAAGCCAGGAATGTAACGACGTCATGTGCCATTTGTGGCACGGTCGCCTTGGTGCCATCTGCGTACTCCACGATGCCGTCGTGCAACGGCGGCGGCATCGCGATCAAATGCGCTGGGAAGTATTTGTTATAGTACCGCCCGGCCGGGACCTCGAAGCCTTTCGGCGGTTCAGTGAAGCCGGTCAGGATGCCGTACACGTAGTCCGCATGGCCTTCCCGCGCATTGACGATCAGCGACAGGTCGGGCGGCACCGCTCCGCCAAATGTGGCTTTTGCCGCTTCCTCGTTGGGGAACGGCGAGCGGAACTGATCGGCCGGGGTGGCCGGACCCTCGATCGGCTTTCCCTGGTCATCCACGCCCTTCGGCACCTGCTCCGATGCCGCGATCGCCTTGATCTGCGCGTCGGTCAGCCCGATTCCGGCGAGGTCGCGATAGTGCAACTGAATCATGGAATGGCAGTTGGAGCAGACGTTCTTGTACACCCAGAAACCACGCTGCGCCGCCGCCAGGTCGAAGCTGCCGAACAGTCCGCTGAAGCTCCATGTCTCGTTCGGCAGCGGCGGCTCTTCCTGACAAAACGCCGGGCCGGCGAGCAGACTGGCGGCGAGCACGCCTGCCAAAAGAACGCAGAACCGGCGCATCACGCCTTCTCCATCGGCTTGGCTGTGGCCCCGCTGGGCAACGGGCCACCACCGCCGCCAAGCACCGCGCGGCTGATGCTCTCCGGCAACGGCAGCGGCCGCTCCAGTATGCCAAGCAGCGGCAGCAGCACCAGGAAGTGGAAAAAGTAATAAAGCGTGCACAGCCGCCCAATCGGGACCCAGAGGCCGATCGGCTGGTGCGCGCCGACCACGCCAAGCATGATCACCGCCGCCACCCAAAGCCAGATGACCTGCCGGAAGATCGGCCGGAACCGCGCGCTGCGCACCGGACTCGTATCGAGCCATGGCAGGACAAACAGGATCAGAATCGAGCCGAACATGATGCACACGCCGCCCAGCTTGTCGGGCACCGAGCGCAGCATGGCGTAGAACGGCAGCAGGTACCATTCCGGCACGATATCGCTCGGCGTCTGCAGCGGGTTGGCCTGGATGAAGTTGTTCGGATCGCCGAGCGCGTTCGGAAAGAAGAACACGAACACAGCCCAGAAGGCGAGGAAGGCGCAAACGCCGATGCTGTCCTTGGTGGTGTAATAGGGATGGAACGGCACCGTGTCCTGCGGGCTTTTGACGTCGATCCCCAGCGGGTTGTTCGGCCCGGTGATGTGCAGTGCCCAGACATGCAGGAACACCACCCCCACGATGACGAACGGCAGCAGGTAATGCAATGCGAAGAACCGGTTAAGTGTCGGGTTATCGACGCTGTAGCCGCCCCACAGCCACGTGACGATGCCATGCCCGACCACCGGGAACGCGGAGAACAGATTGGTGATAACGGTCGCGCCCCAATAGGACATCTGCCCCCACGGCAGCACGTAGCCCATGAACGCGGTCGCCATCAGCAGGAACAGGATGATCACCCCCAGTATCCAAAGCAGCTCGCGCGGCGCCTTGTACGACCCATAGTACATCCCGCGCAGGATGTGGATGTAGGTGACGATGAAGAACATCGAGGCGCCGTTCTGGTGCACATAGCGCAGCAGCCAGCCGTAGTTCACGTCCCGCATGATGTGCTGCACGGAGTCGAATGCCAGGTTGACATTCGGCTGGTAATCCATCGCCAGGAGCACGCCGGTGGCGATCATGATCACCAGGGTGATCACCGCGAGTGCGCCGAAGTTCCAGAAATAGTTGAAGTTCTTCGGCGTCGGGAACGTCGCGTACTCCTTAATCATCATCGAGGGCAGCGGCAGGCGCGAGTCGATCCACGCGACGAGGCGGTTCTCGAAATCGCTCTTGTGCAGCTCGGCCATGGGGGGTCCTTCTGCTGGCGTCAGCCGATCTGTGGCGACGGGCGGTTTTGCAACGCGTCCGGCCGGCTTGCAAGATCGGGCGCGCATCGTGACCGCACAGGGAACGAGACCGGATGACCGACCCGACGCCAGCCACACCCCCACACACGACGCTGAAAGCCGAGGCTCGCGCCTGGTTCGAAACCCTGCGTGAGCGGCTGTGCGCCGCTTTCGAGGCGATCGAGGACGAAGCCGGTTCACCCACCACCGCCGCCCGCTTTGTCCGCACCGCCTGGACGCGGCCGACGCCCGACGGGGCGGAGGGCGGCGGCGGGGTCATGAGCGTGATGCGCGGGCGGGTGTTCGAGAAGGTCGGCGTCAACGTCTCCACCGTCTGGGGCGAGTTCACCCCGGAATTCCGCGCCCAGATCCCCGGCGCGGAGACGGACCCGCGCTTCTGGGCCAGCGGCATCAGCCTGGTTGCGCACATCGCCAGTCCGATGGTGCCGGCGGCGCACATGAACACGCGCATGCTGATCACCACCCAGGGGTGGTTTGGTGGGGGTGCCGACCTCACGCCCATGCGGCCGGAGACCCAAGAGGCCCGGGCCGACGCAGCCGACTTCCACGCCGCGCTGCGTGCCGCCTGCGACCGTCACGATCCCGGCTATTATCCGGCGTTCAAGGACTGGTGCGACCGGTATTTCTTCCTGCCCCACCGCAACGAGCCGCGCGGCGTCGGCGGCATCTTCTTCGACCGCCATTTCAGCGGCGATGCGCAGGCTGACTTCGCCTTCACCCGCGATGTGGGGACGGCGTTCCTGGACGTGTTCCCCCGCATCGTCCGCCGGCGCATGCACGCGCCGTGGACGCCGGCTGACCGCGAGCACCAGCTTATTCGCCGCGGCCGCTACGTCGAGTTCAACCTGCTCTACGACCGCGGCACGCTGTTCGGTCTGCGCACTGGCGGCAACGTCGAGGCGATCCTGATGAGCCTGCCACCCGAGGTGCGCTGGCCATGACCGTCCGCCCTTCCACCTCTCCCGCTCTGCGGGAGAGGTCGCCGCGCAAAGCGCGGTGGGTGAGGGTGCCGCGGTCTTAGCTGTCCTATATAAGGCGAACCGATGAGCGCAATTTCACTGGCCCTGAATCTGGTCAACACAGCCACCCGACGGCAACTCAGCGCCGAGGAACTGCACGCGGCTCTGCTGGATGCGGCGAAACCGGGACAGGCGCAGGTTCGCATCCTGCTCGAGGAGGCGCCGCGTTCCCTCCTGATGGAACTCGCGGGTACAGGCTGGGTTACCTGGCAGCATCTGGCCGAAGCGGCCAGCCGCGTGCCGCATCTGGGAGGGCGCAATGGCGCCTGGATCGAAGAGATGGCCGGCTTCGCATTGGCGCGAACTGCTCGCTAGCGCCGCCGCGCTGGTCGAAGACAGTGTGCTGCCGCGCCATGTTGCGTGGAGCTGGGGTGGGGGTACAAGGCTCGCGCAGCTTTATGACCATCGCTTGTCTTATGACATCGATATCTTCATCACCGATGTTCAGGCCTTGTTGTGGCTGTCGCCAAGGCTCAATGACGCAGCAGCCCGATTGACCGACGACTACGTCGAAAGCAGCGAGAGTGTGAAACTCTCGACCGCGCAGGGAGATATCGACTTTATTGCCGCGCCCGTCCTGACCTCGCCGGGCACGCTGACGATGGAGATCGACGGCCGTGTCATCACGGCACAGACGGCGGAGGAGGTGTTGGCCAAGAAGCTGCAGTTTCGTGGCCACTCCCTTGCCGCGCGTGACGCGTTCGATCTTGCTGTGATGCTGCGGGTTGACCGCAGTGCCGTGGATGCGGCGCTCATTGCCTGTTCCCAGCGCGCCCTCGCGCAGGCGACGGCTCGGCTGCGTCTGATGTTGCCAAGCCTTACCGACCAGTTGGAGGATAGTGTCAGGCCGCAGCCCCAATTCGAACGCTTCGTCACCGAGGCGCCGTGCATCCTGGAGCGGTGGCTCGGAGAGGCGGCCGCACCGGATCGAACCGACGCCTGAATTCCTCCAGTTGGACGGCGGGGAGTGGATGGTTCAAGAATTTGGAGCGGCGGGCAACGCGTTCGGCGCTCAGTGGTCTCGTCAACCGGTCGTGAGCCGGGTTGCGCAAACCGGCCCGCGTGCTATCGAAGGCTCGCATCAGTTGAGAGGGTGATCGATGCCAACGAAGGTACAGTCGAAACCATCCGGCTATCCGAGCCTGACGCCATATCTTATTGTGCGCGAGGCCGCACGTGCTATCGACTTCTACAAGACGGCGTTCGGCGCGGTGGAGCGCATGCGCCTGTCTGGACCCGGCGGACGCGTCGGACATGCGGAGCTGGCGATAGGTAACTCGCTCATCATGCTGGCCGATGAGTCGCCGGAGCATGGAGCCATGGCGCCGCAGCCGAATCAGGTCGGGCCGATTTCGTTGCACCTCTATGTCGATGACGCGGATGCTGTTGTGCGCGCCGCGGAAGCCGCTGGCGCGAAATTGGTGCGGCCGGTTGAAACGAAGTTCTACGGCGACCGCATGGGGACCATCGCCGACCCGTTCGGTCATGTCTGGCACGTGTCCACGCATGTCGAGGATGTGCCGCCCGAGGAGATCGAGCGCCGCGCTGCTGCGTTGAGTAAATGAGCAGGCGGAATGAATTCCGCCCTACGACTCGGGGCTCCCGGAGAGGCGGCAGGTGGACTCAATCGGGCGGCGACATCAGGCCTGACACCCAAAGCGGCGGCGCCATCAGCACCGGTGACGCGGCAACCAGCGACCAAGCGAGCCCGGCTGCCAACATGTAGTCAAGCGTGGCCCACCCGGCGCCAGATTCGGGGGGAGGGCCGGGTTCCCGCCGGGTCGGGCTGTTCAGACGATTGCTCATAATCCGTCTCCGTTCAGCAACAATATTGGTCCGGCCGCCGACGGCCGCAAGCCGCCTGTTATGCGCGCGGCTGCCATCGCCTCTGCTCGGCTGGTGAAGCAGGGGCGGGCGGGGCAGGATCACCCTGGAGCGGCCAAAGACGCCGTGCCCAGGAGGAACCGACCAGGATGCCCGACGACTTGGGGCTGCACGCCGTCCGCGGGCGGCGCAGCATCGAAAACCGCGACTCCTGGACGGCGGCGGGGATCACGCTGGCGATACTGTCGGTCTCCTACGGCGCCCCTCTCATCATCGTGGTCGGGCTCAAGACCATGCAGACGGCGTTGGATGCCGACCGATCCGTGCTGGCGCTGGCCGGTGCCTTCGTCTGGATCGGCACCGGGCTCGGCGGCGTCGTGATGGGACCCGTGGCGGAACGGATCGGCATGCGGGCGACGGCGCTGATCGGTGGGACGATGATGGCGGCGGGCCTGGCGCTGTCGGCGACCGGGCGGATCTGGGCGATCTTCGTGGGCCACGGGCTGCTGATCGGGCTGCTTGGCAACGGCGCGCTCTATCCGCCGCTGGTGACGTACGTCAGCCGCTGGTTCGACCGCCGGCGGGGTACCGCGATTGCTCTGATCTCGTCCGGCCAGTACATTGCCGGAATAATCTGGCCGTTCCTGTTCGAGCGGACGACGGCACGCTTCGGCTGGCAGGCAACCATGCTGGGTTATGCGGCGGTGGTGCTGGTCGCGATTCCGCCGCTTGCGCTCCTGTTTCTGCGTCCGCCGCCGGAGCCGGTCCATGGTGAGGCGGCGAGCGGTGCCCGCCCCGCGCGGACACCGGTGCTGGGGATGCGGCCGAACTCGGTTCAGGCGCTGATCTGCCTGGCCGTCTTCCTATGCTGCGTGCCGATGGCGATGCCGAGCAGCCACCTGGTCGCGTTCTGCAGCGATATTGGCATCGCGCCTGCTGACGGCGCGGCGATGCTGTCGGTGCTGTTGGGCGCGGCTTTCCTCAGTCGGCAGTTCTGGGGTGCCTTTGCCGACCGCTACGGCGGGTTGCGCACGGTGTTTGCCGGCTCGGCTTGCCAGGCGCTGGCGATCGCCGCCTTCCTGCTGACCCGCAACGAGGCCGGGCTGTTTGCGATCTCGGCGGCCTTTGGCCTCGGGTTCTCCGGGATCATCCCGGCGTACGTGGTGGCTATCCGCGAGCTGTTCCCCTCGGCCGAGGCGGCCTGGCGGGTGCCGCTGTTCCTGTTCACCGGCATGAGCGGCATGGCGTTCGGAAGCTGGTTCGCCGGCACGGTGTACGACCGGTTCGGATATTATGCGCCGGCTTTCGGGGCGGGGGCGCTGTTCAACCTGGCGAATCTGGTGGTGATCGGTTTCCTGGTGGGTCGGCAGTGGGGACGTGGGCCGTTGCTGGCGACAGCATAGGCGGGGCAAGGATGGTGGTGGATAGAGCAGCATTCGCGAACCCGCCCTCGTTCATGGGGGTGCCGTTTTCGCGTGACCTGACGGCGAGCCGGGCGGCGATCATCGGCGTGCCGTCCGACTGCGGGACTCATCCGGTGCCGATCGGTGCACGTCTGGATCCTTCAGCGATTCGCGAACAATCGGCGCTGGTCCGCCGCTACAAGCCGCCGCAGGACGATTTCGATCCGGTCGCCGCGCAGGGGCTGGTCGATTGCGGCGACGCCGCGGTGATGCCCCGGCTTCCTATCACGTGGGAGCGCGTGGGCCGGTCTTTGCAGACGGGGTCTTCGAGTTCACTCGCCAGCAAGGCTATCGGCTGATCCCGGGGGAGGACCTGTTCGACCGCGGGTTTGCGGATGTGGTGGCCGAGCTGCATCGGGGTCTGGTGCAGCGGCCGGTCTATCTCTGCTTTGACATGGACTTCTTCGATCCGTCCTGTGCACCGGGCGTGTGCACGCCGACCTGGGGCGGCGCATCGGCGCGCGAGGGCCTGGGGCTGATCCGCTCGCTGGCTGGGCTGCGCTTCGTCGGCTTCGAGGTGAACACGGTGAGCCCGCCACACGATGTCGGCGGGATGACGGCGTTTCTGGCAGCCGAAGTGGTGCGGCAGTTCTTGCTGCTGGCGTGCAAGTCGGCGCGACGCGCAGCGGACTGATCGAGCGCAACGTGACGGTTGCCGATCGCAACCAGTCGCGACGGCGTGAGCGGATTTTCTGGCTGTTTCCAATAGCTTAATCCCTGGCCACGTAATTGAATACCGTTCGGCAGACAGCCATTTGCCGGGTGAGGCAGAGTTTAATCTCCGGGCTGGATACTCCTTCCAGGAAGTGGCGCCGGGGATTGGCCCGGCGGCCAATGAACGACCGGTGGCGCCGCCCATCCAGCCTCCCAACTGGTCGCATGTGGCGCCGGGAACCGCGCGGCACGACGCCGACATCGAGCGACCGCGTCTGCCGCGCACTTGCCAGGCAGCGATGCCTCTTCACCGACAGCGCTGCCGATGAGGCAACAAGGATCGAGTGGAGATTTGGTCATGAGCGAAGCAGTGATGGGCGGTGGCCATGATGTGTTTGCCGAACGGCAAACCATCACCGGCCGCCCAATGTCGCAGGGTCTGCTGGGGATTGCTGCGATCATCCTTGGCATCGTCGGGCTGGCGATCGGGGCAGCGCACCCTGATGTGCCTGTGTATCTGGATGCGATCGCCGCCATCATCCTCGGCGTGAGCCTGCTGGCGGGCGGTGCCGCGTTCGCCGTTGCGTATGCACGGCTGGCCGCCAGATTGGAAGGAACAGCGTCAGGGCAAATGACAGGAATGAACGCCGGCATGTTCCTGGGAAGCGCCGTGGTCGTTCTGGGCATCCTTTCCGTGCTGCGGGTCGCCACCGTGGCGCTGGTTCCGGTCGCAGTGATCATCATCGGCATCGGCTTGATGATGAGCAGCGGTGCCTCGATCCGGTTGGCCATGCTGGAAGGTGAGCTTGCGGCAGAGCGGCCGGTTGCCCGCCGGATCGGCGAGGAGCTGGCGTTCGCGACGGCGAGCATGCGGGCGATCGCCGGGATCGCCGTCGTGGTTCTGGGCATCGTTGCATTGGCTGGAGCCTATGCGCTGGTGCTGACCTTGGCCGCGATGATCGTTGCCGGCGCGGCTATGCTGCTGGGCGGCAACCCGCTGAGCAGCCGGATGGTTGGTATCCTGGTGCGCGCCGGGTGTAACAGGTCGGAAAAACTGAAGCAGTTGACGCGCGGCGCCCCATAGACATGGCCGAGCCTGGCCCGGCCATGTCCTCTGTACCGGGCTTGACGCGCCCCGCCTCATCGCGAGGCGAGTCTAACGGCCGTTGTAGGGCCAGGCTGGGAGATCGACGTACCGCCAAAGGCGGTGCCCTGGGCGTCCGGTGCCGGATCGGCGCTGATCACAATCATTCGTACGAGCCCTGAACCGCCTCCTCTGTTCGCTTCCGTTGTGAACCTTTTTTGCTGACCGCCATTAACTTGGCTTACAACTCAGAGGAGATGGCAATGAGATCGTCGTTCGCTATCGCCTTGTCGGCGGCATCGATCCTGGTTGCGCCGGCCTTCGCGCAGTCGCCACCAGGCGCAACCGCGCCAGCGCAGGCACCCTCCGTGACAGCACCCGCAGTCGTTCCCGGTGCCCCAGTCGCGCCTTTGACGGACACGGATGCGCGATTCGTGCAGACCCAGACTGAGAACAATATGGCGGAGTACCAGGCAGCTCAATTGGCGCTGCAGCGCAGCCACAACCAGAACGTTCGTAACTTTGCCCAGAAGATGATAACGGACCACACGTACGTGCAGGACACGCTAAACCAGATTGTCCAGATGCATCCCCATCTTCCGTTGCCGCAGACGCTGACCGGACAGGACCGTGGGACGCTTGATCGGTTGGCCGGACTCAGTGGCCCAGCTTTCGATCGTGCGTATATGAACGCCATGGTCCAGTCAAACTCGACGATGATAGGTGAGCTCAACTCTGAGCTAACGCACGGCTGGGACCAGCACATCAACGCATGGGTACAGAACACACGCCCTATCCTCCTGCAGCACTCCGATATCGCCCAGCAGGTGCTGGCCAGTCTGCCGCCAATGGGCTGAAGTAGCTCGGGCCCGTCGCGGTCTATCTCGGCCGGCGTTGCCCCTCGTGCCCGGCTGGCGTTGACGAGCGGTCAGCCTCTTCACCATGCTCACCGACAAGCCCAACATCGTCATTGCCTACGCGCCCAAGCGCACCAGGCGCAAGCGAGAGGCGGCTGCGGAGTTGTGACGCCATTGTGGTGGGCCGGAGCAAGATGCGCGACGCGACCTGTGGATTGCCTGATGTCATCCTGGCAGGAGCTGACGTGATGTTTGGTCGCAGAGCGATGCTGGCGGCATGTCTCGGAACCTTGCTGGTTCCGTTGCGTACTGCGGGGGCACAGTCGCCCCCACCCGCTCCTGGCCCGGGAGGTCCGCCCCCACCCGGTCCTCGCCCGGGAGGCCCGCCTCCGCCTGGTCTGCGGCCTCGCCCGCCAATGCCGCCGCCACGGGTTGAGAGACGGCCGCCCCCACCTCCCGGCTGGGCGGGCCCCCGCTGGGTATCCGGCCATTGGCGCTGGAATGGCTACCGCTGGGTCTGGATCAACGGACACTGGATCCGCTAGGTGGCCTCGGCCGCTCTCGGCTGATCACTTGTCGGCCAGCATCAAAACGGGGGTGCCCCAGTGGGGCCGGCCCACGGCCAGCCGTGCCCTCCTGATTCGGCGCGCTGCTCCGGCGAGTCGCCACGCCGCTCATCGTCCCCACGTCGCGGCCGGTCGCTCCGGGGAACAGCGGTCGCCGATTGGCCAGATTATTTTAATCCGACGTGATACGATACAGCACATGCGGGCGCAGCTTATGGTTCTCCGGAAGCAAGGGATGATCAAAATCGCCGGAAACGTCGCAGCGCATCCCGATCCGCTCCATAACTGCGCGCGAGCGAAGGTTCACCCGCGCCGTGAATGAGACAATCTCGGGAAGTTGCAACTGATCGAACCCGTGGGCCAGCACGCGCCTGGCGCCTTCGGGCGCGTAGCCCTTGCCCCAATACTCGTGCGCGAGGCGGTAGCCGATCTCGACGCAGGGCGTGAAATGCGCCTCGAAGCGCGGAATCGAGAGTCCGATGAAGCCGATGAAGGGAGCGATGCCGGGTAGCTCGACGGCCCACAGGCCGAAGCCGTGGCGGGCGAAATGGGCCTCGATCCGGTCGGCGAATGCGTCGCTTTCTGCGCGGTCGAGGCAGGAGGGGAAGAATTCCATGACGCGCGGATCGGCGTTCAGCGCGGCGAAGGGCTCGCGGTCGGCTTCGCGCCATTGGCGGAGTATGAGGCGTTCGGTTGTCAGGTTCATAGCGGCTGCCAGGCCCCCTCCCCCCGGCCTCCTCCCGCAAGGGGAGGGGGATTCGTTTACTATACTGCCTGGCGGACGGCGGGGAACACGTCTTCCGCGAGTATCTGCAACTGCTCCAACGCTACGCTGTTCGGCATGCCGGGCAAATGGACGCCGACCAGGATATAGTTGCACCCGATCCGGCGACACGCGATCGCCAATTGTTCGGCCACCTCGGCGGGGGTGCCGAGAAGGAAACGATCTGCCATCAGTGCATCGAAGCCGACGTCGAACCGGTCGCTGCCCGGCACCTCCTTGTCCTGACCCCAGGAGCTGTAGGCGCGATACTTTTCCTCGAGCCAGGGACGGGCGAGCCGGATGGCCTCGGCGCGCGAGCCCGCCACGAACACTTCGCGCATCAGCGGAAGCTCCGCCGGGAACGGCTTGCCGCAGCGGTCCAGCTCGCGGCGATAAACTTCCATCTGTTGTTCCAGCGTATCCAACCGGTTGTGCGGGTTGATGAACCAGGAATCGGCGATCCGCGCGGCCCGCCGGATGCCGGCATCGGCGTTGGCGCCGATCCAGACCGGCGGCGCCGGCTGTTGCACCGGCTTGACCGAGCAATTCGCATCGTCGAGCTCGAAATGCGAGCCGGTCATGGTGACCGAGTCTTCAGTCCACAGCCGGCGAATCGCGGCAAGATTCTCCTCGAAGCGGCCAGAGCGATCCTTCGCCGTGGTGCCGAATGCCTTGAACTCCACCTCACGGTAACCGAGGCCCGCACCGAAGATCAGCTTGCCGCCCGACATCACATCCAGCGTCGCGAGCTGCTCGGCAAGATCGAGCGGTTTGTGCAGCGGCAGCAGCACCACACCGCATAACAAACGCAAGCGGGGCGCAAGCGCGGCGACCTGTGCGAGGAACGGGATCTGCTGCACCATCTGGTACGGACGCGAGCTGTAATGCACGCCCTTGCCGACCGAGTCGAAGCCGAGTGCTTCGGCACGGCACGCCAGCGCAAGGTCGTCGGCGTGGCGCAGCCGCATGTCCTCGCCTGCCTTGTGCTGGCCGCGCATCATCAGACCGAATTTCATCACCTGAACTCCGGTTCAGCCAGCCGGCTTCGCATCCACTTCCTTGAACACCTCGGTGGCGATGCGGAACGCCTCCAGGCAGGCGGGGATGCCGCAATAGGCACCGGTTTGCAGCAGGATCTCCTTGATCTCGTCGCGGCTGACGCCGTTGGTCAGCGCGGCGCGTAAATGCAGCCTCAGCTCGGCGCCGCGGTTGAGCGCGACCAGCATGGCGATGTTCACGATGCTGCGCGTCTTATGGGGCAGCCCCGGCCGGGTCCAGATCGTCCCCCACGCAACTTCCGTGGTAAGCTGCTGGAACGCAGCGTTGAAATCGTCGGCGCGCGCCAGCGACCCATCGACATAGTCGGCGCCTAGCACCTCGCGACGCACGGCCAGGCCCTTCTTGAACAGCTCGCTCTGATATTCGGGACGGTTGGGGAGCTCGGGCATCGCTTGTCTCCTGTCGGTCGAGGGGGCAGGAAGGTAGAGATTGCGCCAAACGCCGGCAAGTTGGATCACTCACACGGCACTTGACGCGGAATGTCGCCTATGGCTGCGCTGCGCACCGTAACAAGGGAGTTTGCATGCCCGCGCCGCGTTCGCGCCCGAGCCTCTACGGCGGCGTGCTCGCCGCGGTCGCCTTGCTGGGATTTTCGCCGGCGATCGGCCAGCCGACCACGTCAAGCGCAAACTTGATCGCCGGCCTGCTACCGGAGGTCGTCAACCTCTCGCTCACGAAATACGAGAAAACGCCTGCAGCGCCAGGCAACATGACCAGCCAGCCGGCGGTCAAGGAGGAGAAGACACAGGCTTCCGGTTTCATTATCGATCCATCCGGCCTTATCGTCACCAACCGGCACGCGGTATCCGATGCGGCGGATATCATGGTCACATTGAATGACGGCACGCAGTTGCGCGGAACGGTGCTGGCTGCGGCGACACAGAGCGACATCGCCTTGCTGAAGGTCGATGCCGAGCGGCCGTTGCCCGCCGTGCGCTTCGGCGACAGCGACGAGCTACGTCCCGGCGATCCGGTTTACGTGATCGGCAATCCCTTCGGCTTCGGCAGCACCGTCACATCGGGCATCGTCAGTGCGCTGGACCGGCAGATGCCCGAGAGCGGGGCCGGCTCGTTCATCCAAATCGACGCGGCTCTCAATCGCGGCAACTCCGGCGGCCCGGTATTCAATCCGCGCGGCGAGGTCGTCGCCATCAGCACGGCGCTGTACAGCCCCGCGCCCGAGACCGGGTTCGTCGGCATCGGTTATGCGATTCCCGCCGACGATGCGCGATTCATCATCAACCAGCTACGTACCCAGGGACATGCGAGGCTGGGCTGGATCGGCGGTCATGTGCAGCCGGTTACCGCGGACATCGCGGCCGCCGTCGGCCTTGCCACGCCCACCGGTTCAATCGTGCTC
>Ga0335075_10003640_pt1 | contig 24354 bp, 25 predicted proteins | sample Lox_Sample_24_FD_206723 | JGI IMG/M metagenome (GOLD analysis project Ga0335075, IMG submission 206723) | Soil microbial communities from Loxahatchee National Wildlife Refuge, Florida, United States - Lox_Sample_2.4 | ecosystem: Environmental > Terrestrial > Soil > Wetlands | place: USA...
TCCTGGGGCTGTACTTTCCGGAGGCGCGACTCAAGGTCGAATGACCTCACGGCGCATTGGCGGCGCTCACGGCGACGAAGATGCAGCATCCCACCCGCTCGGCTAGCGTCGCCTTCTGGTGGGGACTCGACCACCAGAACCCGCCCGCGGGCTGCGGATAGTGCCCGAGCACGATGAGGTCGATGGCCAGGCGCTTGGCATGGGCGGCGATCTGATCGATGTTGTTTCCGGTGGCGAGATAGCCCTCGGCCACCACGCCACGGGCTCTGAGCCATTCGAGCGACTCGTCCAGGAGCTTGCGGTAGCCGCGCGAGTCGTCCACCAGGCAGGCGTGCCCGGTCGCGCCGGCAATGACGGCGGCATTCGCCACCCCGCTCGGAATGATCGACAGGACATGGACCTGGGCCCCGAGCAGGATCGCGAGCTCGGCGCCGCGCTTGAGCGCTCGCCGTCCCACCTCGGTGCCGTCGTAGCAAAGCAATACGCGCTTGAACATGGCGAACTCCGGCCGGCGGCGCAGCGCCGCATCCTCGGGCCTCCCCCTGGCGGCATTCTACCGCAACGCCGCCGTGCGCTTCGCTCGCCTCGGCTCGCGGTGACGCGCCGCCCGCATCGCTCGAGCGGCAACACGAGGACGCCAAGCCAAGGTCAGCGATACAGCGGCAGCAACTCCTCCTCCGGCTCTCTCGGCGCAATGGCCTGCCTCGGCAGCTCGTGCAATGCTTGCAGCAGTGCCGATCCGCTCCAGCGGCCGCCCCCGTAGCACGCCCGCTCCAGCTCCAGGAGCAGCGCGCTCAGCTGTGCGTCCTGCCCGCGCTGGGCGAGCGAGCGCAGCCCCGCGGCCGGTGCGTCCGGCCGCGCCGCTCTGATCCAGGCAAGCAGAGCGGCCCTGGCTGCGCGCGCATCGTCGCTGCGGCACGCGCCGTGAAACGCCGCTCGCGCCCGCGCGGCGGGCACCGCTCGCTCCTCGCTCGAGCCCGCCGCCGGCCGCGCCGGCCGCGGCCGCCGGCGCGTGAGATACCATGCGAGCAGCGTGAGCATCCACAACACGCACAGGGCCAGACTGACCCATCTCCAGGGATTGCCCTGATCCGGCCGCGGGCTCACGCTTGCAGGCGCTTTTGGCGCTCCGGAGCCGGCCGCGATTGCCATCGGCGCGCCCGGTGCGACCGCCGGCTGGCTCGCGGTGGTTGCTTGCGCGGGAGCGATGCTGAACGTGCGCGCGGGCAATGTCGCCTCTCGCGGCCCGTTGCTCTGCGTGTCCCACCAATGAACGGTCAATGCGGGCACCGTGAATTGTCCCGGCTTATCCGCAATGACGGCGATGCTCTGATCGCGCGTGCCGAGGAGCGTGCCGCCTTGCGCATCGTTGCTGAGCTTCGCCTGGTCCGGATAGGCTTTCAGGCCGGCAGGCAGCTTCAGCAGCGTGCTCAGATCGGGCAATTGTGCCGCAGTGAGGTCCCGGGCTCTGAGATGCAGGTCGAGCGTGATGGGATCCCCCGCTTTCAGCTGCTGATCCGCATGCCAGCCACCGTCCAGCGTCAACCCGCGCGCAGGTATCCAGTAATCCGTCGCCGCGCCCGCGGGCCGAGGCAGGACGTTCAACGCGATGGGGTCGCCATGCACGCGAATCGCTTTGGTACGGGTGAGCAGATTGCTCAGGGGCATCATGTTGGCGAACGCGGAGTTGCCGAAGAAGTCGCGCAGCGACCCCAAGCTGCGATCCTGTACGGCAATCTGCGCGTCCAGGACCGGGCCCGGCGCCGTCAGCGGTCCGCTGCGCTGAGGAAACAACTCGTAGTGCCGCTCGATCACCTGGTAGCGCACGCCATCCCGAATCTGCGTCTCGTTGTCATCGGCACCGACCTGCTGCACCAGCACGTCGTTGTTGGCCGGCAGATCGAGACTCGCATGGTAGATCGGGACGGCGGCGAACACGCGCACGGTCAACTTGACGCCCGCCTGAACGTAGGGCCGCGCCGTGTCGATGGTCGTCTCCAGGAACAGCTTGCTGGCGCTCGCTCCAGCCGCATTGCTGGCAGCGCCGTTCCCCACGTGCACGGTGAGCGGCGCGCTCTGCTCGCCCGCCCAGCTGATGGGCGGCACGGGAAGATCACCCGTGCGCTTCGGCGACAGCGCTACCTGCACCTGAACGTGCGAGGACACGCTGCCGTTGGTGATCTGCATGGTGGTGCTGCGGCTGGACGAGAGAACGTCGAAGTTCTGCTTGAGCGGGGTGAGATCGGGTTCATCGTTCGTCTGGCCGTCGTGCTCGAGCGTCAGCTGCACGGTGCCGTCCGGGGCGCTAGCGTCATTGTCCACCCAGGCTCGAACGGCACCCAGCGCGACGCTCGCCGCGAGCGACAGGTACAGCAATAGTCCCACCGACATCATCGACCGATGCGTCATGGCTGCGCCTCCTGTTTGATCATGTGCTCGATGAGAAACTTACGCCGCAGCAGACCGCCGGGATCGTCGGGTATCTGGCGCAGCCACTGGTCGAGCGCGAGGGACTGCTCGCTCGGCGGCTTCACGGACTGCGCGACGGTCGGGGCAAGGTTGTGTTGCGGGCCGTGCGCATCGAGCCGCGCGTCGCCTTGGCCTTGCTGACCGCGCTGGCCCTGCTGGGCCTGCTGACCTTGCTGGCCTTGCTGCGCGTTTTGCCCTTGCCCTTGCTGGCCTTGCTGACCCTGCTGGCCCTGCTGGCCCTGCTGGCGTTGCTGACCCTGCTGACCCTGCTGACCCTGCTGGCCTTGTTGCCCTTGCTGGCCCTGCTGCCCCTTTTGGTCCGGGGATTGACCTTGCTGCCCCTGTTGACCCTGCTGCCCTTGCTTGTCTTGCTGGCTCTTTTGACCTTGCTGACCCTGCTGGCCTCCCTTCTGCTGGCTTTGCAGCTGTCGGGCGACCAGGTCGCGGTTGTGCTGCGCGTCGCGTCGCAATGCCGAATCCGCAGGGGCGCGCTTGAGCGCCGAGTCATAGGCGCCCAGCGCCGCGGTCAACTCGCCGCCGCGCGCCAGCGCATTGCCTCGATTGTATTGCGACTCGGCATCGCTGAACGGCGCGAGCTGCTTGGCGGCCTGCGCATATTGCTTGGCCTGGATTTCCGCATAGGCGCGCCGGCGCTCGTCGGTGAACAGTTGCGCGGCCCGGGTTGCATCTCCGGCCGCGAGGGCTCGCTGTCCTTGCTGGTCCGCAGTGAACCAGAAGTCCGACCACGTCGCCGCCTGTACGCTCATCGCCCCCAGCGCAGCGGTCAGGCAGAGCACGGTCAGCCAGAGCACGCCGCAGAAAGCCTTCACAGCCAGCCCCGGCGCGCCAGCAGGGGAACCAGCAGCAAGAGCGGCGGCAGCAACCAGATGCCGGCGTTTTGCCAGGCGCTCACCCGCTGACCGACTTCGTAGTCGCGCGACGGCAAGCTGTGCAGTGCTCGCAGCCCATCGATGAGCGCGCCGGCTTCGTTCACCGTCACATAGCGCCCTCCGCCCATCGCCGCGATGTGTTGCAGCTCATCGACCGGCAACGGGGTCAGCACACTGCGACCCTGCGCGTCGTGCACGAAACCGCCCTGCGGCGCCGGCTCGGGCGCACCGGCCGCGGTGCCCACTCCGATGACGCTGACCGTGGCACCCCGTTGCCGCAACTGCGCCGCCGCTTGCAGCGATTCGGCCGGATCGTCCATCCCATCCGTCAGGACCACGATCTGCGCGTGGCGACTTGCAACCGTTTGCATCAATCGCCCCGCCTCGGCCAGAGCGGGCGCAAGCTGATGGCCGGATTCGGGCATGATGCCCGGCGCCAGCGGCGGCAGCAAAGAGCGTATGGTCGCAACGTCGGTGGTCAGCGGCACCACGACGTGCGGCTCGCCGGCGAACACGATCAGCGCGACTCTCGCATCCTGGGCCGCATCCAGCAGATCGGAAATGACGTAACGTGCCCGCGTGGCACGGTCGGGAGATACATCGCCGGCGCCCATCGAGGGCGACAAGTCGAGCACCAGGATCCAATCGAGCGGTGCACGAAACGCCGCGCTTTGCTGCCGCTGCCAGGTCATTCCGGCGAGTGCCAGCGCGGCCAGCGTCCAGATCAGGGCAAGCAGCGGCCAGGGTGAGTGGGCTGCGCCGCCGCCCGCGCGCAGGCGCAGAGCCGGCAACAGTTCCGGATCGACGAGGCGGGCCCACCCGCCGTCGCGGCGCCCTCGCATGGAGAGCCAGGCGGCGAGCGACCAGAGAGCCGGCAACGCAAGCAGCCACAGCGGATGCAAGAAATGAAATGCGCCGAACGCCTTCAGATCCACCGGCCAGCTCCCACGCATGCGGCGGGCACACTCAACAGCAACGCCGCGCCCAGCGGGAACCCGAACCATTCATCCGCTGGACGGAACCACTGGTCGCGACCCGCCGCAGGCTCGAGCCGATCGATGCGCTGATAGACGTCCTGCAAGGTCTCGGCATCGGCCGCTCGAAAGTATTCCCCCCCGGTGGTCTTGGCGATGGCCTTGAGCGTGTCCTCATCCAGATCGGTATTGCCCTGGGTCCCGAAGAAGCCTGGCTGGGGTATCGCGCCGACGCCGATGGTGTAGATGCGAAGTCCCGTTTGCGCCGCAAGTCGCGCCGCCTCGAGCGGCGGCATGGCGCCCGCGTTGCTCTCGCCATCGGTGAGCAATATCAGCACGGCCTGTCCGGGACCGTCGTGCCGCTCGCGGACGGTGCTGGCCGAGGCTCCCAGTTTCTTGAGCGCCAGTCCGATGGCATCGCCGATGGCGGTCTCGGGACCGGCGACTCCGACCACCGCCTCGTCGAGAAACCGGTGGACCGTGGCGAGATCGGGCGTCAATGGAGCCTGCAGATACGGCTGCGTGCCGAAGAGAATCAATCCCACCTGATCGCCGTGCCGACCCTCGATGAATCGGCCCGCGACCTGCTGCACCACCTGCAATCGCGTCGCCGAGCCTTCCATGTCGGGCGTCGCCATCGACCCCGACACGTCCACCGCCAGAAGCAATTTGCGTCCCGTGGTGGGAACGGGCAGCGGATCTCCCAGCCATTGAGGACGCGCGGCCGCCGCCACCAGCAGCAGCCACAGCGCCGCAAAGAGCAACTGCGCCCGGCGGCTGCGATGGGCGGCTCGATCGGACGTCGTGCCGATCGCCGCCAGAAACGGCAGGAACAGTGCGGCGCCGCGCGGTGCCGCGGCCGAGCGGAGCCGATAGTGCAGCCAGGGGAGCGGAGCAAGCAAGGCGAGCCACGGCCACGCGAAGTGAATCATGGCTCGTGCGCCTCGGGGCCGCCCGCGCGCTGCGCTCGCCGGATGAACGTCGCGGCCGCCTCCAGCCAGCGCTCACGCAGCTCCGGCGCGGCGCTCGCATGGCCGAACGCGGCATCGAGCAGCGCGCGCCCGTCATCGCCGGCCAATCCTTCCCCCCCGTGCTCGGTGAGAAAGTCGATCCAGGGCTCGCCGGCGAGGCGCGCCACCCGATCGGAGCCGAACAGGGTGAGTGCATAGCGACGCAGCAGCCGTTGGATCGCGCGTGCGGCGCGGCCATCGTCGCCGCGCGCGCGAATCCGCTCGAGCTCGAGGATGGCGGCACGGCGAATTCTGCGGCCGCGCGCGTGCTTCGCGTACCATCGCCAGACGAAGAAGCAGGCTGCCAGCAGCGCCAGGCACCCTGCGCCGGCGACCCACCAGCCGATTGCCGGCGGCCACCACGGCGGCGGCGGCGGCTCATGCTCGGGCGCCAGCTGCGCCAGCCAGTTCGCATTCATGCCACGGCTTTGGACGAGTGCATCGATGCCGTCAAGCCCGAGGCAGCCTCCTGTGCGGTGTCGAGCTGCAACAGCTCGATCCGCAGCGCGCGAGCGCAGGACCTGATGCACGACTCGCGCGCGCTCCAGGCCTTCAGCCATTGCGGGCGGATGGCCGCTCCATCGATCGGAACGACCTGATCGGGCCTGCCGGCACGATAGCGCCCATCGGGCAGCCCATGCTGCTCGAGCGCATCGGTAATCCACATCCAGCGGCATTCGCTGTGGGCTGCCGTACCCGACCACAGTCCCTGATCCGTCGCCTCGATCCGGCCGAAGTCGCTCACCGCGAACACCAGGCTCCCCGGATGCACCATCGGGGTCAGCGTGCGCAGCGCCCGACGCAGCTCCTCGCCAGTCTCCGCGCCCGGGGCGCGCGGCTGCAGGTCCACCAGCGTGTTCAGGATCGGAAGCACGCCCGCTTCGCGCGAGCGCGGCGCCAGCACGCGAATCGAGTGCGAATTGCCGATCACCGCGCCGACACGATCGCCCCCCAGCACCGCAATCCAGGCAAGCAGCGCCGCCGCTCGTACCGCGACCATGGACTTGAGCTGAACTCGGCTGCCGAAGAACATGGCCGCATTCAGATCGACCAGCAGCCACACCGGCCGCTCGCGCTCCTCGCGGAACAGCTTGGTGTGCACGCGGCCGCGGCGCGCCGTGACGCGCCAGTCGATGCTGCGAGGATCATCGCCCGCCGCGTACGGGCGCACTTCCTCGAATTCCAGACCGCGGCCCCGATGGGTGCTGCGGTGGCTCCCGAGGAGCAGCGCACGCGCCGGTGCGTGCGTCGGCAGCCTCAGGGAGCGCGCGGCGCCGCGCAGTGCCAGGAGCTCATCGAGGTCCGGCAGCTTCACGGCGCGGGGACCCTGCGCAGCAGCTCATCGATGCAGGCTTGCGCGGTGATACCGCGCGCCTGGGCGCCATAATCGAGGAGCAGCCGGTGCCGAAGCGCGTCCGGGGCGATGCTCTGTACGTCCTCGGGGCTGACGAAGTCGCGGCCTTCCAGCCAGGCGATGGCGCGCGCGCCGCGCTCCATTGCGATGGCCGCACGGGGGCTCACGCCGTACCGCAGCCACTCGTGCAGCTGGCTGCTGTAGGGCTGCGGGCGTCGCGTCGCATCGACCAGCGCCGCGATGTACTCCGCCACTTCCTCGGCGAGGGTGAGCGAGAACACCTCGCGGCGCGCCGCAAAGAGCTGCGCCTGCTGCAGCCGCTCGGCGGGCGGCGGCAGCTCGACCTGCGTGGCCGCCTCGCGACCCGCCAGACGCATGATCTTCAACGTCGTCGCGCGGTCCGGATAGTCGACCGCGACGTGCAGCATGAAGCGATCGATCTGCGCCTCCGGCAGCGGGTAGGTCCCTTCCTGCTCTATCGGATTCTGCGTCGCCATCACCAGGAACAGCTGCGGCAGCTTGTAGCTGGCCTGTCCGACGCTGATCTGCCGCTCGGCCATGGCCTCGAGCAATGCCGACTGCACCTTGGCCGGTGCGCGATTGATCTCGTCGGCCAGAATCAAGTTATGAAACAGCGGTCCGCGCTGAAACTTGAACGTGCCTTCCTCGGGACGATAGATCTCCGAGCCGGTCAAATCGGCCGGCAGCATGTCGGGGGTGAACTGCACGCGCTGGAAGTCGCCCTCGAGCGCCCGCGCGAGCGCCTTGATCGCTCGCGTCTTGGCGAGACCCGGGGGGCCTTCCACCAATAGATGGCCGTCCGCGAGAAGGGCGATCAGCAGCCGCTCGATGAGCGCCTCCTGACCCACGATCTGGGTCGACAGGTAATCACGCATGCGCACGAACCCCCCGCGCGCGCCGCTCGCGGTGGGGGCCGTGACCGCAATCGCCTTGGCAGCGTCGGTCATTCCCGGCTCCTGTTATGCATTGACGGGTCTATGCCGGTCGATCCAGGCGCGGCCGCAGTGCGTCCGGCAGCGCCGGGGAGGCGACGACATACAAAGCCCCTTCGACGCTCTCATCGCGCGCTAGTTCCGGAAAATGTCGCGGGCGTGAAGCGCGCCACATTTTAGGCGCAGGCGGGCGCCCGAGTCATGGTCCGCGTTAAAACTTGAAGCGTACGCCGATGGTGGGATTGATGTTGGTGGTGTAGAAGTCGTAGCCGCTGGCGAGCCCGTCGTGCACGCCGCTGTACATCGCGCCGAGGTAGGCGTCGAGATGCTGATTGAAGAAGTAGTCGGCATCCAGCGAGAAGGAATCGAAGGTGCCGCTGCAGGTGCTGAACGCCGCCGTCGCGCAACCCGCGGCCTTGCCGGTGCCGTAGGCGTTCTGGCGATAGCCGTAATAGGCGGCCGTGAGGTCGAGGTGCGGCACCATGATGCGCCCGCGAGCTCACCGTTGCCCGTGCGCGGCCCATGCAGCGATCAAGGCACTCGACAACACCAGCCAGCGCGACTTCGAGCGCGGCGCGAGCGCCGTGCGGCCGCCTCTGGGGCAAGACCTTCCCTCCTGACTCACTGATTCTCCCTGCTTCGGATCACGGGCGAACAGCAAGATGCCCGTGACTTCGACGGGGATTGTATGAGCGGGCGCAGCCCTGTCTAATACTCGATTGAACCTATCAGATGCTGATTTCGCATGAGGTGAGCGCCATGCTATCGATACCGGTCGGGGTCAGGGGTTCGTTCAGTCTGGTGATCATGCCCGACCATCTTGCCAGCCGCTTCAAGGACGCGATCCTGCCCCCGGTCCTCGCAACCCCGGTCATGATCATGATCATGGAGAATGCGGCGCTCAACGCGATCAAGCCCTATCTCGGCGCCGGCGAAAGCGCGCTCGGCACGCGTGTGGACGTGCGCCACCTGGCGGCGACGCCGGAGGGGCGGCGCGTCACCGGGGAGGCGGTCGTGACCCAGGTCGACGGGCGGCGCATCCAGTTCTCGATCCGCGCACTCGACGGCGCGGAGGAAATCGGGGTCGGCACGCACGAACGCGTGGTGATAGAGCAGGCGAAGCTGTTCGAGCGGATGAGGGCGAAATTCGGCTAGCTCGCGGGATTGATCGGGATCGAGCGCCGCCCGACGGATCGGATGTATGATCGCGGGGGGCTCGGTGACACGGGAGAAAGACCATCAACAACCTGACCCGTCGCAATTTCGTCTCCACGCTGGGGGCTCTCGTCCCGGGAAGCGCATTGCTCTCGCCCGCAACGCTCGAGGCGGCCGCCGCGCCGCCCGACACCGCCCCGGAGCAGGACCGCAGCGATCGCACCGTCTATCTGTTCTTCAACGCCGCCGAGGTGCGCTTCATCGAAGCGGCCTGCGAGCGCTTGATTCCCGCCGATGAGTCCGGGCCGGGGGCGCTCGGCGCCGGCGTGCCCAATTATCTCGACAAGCAGCTCGGCGGCGCCTGGGGCGCCGGCGAGCGTCTGTATCGCAGCGGGCCCTGGAAGCAAGGCAGCCCCTCGCAGGGCTACCAGTTGCCGTTCACGCCGGCGGAGCTGTTCCACACGGCGTTGCGGGCGATCGATCGCGAGCTCGAGAAGCGCGGCACGGCCTTCGGCGATCTTTCTGCGCAGGCGCAGGACGATTATCTGAAGTCACTCGAGGCCGGGGACGCCGACCTCGATGGAGTGCCCTCGGCGGTGTTCTTCTCGATGCTGCTCGCCATGACCGTCGAGGGATTCTTCAGTGATCCGGTCTACGGCGGCAACCGCGACATGGTGTCCTGGCGGATGATCGGTTTTCCCGGCGCCTATGCCGACTACTACGAAGCGATCGACCGCCACGGCGTGAAGTTCGAGCGCGAACCGATGAGCCTGGCCGAGGACGCGGAGCAGCGCGTCCACGTGCACCAGGACATCCCCGCGAGCCTCTGAAGGATCCCTCGCGCAAGGAGCAGATCGATGGCACAGCGGCTACCCGAGGTGGACGTGGTGGTGATCGGCGTCGGCATGGTGGGCAGCATCGTCGCCAAGGAGCTCGCCGCCTCGGGCTACAGGGTGGTCGGGTTGGAACGCGGCGAGGCGCGGTTCACGGTGCCCGAGTTTCAAAGTCCCGCGATTCACGATGAGCTGCGCTTCTCCGTGCGCAAGGCGCTCATGCAGGACAACACGCGCGAGCCGGTGACGTTTCGCAATCGCGGTGCCGAGACCGCGCTGCCCATCCGGCGCTGGGAGTCGTTCCTGCCGGGCACCGGGCTCGGGGGATCGATGGTGCACTGGAACGGCCAGACGTACCGATTTCAGGCCAACGATTTCGAGCTCGCGACCCGCACCCGCGAGCGCTACGGCAAGGATTTCCTGGACCCCGACCTCACCATCCAGGACTGGGGGGTGAGCTACGCCGAGCTCGAGCCGCACTACGATCGCTTCGAGTATCTGCTCGGCACCAGCGGCAAGGCGGGCAACATCAAGGGCAAGATTCAGCCGGGCGGGGATCCGCTCGAGTCGCCGCGCTCGCGCGATTACCCGACGCCGCCGATGAAGGAGCATTTTCAAGGAGCGATGTTTCGCAAGGCCGCCGCGAGCCTGGGGCATCACCCCTTCCCGCAGCCCTCGTCCAATCTGAGCCGCCCCTATACCAACCCCGAGGGAGTGAAGCTCAACAGCTGCGTGTTCTGCGGGTTCTGCGAGCGCTACGCCTGCGAGCACTACGCCAAGGCGGCACCGCAGACCATCATATTGCCGGTGCTTCTGGCGAGCCCCAATTTCGAGCTGCGCACCGGCTGCCAGGTACAGCGCGTCAACCTCGATTCGAGCAAGACCAAGGCGACCGGCGTCACCTACTTCGACGCCGCGGGCCGAGAATTCGAGCAGCCGGCATCGCTCGTGATCGTCGCCGCCTTCGCGCTCAACAATGTACGCATGCTGCTGCTCTCGGGCATCGGCAAGCCCTACGACCCCGCGAGCGGCAGCGGCGTGGTGGGCCGCAATTACGCCTACCAGACCGTGAGCAGCGTGGCCTCCTTCTTCGGCGAGGACGTGATCATCAATCCCTTCATGGCGTCCGGCGCGTCGGGCACCTTGATCAACGATTTCGCCGGCGATAACTTCGATCACTCCGCACTGGGGTTCATCGGCGGCGCCTACATCGGCGCCGTCAATACCAACGGGCGGCCGATCCAGTATCACCCGGTGCCGCCCGGCACGCCGGCGTGGGGCAAGGGCTGGAAGGAGGCGGTGCTCAGGCACTACAACCACACCGTGATGCTCGTTCTGCACGGCAGCTCGGTCTCACAGCGGCAGAACTATCTGGATCTCGATCCCACCTACCGCGATGCCTGGGGCCAGCCGCTGCTGCGCATGACCTTCGACTTTCCCGAGAACGATCTGAAGATGGCGCGCTACGTCACGGCCAAGGGGGTCGAGATCGGCAAGGCCATGGGCGCCAAGCAGGTCGTCGGCTCGCCTCGCAAGGCCCCCTACACCACGCAGCAGTACCAGACCACGCACAATACGGGCGGCGCAGTCATGGGCGACGATCCGAGCAGCAGCGTGGTCAATCGCTATCTGCAATGCTGGGATGTGCCCAATGTGTTCGTGATCGGCGCCAGCGCCTACCCGCAGAATGCCACCTGGAATCCGACCGGCACTCTGGGCGCGCTGACCTACTGGGCAATCGATGCGATGAAGCGCAAGTATCTCAAGGCGCCGGGCCCTCTGGTGTCGGCATGAGCCGACCCGCGCTGTGTCGGCGCGTTCGCGGCGCGGCGTTTCTCGTGCTGGGGTGGACCGCTGCCGCGCTCGCGGCGAACTCCGCCGGCGAGGGCAAAGCAAGACCCCGCACGGCCAATGCGGCGCCTTGCGAGGCCTGCCACGGCGCCCACGGCGAGGGCTCCCCGGCGGGGGGTATCCCGCGGCTCGCGGGACAGTCGGCGGACTATATCGAGAAGCAGCTGCGCGATTTCGAGAACGGCACGCGCGAGAGTCCGGTCATGCGCAACTTCGCCAAGGGCTTGAGCGATTCGGAGCGCGCGCAGCTCGCCTCCTACTACGCCTCGCTCACGGCGCCGCCTGCGGCGGGTGCGGCCACGGCCGATGCGCGCCAGCTCGGACGCGGCCAGCAGCTCGCCTTCGAGGGCGACGAGAGCGAGCGGGTCCAGGCATGCGACAACTGCCACGGCCCGTACGGCATCGGGTTGCCGCATTCCGCCCCGTACCTCGCCGGGCAATCCGCCGCCTACCTCGCGAACGCGCTCAGATCCTGGCGCGAGGGCACTCGCAAGAACGACGGCGGGAAGCAGATGTCCACCGTCGTCGACCGCTTGAGCGATGCCGATATCGCCGCAGCAAGCGCCTATTTTGCCAGCGTCGATACGGAGTCGAACTGAATCACACGGAGGACCGCTCCCATGCACACCTCATCGAGAATCGCCCTGCTCGCCATCCTCGCCCTCAGCCTGCACGCCGCCGCCGATGAGCCGCAGGCGCGGCCGCAGCGGACCATTCTCGAGCGCCATGAGCAATCGGGCGTGCCCGGCAAGGACATCGTGATCGGCACCGCGACGCTGCCGCCCGGTACCGTCATCGGCTACCACACCCATCCCGGCGATGAGGCCGGCTACGTGGTCAGGGGTACCCTGGTGCTGAGAACCAGAGGCCGGCCCGATCGGCTGCTCAAGGCCGGCGATAGCTTCTTCAACCCGCGCGGCGCCATCCACAGCCTGGCTGCCGCGCCGGGCGGCGACGGCGGTATGGCCGTATCGACATGGATCGTCGATCACGGCAAGGAGCTCGCCACGCCCGTGCCTTGAGGGAAGACGGCCGCGGGTGCGCGGCGCCCGGTGCCGCTGCAGGCGCGCGGTGCCCGGTGCCGTTGCGGGCGCGCCGCGCCGGGTGCCGTTGCGGCACCGTCAGGCCTTTGCCTTCGGGGCCGCCCGCTCCTTGCGGAGCCTCGCATCGAGCTCTGCGTATTTCTCAGGCCGCAACGTGCCGTGCAGGCTTATGCGGATGATCTCCCGGGCGAAGCGCTCCGCCATCTCCTGGCGCTCCTTGGCGCTGCGAGCATGCGCCCTGGCCCATACCGGCCAGAGGAAATACCCCGCAAGCGTGAGCACCGAGGCCACCTCGGAGTCGATACCCGGCTGCGCGTACTCGGTCTTGGCAAAGCGCTCGAAGTTGGACTCGTACTGTCGCCAGAAAGGATCGCTGGCGGGGCGCCGCGAGCTCAGCAGCTCGAACAGCCAGACGCGGCCGAGTCCCGGGTTTTCCATGGCGAAATTGCAGATGTGGTAGGTGAGGGCTTCTATGTTGACGCTCTCCACCGCCTGATCGCGCGCCGCGGCCGGATCGCCGAACACCGCTTGATACAGCTTCTCGCTCACCCAGGCCGCCGTCGCCTCGATCAGCTGCTCGCGCGTCTGGAAGTGCTGATAGGCGGTACCCCGGTTGACGCCCGCGCGCTGCGCGACCTGAGCGACGCTCAGGCCCTCCTTGCCGTCCTCGGCCAGCACCTCGCGCGCCGCCTCGAGAATGGCCTCGCGCGTACCTTCCGGATCCCGCTTCCTGCGCGAGCGCTTGACGGCGCCCGCGCTCCTGTTGCGCTCGGCCATCCGCTCGCGCCCGAGAGCTTCCCTGTCGAGCGCCCCGCCGATACTCGATCCCTGCGCCTTCATTTTCACGATCGTTGTTCCGTGCGCCGCGCGTGAGCAGGACTCTTTCAATTGCCCGCTCCAATCCGCGCGACTGCGCGCCTAAAGCTACCGCGGCCGCCGCAATTGGTCAACAACGATGTTCATTAGCCACGGCGCAGCGGCGGCATCGCTTGACATGATAATCGACAGTGGTGATGATTTGCATCGGCTGGCCTGCGCCGGGAAATCATCCGTGCCGACGATCACCATCGATGGAACTGCAATCGCCTACGACCTCCTCGGAGATGGGCCGCGCACCGCGGTGCTCACCCCCGGCGGGCGCTTCTCCAAGGACACCCCCGGCGTGCGCGAGCTGGCCGAGCGGCTCGCGCATGGCGGCCTTCGCGTCCTGATCTGGGATCGGCCGAATTGCGGCGAGTCCGACCTTTGCTTCCGCGGAGCGAGCGAGTCGCTGCTGCACGCCGATGCCCTCGCCGGCCTGCTGCGCGGCCTCGGGGTGCCTCGCGCGATGCTGGTCGGCGGCTCGGCCGGTTCGCGCGTGTCGCTGCTCGCGGCCATTCGCCACCCGGAGGTGGTCGATCGTCTCTTCCTGCTCTGGATCAGCGGCGGCGCGGTGAGCCTCGCTGCATTGGCATTTCACTATTGCCACGACTCGCTGGCTGCGGCCGCGGCCGGAGGGATGGAGGCCGTCGCCGCCCTGCCGGGATGGCAGGAGCAGCTCAATCGCAACCCGCGCAACCGCGCCGCGCTGCTTCGCCAGGATGGCGCCGCCTTCATCGAAACCATGAAGCGCTGGGCCTGGTCGTTCTTCCCGCAGGAGAACTCCCCCGTTCCCGGACTCGTGCCGGCGCAGCTCGCCGCGCTCCAGATGCCCGTCATGGTGTTGCGCAGCGGAGAGTCCGACTATCACCATCCCCGCGAGACCAGCGAGGCGGTGCACGCGATGATCGCGCAATCTCGAATCGCCGAGCCTCCCTGGGGCGACCGCGAATGGATCGAGCGCCTGCAGGCGGCATCGCACGGCGAGGGTTTGTTCGCCCGCTGGCCGCTGCTCGCGCCACAGATCCTGGAGTTCGCCCGCACCTCTTAGCGCCCCCCGCGCGCCGAGACCGCGGTGGACGGCCGCCGCGTCGCGCTGCACGATACGGCACTTCGAACTTCAGCCAACATCATCGGAGCGGTACATGTTCAAAGCACTCTTGATTGACAAGAAGGACGGGGCGCAGTCGGCCGAGATCGTCGATCTCGACGATGGCAAGCTGCCCGATGCGCCGGTCACCGTGCGCGTCGAGTATTCCACCATCAACTACAAGGACGGTCTCGCGATCACGGGTAAGTCGCCGGTGGTGCGCAAGTTTCCGATGGTGCCGGGAATCGATCTGGCGGGTGTGGTCGAGGCGAGCAGCAGCGATATGTGGCAGCCGGGCGATCGCGTGTTGCTGAATGGCTGGGGTGTCGGCGAAGGGCACTGGGGAGGCTTGTCGCAGAAGGCGCGCGTCAAGCCCGAATGGCTGCAGCGTGTGCCGGCACCGTTCACCACTCGCCAGGCAATGGCCATCGGCACCGCCGGGTACACGGCGAGCCTTTGTGTCGATGCGCTCTTGAAGCAAGGGCTGAGCGCCGATCAGGGCGAGGTGCTGGTCACCGGCGCCTCGGGCGGTGTCGGCAGCGTCGCCATCGCGCTGCTCGCCCATGCCGGCTTCAACGTCGTCGCATCCACGGGCAAGGCGAGCGAGGCGCCCTATCTGCAAACCCTCGGGGCGCGGCAGATCATCGACCGCAACGAGCTCGCCCAGCCCGGCAAGCCGCTGCAGAAGGAGCGCTGGGCGGCCGTGGTCGACTCGGTGGGCAGCCACACCCTGGCAAACGCCTGCGCGCAGACGCGCTACCGCGGATTCGTCGCCGCTTGCGGACTCGCGCAAGGAATGGACTTCCCCTCCAGCGTGGCGCCGTTCATCCTGCGCGGTATCGCGCTCTTGGGCGTCGACAGCGTGATGGCGCCGAAGGCACTGCGCGAGGCGGCGTGGAATCGCCTGGCGCGCGATCTGGATGCAGCGGCGCTCGATCGCATGGCGACCGTGATCGGCCTGGCGCAGGCGGCGAGCGCGGCGCAGGACATCGTCGCGGGCCGCATTCGCGGACGCGTGGTCGTCGATGTGAATCGCTAGAGAAGCGGGCCGAGGCCTAGTTCGGCTGCGCGCCCGGGGTCATGCCCGCGCCTGCGGGGCGCACCGCGCGGGCGCCGGCGCGGATGTAGGCGTAGAGCTGCATCACCTGCTCCCGGGTCAACGTCTCGAATCGCGGCATGCCGTTCTGCAGCAGGGTGCCCTGGTGCAGGATGGTCCAGAAGGTCTGCGGATCGAGCGCGGCGCGTGATTCTCGCAGATCGGGCGCCATCGCTCCTGCGGAGATCAGATCGCGGCCATGGCAGATGGCACAAGCCGTGTAGAGAGCGTGGCCGGCGGCCACATCCGCGGGCTTGATCTCGAAGGAGGGATCGTCGAGCGGGTGAACCGTCATGTCGGCAGGCGGTGTCGGGGGGAGCACGGCGCGGCCGCCGAGCGCGAACGTCAGCAGCCGCCTGGGCTGGACGCCGTACTTCCAGCCGACATTCATGAGGCTTCCGCCGATCGCAGCCGCACCGCCGTAGCCGACCAGCACCGACACGTATTGCGTGCCGCGTATCGCGAAGCTGATCGGCGCGGCGATGATGCCGAGGCCCGCCTGATATCTCCACAGGCGCTGGCCGGTCGCGGCGCTGTAAGCGCAGAACCAGCCGTCGGCCGTTCCTTGGAACACCAAGCCGCCCGCGGTCGCGAGCACCCCGCCATTCCACAGGGTCTGGTGCTCGACGCGCCATGCGGCCTTCTGGCGCACGGGATCCCAGGCAACCAAGGAGCCCTTGCCGTCGTGCTCGTCGGCCTCGACGGCCTGCATCACCAGACCGCCGACGGCCACCGCGCCGGGCCCGGCCACGTTGCCTCTCGTGAAACGTCCCCCCAGCTGCATCTCGGGGATGTAGACCAATCCCGTCGACGGGCTGAAGGCCATGTCCTGCCAGCTGTGCGCCCCGGTCGGATCCGGCCACACGGTGGTGCTGCCGGCGCCGTAGCGGGCGCCGACGGCCTCGACGGGCCGTCCGGTGGCGAGATCGATGTGGTCGGCCCAGGTGACCTTGCCGACCTTTGCAGCGGAGATCAATTTGCCGCTCTGGCGATCGATCACGTAGAAGAACCCGTTCTTGGGCGCCTGCATCAGGACCTTGCGTCGCTCGCCCCCGATGTCGAGCTCGGCCAGGGTCATGCGCTGAGTTGCGTCATAGTCCCATTCGTCGCGCGGATTGAGCTGGTAGTGCCACAGATACCGGCCGGTATCGGCATCGAGCGCGACGATCGAGGCGGTGTACAGGTTGTCGCCGCCGCCGGGACTGCGAATCGCCGGATCGTATGGACCGGCATTGCCGGTGCCGATGTAGATGCGATTGAGCTGCGCATCGTAGGTGATGCTGTCCCACACGGCGCCGCCGGTTCCGCTCTTCCAGAACCGGCCGCTCCAGGTTTGCGCGGCGCGCTCCATGGCGGGATCGCCGCGATTCTCCCGCGGCGATCCCGGGGTGGTGTAGAAGCGCCAGATCTGCCTGCCGGTCGCGGCATCGTAGGCCGTGACATAGCCGCGCTGGCCGAAATCGGCGCCGCCGTTGCCGATGATGACCTTGCCATTGAACACGCGCGGCGCGCCGGTGATGGTCTGCATCGATTGCCGCGCGACCGTCTCGACGCTCCACAAGAGCTTGCCGCTCGCGGCATCGAGCGCGAACAGCCGGCCGTCGAGCGCCGCGGCGAAGATGCGTCCGTCGGCGTAGGCCACACCGCGATTGGCGGCGAAGCTGAAATGCATCTTGGCCGGGTTGAACTTCCAGGTCTTAGGATCGTACCGCCACCTGAGCTTGCCGCTGGCACCGTCCACGGCGTAGACGGCGGCATAGCTGCCGGTGAAATAAAGCACGCCGCCGACCGCGAGCGGAGTCGCCTCCAGCGTGGTCTCGCCGGGAAGCTCGAGCGACCAGGACAGACCGAGCCGGGCGATGTTCGATGAATTGATGTCATCGAGCCTGCTGAAGCCGCTCTCATCGGTGCCGCCGCCGTGGAACGCCCAATCCCGCCCTGCCCCGACACCCGCGCCCGCGGCAGCCAGAGCCGGCGCCAGAGCCGACAGCACCCAGCACGCCGCGATCCACAAGGCGCCTCTCGGCCGCGGCGCCCTTGCCCGATGCGCGCCCAGAGCCGGCCGCTCACAGGCCATAGCGCAGCCGGATGCCGTCGAAGCGCTCGTGCATCTGTCGCAGCCTGTCCTCGGCAGACACCCTGGCGGTCTGCGCAGGCAAGGCGGCCGCGAGCTGCGCACGCTTGACCCGCTCGGTGCGAAAGACGGTTTTCGCCTCGCTCATCAAGTTGCGATAGGTCACGTTGCCGCGCTCGAACCCCTGGGTATCCATCCAATTGTGGTAACCGGGGTCATCGCGGCACAAGATCAGCCGCACCTTGCCGTCGGCATCCACCTTGGTGCGGCTCGGTGTATAGCTCACGGGACGATAGAGATAGTCCATGCTGTTGAAGAACACACCCATGTTCGTCAGCATCCAAAAACCGTCGTGGCTGTCGAACTCGACGATGAGCGCCTCGTCGGAGGCGAGCTGCCAGCACATGTTCACCGCCGCGCGGCCTCTGCGCTGGTCCGCGGCGCCGTCGCCCTTCGCCTGCGCGGGAAAGGCGTTGACGTTCACGCTGTCGACACTGCCGCCGCTGTAGTGATAAGGGTGATCGGGCCAGTCGTTCATGAGGCCGGTGACGAAGCGTCCGGCCCAGTCCGCCGCCTGGATGATGAGCTCGGGGCTCGCCACCGGCCGCGGCTGCTCCATGCCGACGCGCTCGATGCGGAATCGCGCAGGCAGCTCGTTCCAGCGGTCGAAGCCCTGACGCATGAACAGCTTGCGCGACCCGGGCGTCGTCGGCAGCCAGTTCGGTCCGCGGCGCGGGCCGCCCACGTACAGCTCGAAGCTGCCGTCCCACTGCGTTTCGAGCTGATGGCCGAACAGATTCGCCTCGGGAATGTCGCCGAAGGGCTCGTGCAGGCTCGGCCAGTCGGTTCCGGGCTGCTTTTCCGGGCGCGGCCCTTGCACCGTGAAATTCAAGAATCGCGCCGTGCCCCGGTTGCCGCTGATCTTGTACACCGACTCGCCATCGATCCAGGCCTGCTGGTAGACGAAATCGGCACAATCGCCGCCGAGCTTGCAAAATGGCGTGCAGAAAGCATGCACGACGGGAAAGCGCGTGTCCCTCGTCTCGAGCGCCAGATCGAACGCCTGACCGAGATTTTGCGTCAGGAAGCGAAACGCGTCCGCCCGGTGCTGCGGCGTGGGCGGGTTGTAGTCCTTGAACACGCGCTCGCCGGCCTCCTTCAGCCGATCGCAGAACCCCTGCCAGGCAGCGCGCAATGCCTCATCGTCGCGACAATCTCCGTACGCCATGGAGGCTCTCCGTTGGTCAATTCACGGCGTGGCAGGGCGCGAACCGGCGCGAGGCGCCGCGCATCGCCCGCTAGAGCGCCACGATCTCGGAGCGGCAGCGCGGCAGCTCCACGTCCACCTTGCCCGTGGCGAGCACGTTGCCGTCCTGGTTGGTCATCTTCACGGCGATGGTCACGAGCGGCTCGCCCCACATCGACTCGATCACCTCGCCGTCGAGGTAGGTGACATCACCCTCGTACGAAGGACCGCGGAAGGCCGTGTTGGAATAGCGCACCAGCCCGTCATGGCCCGCCCAGTGCGCGATGTAGTCGGTCACCCAGGCGCCCATCGTCGCGCCGTAGCCATAGGCGCGCGGCATGCCGATGTGAGCGGCCTTCTCGACATCCACATGACCGCGCGAGGGACCGACGTACAGCCCGTCCCGCAGCCGCGGGTCGATCTTCGCTCCTTCCTCGTTGAATCCGAATCCCTCGACCCAGCCCGGGTCCTGGTTCACCCAGGGATCCTTCACACCGGCGGGCGCGGCCCAGCGGAACGTGCCCCAGATATTGAAGATGAACGCTCGATACTCGGTGGCGAAGCTCACCAGCGAGTGCGGACCGATCACACGGCGGGTCAGCGTCTGGCCCACGCGCACCTCCTCGATCTGCGGCGTGCGGCCTTCGCGGTTCGACAGCATCCAGTCGAGGCGCTGCTTCTCGATCGCCTCGAGCTGCTGGCGCGTCCATCGCGGCGCCTTGCCCATGTCCTTGTTGAGGTGGCCGCGGCGCTCGGCCTCGGCGGCGAGATAGCGGATGGACGTCGCCCGCTCCTTGCAAACGGCGACACCGTGCTGATTGATGTGGACCGTATCGCCGCGTGCGAACATGGTCGGGCCGGCGAACTTCGTCTCGGTCACCTTGTAATCGTGGAATCGCCTGCGGTGCGTCAGCTGGTCTCCCGGGCGGATTCTCGGGCCGTAGTGCCACCATTCCTCGCCGCCGAAGATCAAATGCGAGCCCGCGATGTGGCCGATGCAGGCGGGCTGCACGCCGTGTCCGAAGTCGATGCCGACCGCGAAGGACTGCGGGGCGACGATGCCGCCGAACTTCGAGCGCCGCGCGAATTCCTGGTCCCAGTGAATGGGATTGAAGTAATCCATGGCCATCACCCAGCGCCGGATGTCGCTCGCCGAGCACGGCTCTATGGGCTCTCCGCCCCCCACCTCCTGGCCCACGCGATGTGTGACGTCGCTCAGGTCGAGCTCGACCTTCCGTACCGCAGCAGCAGCTTGACTCATGTGTCCCACCTCATCGGGTAACGATTGGCGATTGCGCCGACGCTATAATAACCGCTTTCGATAAGTCAACACTGTTGACTGGCCGCTGCTCTAGGGCTTTCGCGGCGGCCCTGCCGCCGTCGCCGCGAGCGGTGCGATGCCCGGCTCGAGCTGGATCTCGACGCTGTTGAGCGCCATGGCCAGCATCTCGTAGCAGCCGACGATGAATATCAGCTCGAGCAGCTGCTGCGCATCGAAGCGGCGGGCGAGCAGGGTCCAGGTGCCGGCACCGATGCGCGCCTCGCTCTTCAGCTCGTCGACCGCGCGCAGCAGCAGCGCGTCCTCCGGGGCGAGCCCGGCCGCCGTCGGCCCGAGCTTGATGTGCTCGATGTCCGCATCCGTGAGCCCCGCGCGGCGCCCGAGCTCGACGTGGGCGATGAATTCGTAGTCGGCATGGCGCAGCCAGCCGATGCGCAGGATCAGGATCTCGCGCACCCGGTCCGGCAGCTTGCTGGCGTAGAAGAAGTGCGCGTTGAAGGTCAGGAATGCCTTGGCGAGCGCCGGATGGCGCAGCTGCGTGCAGACAAGATGCGTACCCGCGACCGGCTTGCCGGTGCGCCAGCCCTCGAGGACGTTATCGCGGCCATGGGGCAGCGTGCTCATGACGTCGTAGGCCTCGGCGTCCCAGTCGGGCGGCAGCAGGGGTGCGATGCGCGGCACCGGGGCGTCAGTCATCTGAGTTCCTCCTCATGATTGTCGAACGATCGCCGTCACGCCGCCGCCGCGGCCGCAGCGGCTCGCCAAGCATGGCATATCGACATCAGTGTTGACTAGTAATCGTTTACACGGTAGCTTTTTGCGCAGGCTGCACAGGCTGCACAGGCCGGCATCGGGCCCGTGCTGGGGGAGGCGATCACCGGCCCAAGGGGAGCGCGGCATTGAAGGATAAAATTGCCATTGTCACGGGCGCCTCGTCCGGCATCGGGGCGGCCACGGCCGAGCTGCTCGCGCGCGAGGGCGCGCTGGTTGCCGCCGTCGCCCGCCGCGCCGATCGGCTCGAGCAGCTGGTGCGCAGGATCGAGGCCGCGGGCGGCCGGGCGGCCGCTTTTCCGGCCGACATCGCCATCGACGCCGAGGCGGCCGCCGTCGCCGAGCGCGTGCTCGCGCGCTACGGGCGCATCGACATCCTGGTGAACGGCGCCGGCATCGTTCGCCCTGGCGCCGTCGAGACCTCCGATCCGGCGCACTGGCGCGAAATGATCGACATCAACCTGCTCGCGTCCATGTATCTGTCGCGGGCGGTCCTGCCCGGCATGCGCGCCCGCGGCGACGGCCACATCGTCATCGTGTCCTCGACGGCGGGCCGCTATGTCGGTACGCGCCACAGCGGCTACACCGCCAGCAAGCACGCCGTGAATGCTTTTGCCGAGACCATGCGCCAGGAAGTGGCGCCTCACGGCATTCGCGTCACCATCGTCGAGCCGGGTGCGACCACGACGGAGGTCGCCTCGAGCATCCCGGATGCCGAGGACCGCGCCGCCATGGTGCAACACGTGACCAAGGAAGGCAGCATGCGCGCCGAGGACGTCGGCGGGGCGGTCCTGTTCGCCTTGAGACAGCCGCCCTACCTCAACGTGCGCGAGATCTGGCTCGCGCCGACCGCGGCGCTGCGCTGAGGATCGGGCCGCCTCACGCAGTGATGACGGGGTGAGCCGCGAGTCCGTGCAGCAAGCGATCCAGCGAGCGCATGTACAGTTGCTGAAACGCGGCGCGCGGCGCCGCGATCCGTCCGCATAGATACAGGGTGATGAGCCCGTGTGCGTGCGCCCAAATGCTGAGCGCGGTCGCCGCGACGTCGTCGCGCCGCAGGACTTGGCGCTCCATCAATTCCGAGACGACTCCCAGCAAGACATTGAAGGTCGGCGATTTTCCTGCCTCGAGGTCGTGCGGAAATACGAACGCATCGGCGCGATGGCTCGAAAACATGTACCTGAATATCTGAGGGTGATCGAGCGCGTAGTTCAGGTAGCCGAGCATGCCGCGCAATCCACGCACCTGCGAGCGTGCGTTGGCCCGGGCGAAGTAGCCGGCGATGCGCGGATACTCGGCGGTCGTCGCGGCGCGCAAAAGGGCGTCACGGTTCTTGAAGTGCTTGTAGGTTGCCATCGTGGTCACACCCGCGCAGGCGGCGACGCCGCGCATGGTGACGCCGTCGGCGCCCCCTGGGCCCTCCATGAGCTCGAGCGCGACGGCGAGGAGCCTTTGTCGCGTTGAGTGGGCTTTCCGTGGGGTCATGAGCCGGTGATGCGCCGCGCGGGCAGTAGGTGTACAATGTACACCGAATGAATCCGAATATGAAACGACTTTTCGGCCGTATCGGCATCTCGCTGCTCATCTGGGGCGCGGTCGTCACGGGGCTGATTGCTTTTGGCACGGCGAAACCCCCGCCCGCGGCTCCGGTCATCACGGAGCCGTTCTCGGCCATCGATGCCCATGCCCTGCCCGAGCTGCTGCGTTACAAAGCGCACGACGGAGCGAGCCTGTCCTACCGCGAGTACCCGGCATCCAGCAGGCAGGTAGCGGTGCTACTGCACGGGTCGGCGGGCAGCAGTATCGACATGCATCCGCTCGCGCAGGCGCTGCAACGCGCCGGCGTCACCGTGCTCGTTCCAGATCTGCGCGGGCATGGAGCGAACCAGCCTCATGGCGACATCGCCTATGTCGGCCAGCTGGATGATGACCTGGCGGAGCTCATCACCCAGAAGAAGCGCGAGTTTCCAAACGCCCGCTGGACGCTGCTCGGCTTCTCATCGGGGGCCGCCTTTGCCCTGCGCTTTGCGGCCGAGTCTCCTCAGCGGGTCGACCGATATATCCTGGTCTCTCCCTATCTGCGCTACAACGCCCCCTCGGTTCGACAATCGGAGGCCGGGGCCGGGGCACCGCAAACTTGGGCGGCGGCATCCACGGGCCGAATCATCGGGCTCACGATACTGGATCATTTCGGGCTGCATCTTTGGGACGGGCTGCCGGTGCTCGCCTTCCCTGTGTCTGCCGATTCACAGGCGACGACCAGGACCTACTCGTGGCGCTTGCAGCAGAACTTTGGAGCCGACCCGGACTATCTGGCGGATATTCGCCGAGCAGCTCGCCCCATGCGGGTTTTCGTGGGCGGCGCAGACGAGATCCTCGACGCCGAAAAGCTGAAGGCCGAATTCCAATCGCAGCGCGCCGATGTGCCGGTGTCGATCATTGCGGGTCTCGGTCATTCGGACATGGTGACGCGGCCCGATGCGATACGCCTACTCGTGGCGGCGATCGCTCAGGAGCCTGGTCAGAGGACTGGCGGCTAGTTCACGGCCTCGTCGCCGGCGATGGTGGTGCGATGCATGGTGCGCCCGGAGTCCCGCTGGTACGGCCTGACGCGATGCAGGGTGCCGGTGTTGTCCCAGATGACGAGATCGCCTTCCTGCCAATCGTGCTTGTAGTGAAAATCCGGCTGCGCCGCCCACTCCACCAGCCGGGCGAGCAGCGCACGGCCATCCGGCAGCGGCATGCCCACCACGTGATCGGCGGATGAGCCGATGATCAGCGACTTGCGCCCGGAGCGGCGATTCCAGACCAGCGGATGCTCCTTGATGGGCGGCTGGCTCCAGCGCTGCAAATCCTCCTCGGTCGGATCGTCGACGACGCGGCGCATGCTCGACATCAGGCTGTGTACGACGCGCAGCCCGCTCATCTCGGCCTTCTCCTCCTCGGGAAGGCTCTCGTAGGCGAGGTAGGTGCTGGCGAACTCGGTCTGTCCGCCGCGGCGCGCGATGCGCCGCCCCGAGAGCACCGTCGCTTTCGGCGGAGGAATGTCCGAATTGAGGCCGTCCATGTGCCAGAAGAACGTGCCCTGCACGTACTCGGGCTGGTTGTTGATCTGCGGATCGAGCGTGATCTTGTAGACGTCGGCCTCGGCGGCCGTGCCGCCGGGGACGCTGCGCGTGTAGTTGACGCGCGTTCCGAGCCGGTCCGTGAACGCGAGCTGCTGCGCATCGGAAAGGTCGATGCGCGGAAAGACCAGCACACCGCGCTCCTCCAGCAGCTCGAGGCAGCGGGCGACCGTGTCCGCATCGAGCAGCGCCGATTTGTCGACGTGCACGATCGAACCGAACTGCGGCTTGAGGTGCTCGACGCGCATGCTCATTGACGGAACTCCCCGCGGACCAGCCTGCG
>Ga0335075_10003641_pt1 | contig 24350 bp, 17 predicted proteins | sample Lox_Sample_24_FD_206723 | JGI IMG/M metagenome (GOLD analysis project Ga0335075, IMG submission 206723) | Soil microbial communities from Loxahatchee National Wildlife Refuge, Florida, United States - Lox_Sample_2.4 | ecosystem: Environmental > Terrestrial > Soil > Wetlands | place: USA...
GCGTGGGGCGGTGTGGGCGTCGGTCGCTTGTCATGGGTCGGTGATCTGGACGGGGTAGCCGGCGCGCAGGACGGCGAGGGACGCGGGCGGGGTGATCGCGGTGGTGGTGCCGTGGCGGGGGCGGCGGCGGGGATCGCCGTAGCCGGCGGGGCTCCAGGCGACGAGCTCGGTGCCGCGGACCAGGCGGGGGGTGTCTTCTTCGAGGACGAAGGCGCCGTCGGGAAGCTCGGTCCAGGCGACCTGGTGCAGGCGGCGGCGGTGGGTGCCGGGGAAGATCCGCTCGGCGTGGAGGCGGCGGTTCATCTGGCCGGCCGAGGGTGGCTTGCCGCCGAGGCCCTCGGTCCAGGCGGCTTTGTAGGCCGCGTATTCGGAGTGCCGGCACTCGCCGCAAGGACGGTGGCCGGCGGCGAAGGCGACCGCCTCGTCGTGGAAGAAGAGAGGCGTCCAGCGGTTCGGCACCCAGAGCTCGCGATGGCGGCCGCGGAAGCGCAGGGCGCAGGTGATCCAGAGGTTGCCGGCGTGGAAGCGGACGATCTCCCGCCCCTCGTGCAGGACGCCGCGGTTGCCGGTCCAGGCGCCGCGCAGCGGGGTGGCGACGATCTCGCCGGTCGGGGTGACGCGATTTCGCTCCGGCATACGGTCGATTATCGGCGCGGGAGGCGCGGGAGGCGCGGGAGGCGCGGGAGGCGCGGGAGGCGCGGGAGGCGCGGGAGGCGCGGGAGGCGCGGGAGGCGCGGGAGGCGCGGGAGGGTATGCGGGGAGCGCGCGTCCGGGAGGGCGCCTGCGGGAGGGCGAGCGCGGACGCGCGTGCGGAGGTCGGACGCGCGGCGGTGGGCGCGAGTGCTCGCGGACCGTGGGGCTGCCGGCGGCGGAGGTCGGATTCCGAGGAACCGAGCTGTCGCACTCATTGTGTCCCGATTATTAATTAGACGAATCTGCAAAAAAACGAGTTTTCTCTACCGGTTGCGGCATCGCGGCGTATCCGCGCAAGTACCTTTCGCCGTCGTCTGGGGGGCTCGGCAATGGCAACCAGGTTGGAGGGCGCAGTGGTCAAGTCGTATTGGCGTAGGCCGACGGGCGGTTGGCTGTCGGTAGGTGTCGTGATGCTCGCGGTGGTGGTGTCGGCCTGGGGCGCCCCGGATGCGTCGGCGGCGACCGGCGGGATCTCCGGCACCGTGACCAGCTCGGCCACGAGCGCGCCGATCGAATATGCGTACGCCTGCGCCTACGTGGCGAGCAGCGGGAGCTACGCCAACTGCGGCTTCACCGATGCCTCGGGCCACTACACGATCGAATCGCTCCAGCCCGGCAGCTACAAGGTGCAGTTCACCGCCGGATGGGCCGACTTCGCGCCGCAGTACTACGACGGGAGCGCCACCCGGTCCGGCGCCGACGCGGTGCAGGTCAGCTCCGGCGCCACCACCCCCTCGATCGATGCCGCGCTCGCGCCCGGCGCCCACATCGCCGGAACCGTCACCGCGGCCGCCGGCGGCGCGCCGATCGAAGAGGCCGAAGTGTGTGCCGTCGAAATCGGCGGGGAAGAAGGTCAATGGTGCGAAGAGACGGGACCGGGTGGCGAATACGTGATCCGGGGACTGCCCGCGGGCTCTTTCCACGTCGCCTTCACCGCCGGCGGCGGCGAACTCGAAACGGGCGTCTACGGCGCCCACAACTACCTCGACCAGTTCTGGCACGGCAAGGCCTCGGCGGCCGAAGCCGAACCGGTCTCGGTGGGTGCCGGAGGGACTGCCGGCGGGATCGACGCAGCCCTGCGGGAAGGCGGGACGATCGCCGGGACCGTCACCGACGCGGCGAGCCACGCGGGGATCGAATTCGCCGAAGTGTGCGCCGTCAAGTCGGGCGCCGACGAACCGCTCAGCTGCGAGGAGACCGGCCAGGGCGGGCGCTACGTCCTCGCCGGCCTGCCCACCGGCTCCTACAAGGTCCACTTCATCCCCGGCTACAACGACCACACCCACGCCGGCCAGTACTACTCGGGCAAGGCGACCCTCGGCACCGCCGAAGCCGTGTCGGTGGTCCAGGGGAGCCGGACGTCAGGGATCGACGCGGCGCTGGTCGAACTCGGCAAGGTCTCCGGTCACGTCACCGGGGCCGGCGGGGGCACGCTGACCGGCGTCTCGGTCTGCGCCGACCCGGTCGTCTACGAATTCGGCGGCGGCCACTGCGAAGCGACCAACGGGAGCGGCGACTACACGATCTCCGGTCTGCCCGCGGGGGAATACCGCATCTACTTCAACGGCGGCCTCGACCACATCAGCCAGTACTACGACGACCAGGCGAGCCTTACGAAGGCCAACCGTGTGACCGTCAGCGACGCGACCACGGTGGGCGGGATCAACGCCGAACTGGCGTCCGCCGGTCGGATCACCGGTCGGGTCACCGACGCGACCACCCATGCCGCCCTCGGCAGCCTCGAGGTGTGTGCCGTCCCGGCTACCTCGCTCGACTACGTGGGCAGCCTGTGCGGCTACACCAACACCGGTGGTGAATACACGATCGGTAGCCTGCCGACCGGCTCCTATCGGGTCCGCTTCGAATCCGGCTACGGTGAAATCTCGCCGGGCCACTACGGTCAGCTCAACTACCTGCCGCAGTTCTACGACGGCAAGGAAAGCGAAGGCGAAGCGTCCCCGATCACGGTGACCGCCGGCTCGACCACCGGCTCGATCGACGCGGCGCTGCGGCACGGCGCCGAAATCGGCGGCACCGTCACCGCCGCCACCGGCCACGCGCCGCTGGAAGGCGTCCAGGTATGTGCCAGCACCGCGGGGAGAAGCGCCTGCACCAACACCAGCTCGGACGGCACCTACCTGATGGCCGGCCTGCCGAGCGGTGAATACAAGGTCCGTTTCGTGCCGGAGTTCCAGCAGAACTACGTGCGTCAGTTCTACAACGGCAAGGCGACCGGCAGCACCGCCGACCGGGTCACCCTCAGCGCGGGTCATGCCACCTCCGGCATCGACGCCCAGCTGCAGACCGGGGGCAGCGTCACCGGCACCGTCACCGATGCCTCGAGCCACGCGCCGATCGAAGGCGTCCGCGTCTGCGCGGTCGGCAGCGAAACCTCGTGCGCCACGAGCGACGCGAGCGGCGACTACGAAGTGGTGGGACTCTCGAGCGGCTCCTACAAGGTGCGCTTCGACCCCTACGAAGCCGCCGGCTACCTGCAGCAGTACTACCACGGCAAGGCGAGCGCCACCGAAGCCGAAGCCGTCGCGGTGACGGCCGGCTCGGCGGCCACCGGGATCAACGCCGCGATGGTCGTCGGCGGCTCGATCACCGGCACGGTCACCGACGCGACCAGCGGCCACGGGGCGAACCTGGTCGAAGTCTGTGCCTACGAATCGGGAGCCACCGAATTCGAAGGCCGGTGCGCCGAGACCGGCGCCGACGGCACCTACGCGATCCAGGGTGTCAAGGCCGGGTCCTACACGGTCCGCTTCTCGCCCGCCGGGGAATTCTACGAAGGGGGAGCGGAGCCGAACCGCAACTACGTCACCCAGTACTACGACGGCAAGGCAAACGCGGCCGAAGCCGCCCCGGTGGCCGTCAGCGACGGCGGCACCGTCTCCGGCATCGACGCCGTCATGCACGAAGGCGGCAGGATCACCGGTCGCGTGACCGCCGCGAGCGGCGGCGCCGCGATCACCCAGGCCGAAGTCTGCATCTACGACGAAGCGGCGGTCGAAGACGTGCTGAGTGACTGCACGTGGACCGACGAAGCGGGCGAATACGCGATCGAAGGACTGGCGACGGGCTCCTACGTGGTCGCCTTCTACCCGGGATTCAGCTTGTTCGAAGAACGCAACGTCCTCTTCCAGTTCTACAGCGGCAAGTCATCCGCGGCGAGCGCCGATCCCGTCGCGGTCACCGCCGGATCGACCCACCAGCACGTCGACGCCGCGCTCGCCACGGGCGGGAAGATCACCGGTCACGTGACCGACGCCGCGAGCTCCACCCCCGTCGCGGGCGCCGACGCTTGCGCGATCGAAGCGGGCGGCGTCGGCGAAATCGTCGCCTGTGGAACCACCAACGGGGCGGGCAACTATACGATCTCGGGCCTGCAGACCGGTTCCTACAAGGTCGAATTCTCCGACCTCCGCTACGAATACGAAGAATTCGAAGAAGTACAGACGGCGCCGGAAGAACTCTACGTTCGGCAGTACTGGAACAACACCTCGGCCGTCGGCTCGGCCCAGTCGGTGAGCGTCGCCGCCGGCGCCGCGACGGGCGGCATCGATGCGAGCCTGGTGCGCGCCGGCGGCGGCACCCCGGGCCAGCACGTGCTCAGCGTCGGCTTCGCCGGGAGCGGATCCGGAACGGTCTCCAGCTCGCCGGCCGGCATCTCGTGCAGCTCGAGCTGCGCGCACGGCTTCACCGGCGGGACGGAAGTGACCCTGACCGCCACCCCGCTGAGCGGCTCGACCTTCGCCGGTTGGTCCGGCGCCTGCACGGGGACCGGCAGCTGTCAGGTGAAGCTCGGAGCCGACGCCTCGGTCGTCGCCACCTTCGAAGCGCAGTCGAGCGGCGGAGGCGGCGGCGGCGACTCGCCCGGGGGCGGCGACTCGCCCGGGGGCGGGACCTCGCCGGGCGGCGGTTCGCCCGGCGGCGGTACCTCACCCGGCGGCGGCTCGCCGGGCGGCGGGACCTCACCGGGCGGCGGTGCCTCGCCCGGCGCGGGCTCCGGCGCGGGCGGCAGAGCGCCGAGCGCGGGCGGCGGTGCGACCACGACCACCCCGGCGAAGCCGAAGCCGCTGCACTGCAAGAAGGGCTTCGTGAAGAAGAGCGTCAAGGGCAAGGCGCAGTGCGTGCGCCGACCGCGCCACCGTCACGGTAAGAAAGCCGGGCATTGAGGCGGCCGCTCCCGGGGCTTCCCGCGGGGGCCCCGGGCGTCGCCGCCGCCGCGCTCCTCTGCCTCGTCGCTCTCGCCGCGCTCCACCCGACCCCGGCCGCCGCGGCCGCGCCGCCCGCGCGCGGCGCCCGGCTGGCGGTCGAGGTGAGCGGCCTGCCCGGCGGCGCGCCCGCCCGGGCCGTCGTCCGCGGGCCGGGCGGATTCCGCCGGCTGGTGACCCACTCGCGGACGCTCGCCGGCCTCGCCCCAGGCAGCTACGCGATCAGCGTCGCCGCCGTGGTCACCCGCCGTCCCTACAAGGAAGTCCCGGCGGGAAGCAAGGCCTTCCCGGTGCGGCACCGCGTCCGCGTCCACCTGCGTGGCGGCGGCAAGGCGGTCGCCCAGGTCGCCTACGGGACGATCCGCAGCAGCAGCGTGATCGCGCTCGCGAGTCCCGTCCTCGCCGTCGTCGGCGATCCGGAAGACCCGCGGGGCGTGGTGGTCGCGAGCAAGGCGGGGGCCCGGATCGCCACCGGCTCGATCCTCGCCCAGGCCCCGGGCAACGTCCTGCCCCACGGACTCTTCGACCGGGTGACGGGGAAGAGCACGCGCCGGGGTCGCGCCGTCCTCTCGCTGGCACCCGCCTCGCTGTGGGACGCGTTCCCCGCCCTCGACCTGGAGACGACGGTGCCGCTCGGCGAATCGGTGGCGCCGGCGGGCGCGGCGCGGGCGAGCGGCCTCTCGGCGATCGACCTGGGCCTCGGCCGGGACCTGCTGCAGAAGAAGCTCGCCGCCTCCTGCGGGGCGCCCCCCAGCGGCTGGTCGCTGACCCCGTCGGGCTCGATCCAGCCGTCGCTGACGGTCGCGATCCACCGCCACTACCTGGTCGTCCCCTACGGCGAACTCAAGCTCGCGCTCAAGGGCGGCCTCGGCCTCGACGCGACCCTGCCCAAGGGCGTGCACTGCGGCTTCACCGTCTCGGGGCCGGGGATCGAGGGCGTGGTCCCGGTCGCCGGCGTCCCGGTGCCGGTCGAGGGTGGCGTCGACTTCTCGGTCTCGATCCAAAGCGCCGGTCCGATCCAGGTCAAGGCCAAGGTCGGGCTCGACGTCAGCGGCGGGATGAGCTTCGACGGGGCCTCGGTGAAGCCGATCGCCGACTTCAAGCCGAGCGCCTCCGGCTCGGTCACCGGGTCGGGAGGAGAGGTGGACCTCGGCCCGGATTTCGAGGTCGGGATCGGTGCGCTCGACGGCAACGCCCACGTCGGGATCTCGCCCGGCCTGGCCGCGAAGGGCACCGCCGGCGGCTGTGAGCTCGACCTGAAGGGGTCGGTCGGCGCCGGGATCGACGCGGCCGGCTGGCATCCGTCGATCAACTCGCCGGCGCTGACGAAGGCGCTCTACAAGTGTCCCGCCCTGCCCTCGGGCGGCGCGAAGCCCGGTGGGGGCGGCACGCCCGGCGGCGGCTCGAGCAGCGGCAGCTGGACGATCGAGTCGGTGCCGGCCCCGGCGTCCCACAACTCCGACCTCTACGGGGTCTCCTGCCTGGGCGGCGGCTTCTGCATGGCGGTCGGGAGCGCCGAAGCCGAACCGCTGATCGAGCGGCGCGGCGCCGGCGGCTGGTCGATCGAACCGGGGGCCACGCTGCCGGCCGGCGGATCGGCCCAGCTGTACGGGGTCTCCTGCGTCACCGCCACCTCCTGCGTGGCGGTCGGCGGGCAGACCCAGGGCGGCGTGGAAGAACCGCTGTTCGAGCACTGGAACGGCGTCCAGTGGAGCACCCAGTCCGGCCCCCCGGCGCCCGCTCAGTACAGCCGCCTGATCGGGGTGTCCTGCGTCGACGAAAGCTGGTGCATGGCGGTCGGCGAGGGCGACTACGGGGACGGTGGCTCGGTGGAGATCGTCGAGCACTGGAACGGGTCCTCGTGGAGCCTCGAAGGCGCGCCGAGCCCGGAAGGCTCGGACGCTCGCTCGCTCGCCGCCGTCGACTGCCTCAACCGGTCCTTCTGCGAGGTCGTCGGTGGCTACGACAACGACCAGGGCATATTCACCGGGCACGCCTACGCCGCGGTCTGGAACGGGGCCGGCTGGGCCCTGCAGACGGTCACCGGCCCGGCGGGATCCCAGTTCAGTGGCCTCGCCGGGGTCGGCTGCGCCTCCGGCGGCTACTGCGCCGGGGTCGGCTACTGGGACGCGGGGCTGGGGACGCATCCCCAGCCGATGGCGGTGGGGCTGAGCGGCGCGAGCTGGAGCGACCAGCCGCTGCCCGGCCTCGGCCCGGGCGAAACCGGCGGGGAGGCCCCCGGCGTCTCCTGCTCTTCGACCACGGCGTGCATCGCCGTCGGCCGCTCCGGCGGCGAAGTCGGCGAGGGAGTGCTGGCGGAGCGCTGGGACGGCTCGACGTGGACTCGTCTCGCTACCCCTGCCGTCCCTGGCGCGCTCCTGGCGGAACTGAGCACGGTGTCCTGCGTCACCGCCACCTCCTGCGTCGGGGTGGGCGATTCCTGGGCTTCGGAGACCGGTCCGGAGCAGCCGCTGGTCGAGGTCTACTCCGGCTAGCCGACGCTCGCCCGCCCGCGCTCAGGCGAGTCCGGCGAGGAGGTCGGGCAGCTCGTGGTGGTCGTCGATGACGAAGTCGGCCTCGGGGCCGGGCTCGGGGTCGTCGGCGAGGCCGCGGTAGCGGACGCTGCCCATGCCGAAGGCGCGGGCGCCGGCGATGTCGGTGCGGCGCAGGTCGCCGACGTGGACGGCGGCGGCCGGCTCGGCCCGGCCCAGCATGTCGAGCGCCGCGGCGAAGATCTCCGGCGCGGGCTTGTAGGCGCCGACCTCGTCGGAGAAGCCCCAGCCGGAGAAGCGGGCGAGCAGGCCCTGGCGGGCGAGGAAGTCACGCAGGATCGCCCCGCCGGTGAAGCCCGCGTCGCAGACGATCCCGAGCGCGAGCCCCGCGCCGGAGAGGCGCTCGAGCGTCGCCCCGATCTGCGGCGCGAGCGCCAGTTCGACCTCGCGCCCGGCGCCGAGGAAGGCCTCAGAGACCGTCGCCCGCGCCGTGGCGTCGAGCTCCAGCGCGTCGGCCAGCCGCCCGGCGCCTTCGGCGGGGGAGAGGTGGACGCCTTCGGCCCAGGAGGCTTCGCGGTGGCGGATCACCTCCCCGACGCTGGTCCCGATCCGCTCCGCCGTGTGCTCCAGCCCCAGCGATTCGCAGGCGGCGAGCACCGCCGCGTGGCGCGCGTCGCGCATCGCCCCGCGCGCCGGTTCGGCGGCGATCGTGTTCCAGAAGTCGAAGGTGACCGCGCGGATCGGCATCGCCGCCAAACTAGCGGGCGGCCGGGTACCCTCGTCCGATGGCCGGATCGACCAAGGCGCCGAAGCTGCCCGGCGGCGTCGTCCACGAACTGCCCGCCGACCTCGGCGAGGGCCTCCGCGGCAGCCAGGCGGCGCTCACCGCCTGGCTCGACATCACCCCGCTCGCCCGCAACGAGTTCATCTGCTGGGTCGAGGACGCCAAACAGCAGAAGACCCGCGAACGCCGCATCCGGCGCACCCGCGAAGAGCTCGAGGAAGGCATGCGCCGCCCCTGCTGCTGGCCGGGCTGCAGCCACCGCGAGCGCAACGGCAGGTAGCGCCCGCGGCGGCGCCCGCGCCGTGCTCCCTAGACCCCGGCGCCCTCCGCGGCGTCGGCGCCCTCCGCCGCCGTGAACCAGGCGAGCCGGGACTCGGCCGGGGTGACGTAGCGCTCGCGCAGGCGTCGCTCCTCGCCGGTGAGGCGGGCGAGCGAGCGCAGGGCGCGCAGGAGCAGGGCGGCGCCGGCGCCGGCGGGGGCGGTGTCCGACCAGGCGAGGGCCACCGCCATGTGGCGCGGGTCGCTGGGCATGCCCTCGGCGTCGGTGCGGCCGTCGGCGCGCAGGCCGAAGAGCAGCAGCTGCATCTCGAGGAAGCCGGGCTGGCCGTCGCGCAGGGCGACGCGGAAGCGGACCCGCTCCGAGGAGGAGTTGACGAAGCAGTGGGGGACGCCGGCCGGGGCGGTGAAGCGCATGCCCTCGGCCAGGGTCACGGTGCGGTCGGCGAGCTCGATGTCGAGCGTGCCGCTCAGCACCTCGAACCACTCGGCGTAGTCGCGGTGGACGTGCATCGGGGTGCGGCCGCCGGGTCCGAGGTCGACCTCGACCAGGGTCTGGGCGGGGGTGTGTTCGAGGATCGTGAGGCGCTCGGGGAAGTCGTCGTGCTCGAACCGGATGGTGGGATCAGGCTTGGTTGTGGTCATGGCGCCAGGCTGCCGGCGGGCCGGCGCCCCGTCCTCCTCCGAAGGTCGCGACGAACGGCGGCGGGGTCCGCCGTTCGTCGCTTCGCCTCCGGCGCTCAGCGCTTCAGCGTCGCCGCGGTCGCCGTCCCGGCGCCGCTGATGCGGAGCTTGACCGAGCCGAGCCGGGCCAGCTTGCGCGCCGCCTTCGCGGTGAAGCGGAGGCGCACCGAGGTGGTGGCGCCGCCGGCCGTCGCCTTGCCGGCGGCGACCTTGGTCGCCTTGCCGCCCAGCCCTGCCTTGCGGGCCACCGGCGCCGCCACCGTCGCGGTGAGCGCCACCGTGCCGGAGGCGCCGCTGACGGTGACCACCAGGCCGCGCTTCAGCGCCGCGCCGAGCTTCGCCCCGCCGACCCTCAACCGCACCTCGCCCCGGCCGCCGGCCGGGCCGCCCTTGCCGTCGGTGCCCTTGCCGGTCGGCTTGCCGGTGGTGCCGGGAGGGGTCGTGGTGCCGCCGCCGGTCGTCGGCCGCGGACCGGGGACGTCGGCGGCGCCCCAGTCGGGATAGCGGCCGCCGGGGATGGTCAGCGCCTCGGCGACCCGCTCCGGGTGGCAGCCGGAATCGATGCCGCTCGGGGAGACGTGGATGCCGTCGTCCTCGTTCCAGGACAGGTACGAGCGGTCGGGGGAGAAGGACGGGCTCTCGAATTTCCCGTTCGGCCCTTTGTAGGCGTAACAGATTTCGATCTGATCGCTGCCCGGGGAGCCGTCGTAGCGGTAGACCGGCAGGAACTCGTTGTTCTGACCGGCGACGAACGCCATCGCGTTGGCGTGGATGTCGCCGTCGTGGAGCAGCGGCATTTCGCCGTGGCTGAACCACTGCCGGCCGGTGTTGTTGGCGGAGCCGAACGGGCGCAGGATGACGTCCTGGGAGAGCCCGTTGGGCGGGTCGCTGTGCATCAGCAGCGAGTCGTCGTACCAGGCCGGGTAGGCCCAGCCGGTGTGGAGGTCGTAGTCGCCGTAGCTGCCGTCGGTGTTGGCGTAGGCGACCCCGGTCCGGGTTTCGCCGCCGCCGGTGTAGAAGTACTGGTAGGCGACGTGGGTGCCGTCGGGGGAGACCTGCGGTTCGTAGGGCCCCCACCAGAGGCTCGAGCCGATCACGGTCGGCAGCTCGCGGACGAGGTCGCCGTTGCGGTCGAGGACGAAGAGGTGGTTTTCCCGCGCGGCGACGATCACCGCCCCGGATTCCGACTGCGAGGCGTAGTTGTAGCCGCCGCCGCTGGTCACCTGGAACTGCTTGGAGCCGTCCGGCGAGGCGAGCCAGATGTCGCCGCCCTTCATGTAGAGGATCGAATCGGCGCTCGCGGCGGCGGGGATGGCCAGCGCCGCGAGCACCAGGCCGATCGCCGCCGCCGCGAGCCAGGGGGAGCGCCGGCGGCGCCGTCTCGGGGTTTGCGTGGTCGTCTGAGGTGAGCTTGGTTTGGTCATGTCTCCAGGGTGCGGGTGAGGCGCCCGGGCGTCGTCAGCCGAACGTCGCCGCGGCGGGCGACGTTCGGCTGGGATGGACGTCCGCCCGCGACCTCAGCGCGTCGCCGTCCAGTCGGCGCCGGCGAAGCAGTAGTCGAAGTCGAGCCTGCCGTCGCCGGTCGACATCGGCGAGCGATCCTCGACCACCAGGTTCCCGGTCGCGGTGTTGCCGCTGACCCGTCCTTCGTACTTCAGCTTGACGAACCCGTAGCCGGTCGTCGCCTCGTAGGCGAAGCTGCCGTCGGCGGCGACGGTCGGCGCGGGATCGTCGCCGAACATCCCGAAGCTGACGTTCTTCTGATCTTCGCTTTTCGCGCAGTAGGTGGTGATCGCGCCGTTGAACGCGGTCACCTTGCCGCCGGCGATGAGCACGGTGAGGCCGTTGCTGCCGTGGTAGGTGCCGTCGGGCCCGGCGGGCGCTTCGGCCGGCGGCGGCGAGGGCTTGGACGGGTTCGGCGCGGGCGCGCCGCCGCCCGCGCGCGAGACGACGACGGTGCCCGAGGTGCGACGCAGGTGCCCGCCCGGATCGCGGAAGCCGGCGACCGCGCTCAGCCGCGGCGCCTTCTGCCGTGCCAGCGTCGCCCGGGCGGCCGGATCGAGCTTGAAGGCGATCGTCCGCTCGCCGCGGGCGGGGAGCGCGAAGCCCTTGTGGGCGAGGCGTCCCTTCCCCAGGTAGAGCTCCAGCGAGCCCCGCGCGCGGAAGCCGTTCGGGTTCGACACGAGCATGGTCAGGGCTCCGCCGCGCAAGGTGGCGCGCCTGGGCAGGAGCAGGCTGCGGACGGCGCCGGCGCCGGCGCGCGGTGCCATCGGCGCGGCGGCGCCGGCGCGGCGGGACATCCCCGCGGGCCCGCCGAGCGGGTAGAGCTGCGCCTTGCCGCCCGCCGCCTTCAGCGTCATCACCAGCAGGCCCTGCCTGGCCGCCGCCCGGTCCGCGGCGGCCACCGGCATGCTGATCGTGACCGGCTTGTCCGCGGCCAGGTGCACCTTCTTCTTGTGCAGCGGGGTGACCTTGGGGTGCTTCGGGGTCCCGCCGAAGACGCCGATCAGCGCCTCGACGTCACAGCTGCTCTGGCATTCCACGGTGGTCGTCGCCTTGGTCTTCTGTCGGTTCAGCTTCGGCGGGTCGAGCGCCGGCAGCAGGGGGTCGACGTTCACCTCCTCCGCGCGGTCGACCCGGGTCAGCGTCAGCTTCCCCTGGATGACGTGGGAGCAGGAGATGGTCATCGACGGGTCGTAGTTCGGGCACTTCTCGTCGGCGAAGGCGATCCGGAACGGCTTCGACCAGCGGGGGACGTCGATGCTCCGGGCGCTGACGGGGAAGGTCTTCGCGCCCGTCGCCTTGTCGCCGGCGAGGCCGTTGCCGGCGCCCGGCCAGGGCACGGTCAGGTCGAAGGGCGGGTGCGCGCCTTCGGTCGAGACGCACGCCCCCTCCGGCGCCGCCGAGTGGGCGGGCAGGAACCAGATGCCCTTGGCGCCGCGGCCGATGCCGACGATCCCGCGGAGCTTGATCTCGATGCCGCCGCAGCTGAGCCGGTCGCCGTCGTCCTGGGCGGCCTCGATCGTCGCCCTGCCCCTGACCGTGGTGTCGAGCGTGGCGCTCTGGTCGACCTGCAGCAGGCCGTCGACGAAGGTCACCTCGGGCAGCCGGCCGTGGAGGTCGTAGGTGACGTTCTGGGTTTCGCGGTATTCGGGGAGCGCCAGGTGATGCTGGTAGGTGACCTTGGCGTCGTAGGTGACGGCGAAGACGTCGGTGACGATCTTCCTCGTCGGCTTCGCCTGGGCGGCGGGGGAGGAGGCGAGCGCCGCCACCAGGGTGGCGAGCAGCGCCAGCGCCGCCGGCGCGGCGGCGGGTCGTGGGGGGAAGGGACGGGGGAGAGCTTGGAGTTTTCGCATCGGCCGACCGTAGGAACGGCGGCGCCCGCCCGGATCGGTCGAAGGTCTCCCGCCGGTGCGACGTTCGGCGCGCGGCTCAGCGGGCGGCGCGACCGGGGCGGACCAGGCCGCTCTCGTAGGCGAAGACCACCGCCTGCACGCGACTCTTCAGGCCTAGCTTCGAGAGCACCCGCGTGAGGTGCGTTTTCACCGTCGCCTCGGAGAGGAAGAGCGCCTCGCCGATCTCGGCGTTCGACTTGCCGGCGGCGAGCTGCTCGAGCACCTCGAGCTCGCGCTCGGTCAGCTCGTGGAGCCGCCCGTGCAGCTGCTGCTGCGGCGCCGTCCCGACGTACTCCTCGATCAGCCGGCTGGTCAGCGCCGGGGCCAGCAGCGCGTCGCCCGCGGCGACCGTGCGCACGGCGCTCGCCAGCTGGTCGGGCGGGCCGTCCTTCAACAGGAAGCCGGCGGCGCCGTTGCGGAAGGCGTCGACCACGTACTCGTCGGCGTCGAACGTGGTCAGCATCAGCACCCGCGCCCGGGAGCCGGCGCCGAGCAGGCGGCGGGTCGCCGTGATCCCGTCCAGGTTCGGCATCCGGATGTCCATCAGCACCACGTCGGGGTGCGTCGCCAGCGCCACGTCGACGGCCTCGGCGCCGTCGCCCGCCTCGCCGACCACGCGCAGGTCGTCCTCGGCTTCGATCAGCGCCCGCAGGCCCGCCCGCAGCAGGGCCTGGTCGTCGGCGACGAGGACCTTGATCGCGGGCGGCATCGCCGGATCGTAGAGCGCCCCCGGCCGGCTGCCGTACGACCTTCGTCTCGTCCTGGCTATCCTGGCCCGGGTGTCGTCCGCCGTGCCAGCGTTGCAGCTGCGGGTCGCGCTGGTCGTGATCGCCTGGGCTGTCTCCGAGCCGCTCCTGCTGGAGGGCGAGGCCTCCCCCTGGGCGGCGCTCGGCTTCGGGCTGCTGGTGACGCTGCCGCTGCTCTTCTCGCGGCGCGGGCCGCTGCTGGTCGTCGTCACGATCGCGGTCGCCTACCTGGTCCAGTTCGCGCTCGACCAGCGGATGGAAGACGCGATGTCGCCGGAGCTGGCGCTGGCCTTCGGCCTCTTCGGCGTCGCCGCCTACGCGCAGGCGTCGTGGCTGCGGCCCGCGCTGGCGCTGGCCCTCGCCGCCTCGGTGCCGCTGGCGCTGTGGGTGATCTCGGAGCTCGACCTGGGGCGGATCGAGGCGGTCGCGCCGACCCAGTACCTGTACCTGACCGCGGTCGCCTTCGCCGGGGTGCTGCCGGGGCTGGCGCTGCGCAGCCGCGAGGCCGAGGTCGAGCGCCTCGACGGCGAGATCCAGTCGCTCTACGTGCGGGCGGCGAACGAAGTCGGCGCCAGCGTCGATGACGAGCGGCGGACGCTCGGCCGTGAGCTGGTGCGGGTGGTCGAGCACCTGGTCGACGAGATCCGGCCGCTGGTGGTGGAGGCGCGCCGGGAGCTGACCGGGGTCGGCCCGGCGACGGCGGGCCTGGGACGGCGGATGGCGGACGCGGCGCGCGAGGCGGCGGACGAGCTCCGCGGGCTGCTCCACACGCTGACCGGAGGGGTCGCCACGCCGCCGCCGGAGAGCGCCGCGGCGCGTCGCCGGGCTCCTTGGCGCGTCGCGGTCGAGCGGGTCACGGGGGGCGGGGCGGCCCGGGAGGGGCGCCGCGGCCTGCGCGACCGCGTCGACCTACGGGGCCTCGCCGGGCTCGTCTTCCCGGTCGCCGGGCTGGCGGCGCTCTGCGTCGCCGACCGGATCGAGCTGCCGGCCCTGCCGCTGACGGCGGTGACCGCGAGCGGTCAGGAGCTGACAATCCCGGCCTCGGCGGTCCCGCCGGCGGTCGGCTACGCGCTCGCCGCGCTGACGCCGTGCGGGCTTCTGCTGCGGCGCCGCGCCCCGGTGCTCGCGGTCGCCGTCGTCGCCGCCTTCCTGGCGTTGCGGGTGGAGCTCGACGAGCTCTCCTCGCTGACCATCTCCCAGGTCTTCGTCTGCGGCGCCCTCGCCTACAACGCGGGGGCCTGGCCGCGCCGGCTGGCCGCCGCGCTCCTGGCGCTGGCGATCGCCCTCGCGATCACGGCGTTCTGCTGGTACTCCGAGCAGTACCACTTCGCGCCGCTCGTCTACGCCTACATGGTCGCGGTGCTGCTCGGCACCTGGCTGGTCGGACGGGCGATCCGCGACGACCTCCGCGCGGCGCTCTTCCTGCGCGACCGGGCGGCGGCGATGCGGGCGCAGCGCGACCGGCTCTGTCGGGCGGCGGTCGACGGCCAGCGCCGCGACGTCGCCCGCGAGCTCCACGACGTAGTCGGCCACGGCCTCTCGCTGATCGTGATCCAGGCGGGGGTGGTCGACGCCTTCGCCGGCCGCGACCGCGATCGGGCGCGCGACGCGCTCGGCGTGGTCGAGGCGGCGACCCACTCGACCCAGGCCGAGCTCGCGGCCCTGCGCACGGCGCTCGACGACGGCCCCGAGGCCCCCGGGCCCTCGCGCTCCTGCTCACGCACGCTGGAGCGGATCGTCGAGGAGGCGCGCCGGGCGGGGCAGCCGGTGCTCGCCTACGTCGACCCGCGCGTCGACGAGCTTCCCCCCGACGGCCGCACCGCGATCGTCCGCATCGCCCAGGAGGCGCTCACCAACGCCCGCAAGCACGCGGGCGGCGCCGCCACCACGCTGGAGGTCGACCTGCGCGGCGACCGCGTGCGCCTGGCGGTCCACAACGACGCGGGCGCCCCCCTCCCGGAGGCCCCCCGCGGCTCCCAGCTCGGCCTCCGCGGCATGAGCGAGCGCGCCGAATCCCAGGGCGGCACCTTCACCGCCGGCCCCGAAGGCGAAGGCTGGACGGTACGCGCCGAGCTGCCCCGCGCCGGCGTCGAGGTCGTGGCGGGGTAGGCGTCGGGGCCGCGGGGGCGGGACGGGGGCGGGGGCGGGATGGCAAGGGATGCAAGGGACGGCAAGGGACGAGGAAAAGGACGCGGCCATCTCGGCGGCGACCCGGGCAGGCTGAGGCCGCCGCCGAGATGGCCGGGCCTGCGGGGATGGCGAGGGCACGGGCGCGAGGCGCGGGCGCAGCGCGCTGCGCGGCGCGGCGCGGGGTGCGGGCGCAGCACGGAGTGCGGGCGGTGTGGGCGCTGCGCGGCGCGGCGCGGGGTGCGGGCGCAGCGCGGAGTGCGGGCGGTGTGGGTGCGGGCGCGGCGCGGGGTTTGGGCGCGGCGCGAGCGCGGCGCGGCGCGGCGTGCGGGCGCGGTGCGGGTGCGGCGCGGGGTGCGGGCGTGGGGCGAGGCGCGCGGCCCCGGCGGCCCTCGGATGCTCAAAAAGTTGCACGGTTAGTTTTCCACCGTATGGGTGGATAACCAACCACGGAGATTCCTGAGTGTCGGGATCTGCGACATCTCCGACACGGACGCCGTCTCCCCGCAGGCGCACCGGTCCTTGTGACGTCTCCCACAGGCTCCTCGTCCCTGTGAGGTCCCTTTCCGCCGGCGCACCGGCCCTGTGACAGCCCCGCCCCGCAGGGGCTCCCCGTCCCTGTGACGTCCCTCGCCTTCCGGCGGACCTCGGTGACGTCTCCACCGGTCAGATCCTCCTTCGGGAACCTGAGGTCGCCCTGGCGTACACAGGGTGCCCTCACGTCTTCGTCACGGAGAAGAAGGTGCGCGCCTTCGTGCCGAAGGCGCGCCCGGGCGCCCCGCGTCCCACGGGGCGCCCCTCGTAGGTTCGCCACCACCCACGGGGGCCCCTCGAGAGTCCGCCTCTCCTCACGGACGCCCGTCGAGGGTCCACCCGCCATGGTCCGACCCGGCTGGACCGGCAAGGGTCAGGGCGCGCGGCGGGCGTGGGCGGCGTGAGTCGTGACGGGAGGCACCGGGGGACGAGGTGGTCACCGGGATCCCGGAGACGGATCGATCAGGAACCTCGGTGGAACATTCCGGGTGCCTGGCAACCGAAATGTTCCACGGAGGTTGCTGAGCACTCGGGGCCGGGGCATCCTCGTCACGACGCCCGTCCCGTGAGGGTCCCGACCCGAAGGCTCCATGTCCCAGGCGTCCCGGCGGCGGCCTCCACGTCCCGGCCCTCCTGGAGGCGGCCTCAGCCTGCCCGGGTCGCCTCCGGGAGGGCCGGGACCCGCCGTCCCCGGCCGCCGCGCCCCCGACCCTCGGCACGCGGGACCCGCCGTCCCCGGCCGCCGCGCCCCCGTCCCTCGCCATCCGCATCCGCCCCTCCCCGCAACGGACCCGACCCCTCGGCGTCCCTCGCCTCGCCTCCGCCCTCACCTCGCCACCAGTTCCGCGCGGCCGGCGCGCGCGGCGGTGAGGCCGGCGCGCCAGCCGGGGGCGCGGCCGTGGCGGGGCGGGTCGATCGGGCTCAGGTCGAGGTCGGCGCGGGCTAGGAGCCAGGCGATCACCGAGTTGGAGTTCCACATCTCGCCGAGGCCGAGCTCGTCGCGGCCCCAGGTGAGGAGGGGGACGGTGGGGAGGCGGGCGAGGAGGAGGCGGGCGTCGGCCTCGGTGCGGCCGAGTTGGCGCGGGCTCTCGACCGCCGCCGCGAGGTCCGGGATCGCGCCGTCGGGCCGGGCGTGCAGCTCGTAGCGGAAGATCCGCAGCGGGCGCAGGAGGGGAGAGCCGACCGCGCCCTCGCCGACGACGCCGCGGCCGCCCGTCCCGCCGCGCGGCACCGGGGTCAGCTCGATCGCGAAGCGGCCTCCGGTGACGGTCACCTCGAGGGCGGCGTGGTAGAGGTCGAGCGGGCGGCGGCCGGCACGCCGCGCGGCGAGGCACTCGTAGGCGCGTCCGCAGCGGCGGACGACGTGGCCGCCCGCACCGAGCGGCAGCCAGTAGAGGTCGACCGCCCCGTCGACAGCCGCGCTCATCGGGCGACCGCCCGGCCGCTCATCATTCGCCCGCCCGCGCCGCTCATCATGCAGCCGCCCGAACCCCCGCGCGGCTCATCGGGTGGCCGCCCGCCCGCGCCGCTCGTCATGAGCCGCCCGCCCGCGCGCCTCAACGCCCCGCGGTCGTGTCGGCCCCCCGAGCCACCCGCCAGATCCCTTTCCGCGGCGGCAGCACCGCCACCAGCAGCAAGGTCACCACCGTCGCGCCCATGTAGGCGAAGGCCTCGGCGACGCCTTCGAATTCGCCCAGCAGCTCCTGGCCGAAGACGAGCAGGGCGAAGGTGAGCAGGGAGACGCCGAGCGCGGCGTTCAGGATCGGCTTGCGCCGGGTCGGCAGGAACTCGCCGGTGAGCAGGCTGGCGACGAAGCCGAGGAAGGCGACCGCCTCGACGATGCCGAGGATCACCCAGGTCAGGTTCAGGCCGGGGAAGGAATCGACGAACGTCCCCGCGTAGCCTTTGGCGAGCCCGGCCGGCATCGTGCCGCTCTGGTCGATCAGCTTCTCCTTCGCCGAGTAGTACCAGAGGAAGCCGAAGCCGACGTAGATCGCGGCGACGACCGTCCAGTAGGCGATCGTCTCGGCGGAGATCGACGCACCACCCTCGTGGTCCGGTCCGGTGTCATCCCCCGCCACGGCCAAGAGGCCGCGGAGGTCGGTGCCTGAGGCGGGCATGGGCCCTTCCTTCCTGCGCCGCATGGCGCGCGTTGGCTTGCACCGCCAAGCTAGGTCGGCGGCCCCGCCCCGCCATCCGGGATTTGCCCACTCGGTGGCGACGGTCTTCGCGCACGACCCGGAGCAGAAGCGGAAAGCGCGCCCGCTTTCGCCTGGCCCCCGCCCCGCCATCCGGGATTTGCCCACCGCCCGGGATCGTCGTCCCACGGATGCGCGCGCCGCGCCCGGCTGGTGGGATCGGAGCGACCTTGAACCGAGAGGAGACGATCCGATGAAAGCCGCCGTCGTCCACGACTTCGCCGAGCCGCTGCGCGTCGAGGAGGTGCCCGATCCGAGCGCCGGCGACGAGCAGGTGCTGGTGCGGATCGAGGCCTGCGGGCTCTGCCACACCGACATCCACGCCGCCCACGGCGAGTGGCCGGTCAAGCCCGCGCCGCCGTTCATCCCCGGGCACGAGGGGGTCGGGATCGTCGAGCGGGTCGGGCCGGGGAACGCGCACGGCCTGGAGGAGGGGATGCGCGTGGCGCTGCCCTGGCTCGGCTACGCCTGCGGCGACTGCCGCTACTGCAACGGCGGCCGCGAGACCCTCTGCGAAAAGCAGCTCAACACCGGCTACTCGATCGACGGCGGCTTCGCCGAGCTGGCGATCGGCTACGCGCGCCACGTGGTGCGCGTCCCCGACGGGATCGATCCGCTGGACGCGGCGCCGCTGACCTGCGCCGGGGTGACCACCTACAAGGCGGTGAAGGAGTCGGGAGCGCGGGCGGCCGACCGGGTGGCCGTGTTCGGCGCCGGCGGGCTCGGCCACCTGGCGATCCAGTACGCGCGGGTGACCGGCGCCGAGGTGGTCGCCGTCGACATCAACGAGGAGCGCCTGCGGACGGCGACCGAGCTCGGCGCCGCACGGGTGGTCGACGCGGCCACCGAAGACCCGGTGGCCGCGATCGGGGCGATGGGCGGCGCCGACGTGGCGATCGCCACCGCCGTCTCCCCGGTCGCCTTCGAACAGGCGATCGGCGCCCTCGCCCGCGGCGGCCGCCTGATCTGCGTCGGCCTGCCCGCCGAGAACGATCTCGAGGTGCCGATCTTCCAGACCGTGCTCGGCGGCCTCAGCCTGAAGGGCTCGATCGTCGGCACCCACCACGACCTCGAGGAGGTCTTCGAGCTGCACCGCCGCGGCGAGACCAGGGTCCTGCGCGCCGAGCGCCGGCTCGAGGACGTCAACGAGGCGATCGCCGAAGTCCTCGACGGCAGCGCCCCCGAGCCCCGCCTGGTCTTCGACCTCGCCTGACCCGCGGGCCCGACCGCGGGCCCGGCCCCCGCCCGCGACCGCGCCCCCGCCCCTCCGCGCACCGACCCGCGCCCCCGTCCCCCCGCCCTCGCCGGGTCAGATCACGGCGAGGACGCCGAGGGCGAGGACGGAGGCGGCGATCAGGGCCAGGGCGAGGCCGGTCGCGATCAGCCCGGGGCGGCCGAGGGCGTGGGGGCCCATCAGGTCGCGGTCGCGCCCGAGCCGGCGCAGGAACGGGAGCATCACCAGCAGCAGCACCGCATTAAGCGCCTGGGTGAGGAAGAGGAGCTGGATCAGCGGCGCGCCGGGGATCAGGACGACCGCCGCGGCGACCACGGTCACGGCGGCGAAGCTGAGGTAGAACGGGCGCGCCGCGGCGAAGCTGTCGTCGAGGTCGGCTTTGCGGCCGGCCGCCTCGGCGATCGAGTAGGCGGTGGAGAGGGGGACGATCGCCGCCGCGAGCAGCGCGGCGCCGAGCAGGCCGAGGCCGAAGAGGGTGGCGGCGGCGTCGCCCGCCAGCGGTTCGAGCCCGCGCGCCGCGTCGCGGGCGTCCTCGACTTCGATCCCGGCGACGTGCAGGGTGGCGGCACAGGCGACGATGACGAAGAGGCCGATCACCCCGGTCAGCACCGCGCCGACGATCACGTCGACCCGCTCGTAGCGCAGGTCCTCCGGCTTCAGCCGCTTGTCGACCGCGTAGGACTGGATGAAGGCGAGGCCCCAGGGCGCCAGCGTGGTGCCGACCGTCGCCACCGCGACCAGCAGGCCCTCGCGGCTCAGCGGCAGTTCGGGGACCACCGCCCCGCGCGCCGCCGCGCCCCAGTCGGGATGGGCGAGGACGCCGGAGACGATGTAGGCGGCGAAGACCGCGCCGAGCGCCAGCAGCACGTGCTCGACCCGGCGGAAGCTCCCCCGCAGGACCAGCGCCGAGACGGCGAGCGCGGCGATCGGCACGCTGACGTAGCGGCTCGTCCCGGTGAGCAGCTGCATCGCCGCCGCCACCCCGGCGAACTCGGCGCAGAGCGTGCCGGTGTTGGCGACCACCAGGGCGGCGAGGACGACGCCGGCGGCGCGCCCGCCGTAGCGCTCCCGGACCAGCGTCAGGAGCCCCTTGCCGGTGACGATCCCGAGCCGCGCGCCGAGCTCGTGGAAGATGATCAGCGCCGCGGTCGAGACGACCAGCACCCAGATCAGCTCGTAGCCGTACTTGGCGCCGAGGATCGAGTAGGTGGTGATCCCGGCCGGATCGTCGTCGGAGAGGCCGGCGAGGAGCCCCGGCCCGAGCACGGCGAGGAGCGCCGTGAACCCGCCCGCCGCGATCAGCCGCCGGCGCCGGCGGACGAGCAGCCCGTGGAGGTGGCGGGTGGGGAAGTGGCGGCGCCCCCGGGGGCGTGGGGCGTCGGGCATCCGCCGATCCTAGGCCGCGGCGCCGCGCCTGCTCCCGGGCGCCGCCGCCGTCCCCGGTTCGGTTTTCCCCCGATGGCCGGGGGCGCGGCCGCGCAATAGCCTGGGCGGATGGGCGCGGCGGCGATCGAGACCGAGGGGCTGAGCAAGCTCTACCCGGGCGGGCACGGGATCGCCGCGGTGACGATGACGGTCGAGGCGGGCGAGGTCTTCGGCTTCCTCGGGCCCAACGGGGCGGGCAAGACGACGACGATCCGCACCCTCCTCGACCTGATCCACCCGACCGCCGGCACGGCGCGCCTGCTCGGCCTCGACAGCCGCCGCGACAGCGTCGCGATCCGCTCCCGGGTCGGCAACCTGCCGGGTGACTTCGGCTTCGGCCGCGAGACCACCGGACGGCGGGCGCTGGCGCTGCTGGCGCGGCTGCGCGGGGCCGGGACGGGACGCGCGGACGAGCTGGCGACCCGCTTCCGCGCCGACCTCGACCGGCCGCTGGGCGAGCTCTCGCGCGGCAACCGCCAGAAGGTCGGGCTGATCCTCGCCGCCTTCCACCGGCCCGAGCTGCTGATCCTCGACGAGCCGACCGGCGGCCTCGACCCGATGATGCAGGAGGAGTTCCTCGCCCTGGTCGGCGAGGAACGCGAGCGCGGCGCCACCGTCTTCCTCTCCTCGCACGAGCTCGACGAGGTCGAGCGGATCTGCGACCGGGTGGGGATGGTGCGCGACGGCAGGCTGATCGCGGTCGAGCGGATCGCCGACCTGCTCGGCCGGGCGCAGCGCCGGGTGACGGTCCGGCTCGACGACGAGGCCGGGATCGAGGACCTGACCCGGCTGCCGGGGGTCACCGACGTGGAGGCGCTCGACGGCGGGGTCAGCTTCCGCTGCGGCGGTGACCTCGACCCGGTGGTGAAGGCGCTCGGCCGCCACCACGTCACCGACCTCGAGGTCTCGCGGCCGAGCCTCGAGGAGGTCTTCATCGGCTACTACGGCGAGGGGGAGGGGACGTGAGGGCGCAGATCGGCGCGCTGCTCGGCTTCCACCTGTACGAGCGCCGCCGCGCGCCGCTCGCCTGGGGGCTGCCGCTGGGCCTGATGTCGGCGTTCATCGTCGCCATCTATCCCTCCGTCCAGAGCGCCCTCGGCAAGGTCGTCGCCCAGTACCCGGAAGGGCTGAAGCAGGCCTTCGGGATCGGCGAGCTCGCCACCGTCGAGCAGTACCTGCACGGCGAGATGCTGAGCCTGATCGTGCCGCTGGCGGTCGGTTACCTCGCCGCCCGGGCGGTGGCGGCCGACCTCACCGGCGCCGCCGAAAGCGGCAGGCTCGAGGTGGTGCTCTCGGCGCCGGTCCGCCGCGCCGCGATCTGCGCCGCCGCCTTCCTCGCCGCCGCGGTCGAGGCCGCCGCCGTCCTCGCCCTGACCCTCGTGCTCAGCCTGCTCGGCAGCCTCGCCGCCGGGGCCGGGCTCGGCTTCGGCCACGCGCTGGCCGGGTTCGCCGCGGTCTGGCCGCTCGCCCTGGTCGCGGCGGGCGCCGTCGTCGTCCTCGCCGGCTTCTCGGCGAAGACCAGCGTGGTGACCGGAGCCGCCGCCGGGTTCCTCGTCGCGATGTACGTGGTCGACCTGATCGGCAAGCTTGACGCCGGGCTCTTCGGCCTCCGCTACGCCTCGATCTTCCGCTACTACGGCGACGCGATCGAAGCGGGGATCGAACCTGTCGCCTTCCTCGGCCTGGCAGCATTCGGGATCCTCCTGACGCTGCTCGGCGCCGCCCTGGTGGAGCGCCGCGACCTCGCGGTGTGACGAGAATCGCGGCCGGGCGGGCGGCGTGATGGCATATTGGGGGCGATGGGCTCCCCCGCGCAAGGTGACCCGGACCACGACGGCGCCCCGCCGTCCGCCGACGTCCGCGCGCGGCGCCTGGTCGAGATCGGCTCCTCGCTCGTCGCCGAGCTCGACCTCGAGGTGGTCCTGCGCCAGGTGGTCGAGGCGGCGCGCGAACTGACCGGGGCCGAGTACGCGGCGCTCGGCGTGCTCGACCCGGAGCGGCGGGAGCTCGAACGCTTCATCTACCTCGGCATCGACGAGGCGACGCGGCGCGCGATCGGGCCGCTGCCGCGCGGCCGCGGGGTGCTCGGCGAGCTGATCCGCGAGCAGGCGCCGCTGCGCCTGCCCGAGGTCGAGCAGCACCCGCACTCCTACGGCTTCCCGCCCGGCCACCCGCCGATGCACACCTTCCTCGGCGTGCCGATCGTGATCCGCGGCGAGGCCTACGGCGACCTGTACATGTGTGAGAAGGCGGGCGGCGCCCAGTTCGACGCGGCCGACGAGGAGGCGGCGGCGACGCTGGCCGGCTGGGCGGCGATCGCGATCGAGAACGCCCGCCTCTACAAGTCCCTCAGCGAGCGGGAGACGGAGCTCTCGCGGGCGCTGCGCCGGGCCGAGTCCTCCGCCGACATCGCCCGCGCGGTCGGCGGCGAGACCGACCTCGCCCGCGTCCTCGGCCTGATCGTGCGCCGCGCCCGCGCCCTGGTCGAGGCGAGGACGGTGCTCGTCCTGATGCGGCGCGGCGAGCGCCTGGTCTTCGCCGGGCACGCCGGCGACGGCAACGACGTCACCGGGCTCTCGGTGCCGGTCGACGACGACGCCGTGCGGGAGGCGATCCGCGACCGGGTGGTCCAGCACCTGCCGCCGGGCTCGCCCGCCTCCGCGGCCCACCTGCGCGAGCGGGTCGGCGCCGAGGCGGCGGTGGTCGTGCCGCTGCTCTTCCGCGGCCGCGCCGTCGGCGCCCTGGTGGCGCTCGACCGCGAGGCCGGGGGCGGCGACTTCGACGCCGAAGACATGGACCTACTGCAGGCCTTCGCGGCGAGCGCCGCGACCGCGATCGGCGCCGCCCAGACCGCCCGCGCCGAGCGCCTCCAGCAGCAGGTCGAGGCCTCCGAGGCGGAGCGGCGGCGCTGGGCGCGGGAGCTCCACGACGGCATCCTGCAGAACCTCGCCGCGGTGCGGATCTCGCTGGCCGCCGCCCTCCAGGGTGCGGGGGAGGGCCGCGCCGCCGCGGTCGAGGCGGCCGCCGAGGGCACGGCCGGGGCGCTCGAGGAGCAGATCACCGAGCTGAGCCGCCTGATCGACGACCTCCGTCCGGCGACCCTGGAGCGGCTGGGCCTGCCGGCGGCGCTGGAGGCGCTGGCCGAGGAGTCGGGCAACCGCGGCGCCTTCACCGTCGACACCGAGGTCGACGTCGACGGGCAGCTGACCAGCGACGAGGAGCGCGGCGTCTACCGACTGGCGCAGGAGGCGCTCACCAACGTGGTCAAGCACTCGGCCGCCGACCGGGCGACCCTCCGCGCCCACTGCGCCGACGGCGTCGCGTCGATCGAGGTCCGCGACGACGGCGCCGGCTTCGACCCCGAGGCCCCCGGCGCGGGCCGCGGCCTCCTCGGCATGCGCGAGCGCGTGGCGATGCTGGGCGGCACGATCGAAATCGACTCCCGCCCCGGCGAGGGCACCCGCGTCGCGGCGACCCTGCCCCTGCGCGGCACCTAGCCGACTACCCCGTCCCCCCGTGAGTTCGCACTTATCGCCGCATAG